>Ga0307489_10002519_pt1 | contig 12248 bp, 19 predicted proteins | sample SB12metaG_FD_202247 | JGI IMG/M metagenome (GOLD analysis project Ga0307489, IMG submission 202247) | Sea-ice brine microbial communities from Beaufort Sea near Barrow, Alaska, United States - SB 1.2 | ecosystem: Environmental > Aquatic > Marine > Coastal | place: USA: Alaska | collected...
TCGGGCAAATTCTCGGCCGCATACAATGGTGATCGGACCATCAGTGACATGATCAAGCAGTACAAACAGGGCTCAGGTCTTCGGAGTTGTGTTACAATAATAGACCGTCCACCAAGAAACGCGCGGAGCGCGGGTACGCGCGAAGCGCGCAGGCATCGGGCTTGGCGGTTGGCGATGGGAACGAGCTCGAAGCGTGCGCTTCGGGGAGAAGTGCAGACCGCTGTCGCGGCATCGCGGCGATGGTACCCTGCTCTGGTTTTGAGACCTGTATTTTTGGCGAATAAAATCAAGCACAACCTGGTGCTCAGTTGGCGCAGCCATAGCGCCATTGTGCGACGTTTGTTCATAGTGCGTCAGTGAGTAATAGTGACGAGAGCGTCGATTGGATCGGAACTGTCTCCAAGGAAACGCGCGTTTTGCAGAGAGGCACGGAGCTGTCGCGGCATCGCGGCGACGGCATCCTGCTCTCGTTTTGTCGCGAGCTCGTTTTTTCTGTTTGTTTCCGCCTGTCGCGACCCCTTCGACTCTAACTCGGAAAAACAAATTTCAACAATTTTTGGCCATTCGACCCTAATTTGATATGACTGACCCTCATTTGACAGGCTTAATAAAATCCGACCCTAATCTGACAAAAACCGCCGACTTTCCGGTCGAGGGTTTAGGGTTTCCCTCGACCAAGCCTGAGGCTGAGTTTCGGGTCTTAGGTTTTGTGTTTATCGTTGCTTCTGTTGGATCGTCCGCGATCGGCGCCCTTCGACCTCTTCTGCCGCAGCGTTGGCATACATCAGGCGCTCGCGCAACCACGCGACCGCGTACGTTGCGTTGCAGGTTGCAGCTGCCATCACCACATCCTAGCTGGGCATCACCTTTCACCCCCCGCCGCTGCTCGATTGGCAGAGATGGAAGCCTTGTCAGAAGTAATCCTGCAGCCGCCCGCATCGTTCTCGTGGGTGGAAGGCAGGGGCTTACACTCGTCCACTGTTCAGCTCAACTTGAGCCGTTTCTGACACAAAAGCACACCCTGACCACCCTTCATACGCCCTACCAACCCCTAAACACCCTCGAAACAACCCCTAACTGCACCCCCTGTCACACATAAGGCGCTTAAGTTGAGCTGAAGAGTGGACGAGTGTAAGCCCCTGGTGGAAGGCACCACGCCCCTGGCGTCGCCGGTAGTGGTGGCGGCGGCGGCGGCGGGGTACGTGGTCACGGTGCTGTTGTTGAAGCGCGCCATGGGGGGCGGGAAGCTAGCCTCCCTGGTAGGGCCTGGTAGATGTTGCTCGCCACGTCGTCCAACGCATCGTGCACTCTAAAATCTTGAGCAGAAATGCAATGCTGTGGCTGTGGACGGCGCGACGAACGTGGTACTTGACACGCTCCAAAGCGACGCTCGGGGGCGTGGCGCTGACCAACGTGTACACCAACTCCAATTCCGGGACGCGTGTCGCGGCTTTCTGGAAGCCGAACGCAGAGGGCACCACGATATGGGCCGTGTGAGGAGGAGGCACGAGCGACGACGTCCTGCTCGGCGTGTGACATGCCGCGAGCAATGCCTGCCTGACCCTACTCGCTGGGGCCATTACCTGCCATCCACAACCTGGTGTTATGCCTGTGGAGCTTGGCGATGTTCGCGGGGACCGCGCTCGCCGCCCTGGAGGAGCGCGAGCGGGTCGGAGCGTCGGGCTGGATGCTTTGTTTCGCGGCGGTAGGGGCCGGGCAGACCTTCCTCGCCACCTAGCAGACGTTCCTCGCCACCTGACAGACCTTGCTGGCCACCTGGCAGACGTTCCTCGTCACCTGACAAACCTTCCTCGCCACCTGGCAAACATTCCTCGCCACCTGGCAGACGTTCCTCGCCACGTCATAGGATCTTGGGATGGTATTTGACGTACGGAACCAGGGTGCGTGTCGATGACGCGGCGGGTGCTATCTACCTGGCACTATGCGACGGACACGGCGCCGAGCGGAGCGCTATTCTACTGGAGCTACATCTATTACCTCTCCAAGTTCTATGAACTGCTCGACACCGTGCTCCTCGTGCTCAAGGGTAGGGTCATGGGGGGTATGAGGGCTGTATCTAAAAATTCATTGGGTACATTGGAGCTAGCGGTCGGTTGCAAGGGTAGTGTCATCCACCGCTTATTATACGTGTGATTGCCACGTCATGTACCACGCAGTGTATGACCCGTACTGGTGCTCCCCACTTTATCCTCCGAATAGGGTGCGGTGCTCGTGCTCGCCACATCAGCCACCAAATACTTGTAGGTTATGACCCGTGCCGGCTCTCCCCAACGTTATCGACCACACAGTGTATCTTTGCACACCGCGTCTTCCACCACATGTGTACGAGTGCTTACGTGAGAGGTAGCAAATCACATGTTGTCCCTACGTGTGGGCCGCCCGCTGACATTCCTGCACGTGTTCCACCACGCCGGCGTCCTCGTCATGTGCTTCCTGTGGATGCGCCACGCCCAGAGCCTGCAGCACATCGCGCTGCTCACCAACACGGTGGGATGCTGAAACTTGAAACCCGTTCAATGAATAGTTCCACAAACCGTTCCACAACCGTTCCAGCACCCGTTTCAGCAATCGTTACGGCAACCATTCCACCCAGTTGAAGCCCGTGTTGAGCACGCCTGGTTTCAGCGCTTGTAACTGTAACATTATAAACCGCCTTCAAGGTTTCTTTCAATTTCAACTTGCGACTCTACAAGACGGGGATCCACGTGATCATGTACTTCTACTACTTCCTCACCACGCTCGGCATCCGACCCTCCTGGAAGGTGAGGCCCGGTCCGGTTTTCTTCCACATCCATGCAATCAAGTCAACGTAAAACCACGACACCACTCAATATGGTAATTTTGCCGAACAGCTCCGCATGATGCCGTTAACTATGGTCAATTCAGCTAAAACGATACAACTCAATATGGTAATTTGAACATCATACAGCTGCGCATGATACCACTCTATATGGTCAAGTCACCTCAGCGACACAACTCAATGCGGTCATTTGACCGAAAAGCTCCACGTGATACCGCTACCGGGCCTTAGTGGAAGGTGCTCGTGACAAACGGCCAGCTGGTGCAGTTTATGTTCAGCTTCGCGGTCAGCATCCCCTTGGTCTCGACCCATTACGAGCTGTTGAACAAGGGTGAAGCGGGGTGCGCGGGGTTCAACGCGTGGTGTTTCAACGCCGTCTTCAACGGCACGCTGCTGGCAAGGGCTTCCACTCGTCCACTTATCGGTCCAACCTGAGCCGTGTAGGTCACTGAAACCCACTGGAATCACAAAAAGTATCCCACAAAGAGTGCTCACGTCGAGCCGAAAAGTGGACGAGTGTAAGCCCCTGGCTGCTGTTGTTGTTCGCGCGCTTTCACATGATTACGTATAACCAGGCCAAGAGCAAGGCCCCGAGGGGAGGAGCGGGGGCGGCCAAGGTGAAGCGTACCAAGAGGGCGTGAGTGTATCTGGGCGTAGTGTGTGATGGGGTGGTGAAGGCGTGGCTGCCGGGGGCGAGGTTACACGCACGAAGAGGGCGTGAGCGTGAGCGTATATGAGAGTAGTATGGGATAGTGTGGTGTGTCAACGCCGGCATCAACAGCGCGTTGGTGCTGCTGATTGCTCGCTTCCACTGATAGCAAGGCCAGGAGCAAGGCCGGGGGGGGAGCAGGGGCGCCCAAGTTGAATCGCACTAAGCGGACGTCAGCACGAGAGTGTATCTGAGACTAGTAGGTGAGACGCAGCCAGGGCCCAGATTAGCGCACGAAGCGGGCGTCGAAGTGTCCCACAGTAGCCAATAGTGTGCCGAGGTAGCGTGCCTGGATAGTGTGCCGATTGACGGCGCTACCAACTAGCTCTAGCTAGCTTCGGATAGCATAACACTTTTTAATATTATATTCAATGTTGGGTTGAATAATCCAGTTTCATGTGCCAGGTGCGAGTATGGAGCTATCCATACTGCGGTAGAGCCCCGTATTGCGAGTAGAGCTACCCATATTGGATCGCATGGAATGTTTTGTTGACAACATACGCTGAGGAAAATAGAGGAAGATGCAAGGTACAACGCAGGAGCAGGCGACGCGCAGGGCGGCGGGGCACGATGGACGGTGTTCACTTTTCGTGTTTAAAACTTGGCACCTCTAGCTCGAGTTTTGCCAGTGCTTTGTTTACACATCAACACGTCCTACGTCCTGCTGAGCCCAATCTTGCGGGAGCGAATGCTTCACATTCTACCTGCCTGTGCCACACTTTTCCTTGTGCCCGCCCGTTGTCCAATCCAGTTTCTGACACGCGTCGCCCGCAGTATCGGGCTAAGTTGCACTGCGGGCAGACTTTGAAGTCCTTCAGATGTCCCACAACCTCGCACTCTTCGTTGTAGCAATACGCAGCCCCCTCCAGCGCCATTATCTTTAACTCGTCGAGGTAGGCGAGTGGATGTTTCACACCCTTTCCTGTCTCGCCCCACTTCCGCAGTCTGTACCACGCTGATCAAGACATCCGGGGGGCCGTCGTGCGCACCCATGACCTCAGCCGACGGGGCGACCCCCGCGGCCTTCCGCACATGCCCAACCTGGCGAGCGTAGTGCTCGTCCATGTACATAGTCCGGGCGAGAAGCCTGCACGCGTCGGCGTGGCCGTTCTCGGCTGCCCTGCGACAACATTGCAACGATAACCGTTTGCTGCGCGTGACGCCGCGCTACAGGGCCTTGACGATGATGCTCGCCACATCAAAAGATGGTACCTTTTCACTCAAGAAACGGGAGACCGAAATATGAGGGATGGTGAGGCAGGCATGGGTAGGACGCCATTTAACCCAACAAACGAAGGACAAAATTCGTGGTACGCATTGTCTGCCAGGCCCTACCGCGGCCCACCAAATACATGTTGGAGAGGTTATGCGCAGCTGCCCCGATTCCGGCTTCTGATGCGCGCTGGAACCAGCCCGCCGCCGCCGGGTAGTCCGGCGCCGCCATGCCCTTTCCCGAGTCGAGCAGGGTCCCAAGATTAAACATTGCATCCGGCAACCCGGCCTCGGCGCCCTTTGTGAACCACTCCCTGGCTTGCTCGCATTCCTTCCTCGCGTAGTGAATATCGCCCATCGTAAACATAGCGTACGCGTGCCCTTGCCTTGCCGCCGCCTCCAGAAGCGCCGTGCCTTCCTCCGCTTAGGGTTGGCACCCGCAAAACACTTCGGTCAACAGATCCACACTTCGACGTGTCACAGTTTGGTGAGCAAACAGGGAAACCGTGCGGTGCAAATGTCCAGCCCTACATCCGCTTGTGGCGATCTGCCGGACGCGCCAAGAGACGTTGCCCCCGCAGCCACATCCGTTTCCCTCACCCACCGATAACCAAGGCTGAACTGCGCCTCTCTGTCGCCCGCGGCCGCCCTTTGAGCCACGATCACGTCTCCGACTGCTCGAAACAACACGCTGGGATCCTCTGTTTGCGTCGTCCAGTCATTGACTGGGTTCATGTTCGCGTTCGCGAGAGCGGCGGCAGCTCCGCCGGCACCCGCGGCCCCCGCATCCCCCGCGCCCCTCGCAGCCCCCGCGCCCCCTGCGGCACGGGCCGCCCCCGCCTGGGCCGGCGCGCGCTTGGCGGCATCGCGCTCCGCCTTCCGCCGTTCCTGTCTGGACGGCATCTGAGCTCTGACGTGTGTAAATGAGCACTCGAGCAGGCTTGAGAGGAGGAGGAGCAGAAGGAGGAGGAGGCGGAGGCGGAGGAGCTTGGTGAACGAGCTTGGGGAACGAGCGTCACGACCCCCTCCTTCTCTTAAATGACGCGACAGGCGGTCCGACACGCAGATGGCCACGCACACGATCATTCGGGGGTCCGTGAGCCGGGCGGGCCGAGCTGAGGTGCCAGGCGCTGTGACTCCTGCTCCTGGGAAACGGAAGAATGGGATGCGGCGGCTTGAGCGCAGGTGGTGCACGGGTGGGCGGAGGGAGGCGGAGGCGGCGGCAAACTTCGGTAGAGGATTCGCCGTGGATTTGGTGGAAAGGGCTCGGGGGTTGAGGAAACTTCGGAGGAGGGTTCCGGAAGCGGGTGGAGTAGCGCACACGGAGAATGGGATGGACGACGCGGCGTGGCGCAAGCGGCGAAGAAACCACGAGGGAGATCCCGACGCCGTAACCGGGCGATACGACCAGAGGGCCTAAGCGCGGGGCAGGGGGGAGGCTGGGATGCAGGAGGGGGGGATGCCGAGGGTTGAAGCTGTCACAGTGGCAAAATAACACCAGAAGAAAAAACACCGGCACCGCAAACGCACCGGTTGCTTGCGGCGCGACGCACTGCTAAAGTGTTGTCGATGCGCAGCCGGACTCCACGAATCGTGCGGACCTTCGGGTGCTGTGTAGTGGCGCGAGTGGCCTTCAGCTGACAATTGAAGCGTTGTGACTCTGAATCTCTCGGAATGTTCAGAAGACCAACAGATGTTCCACTCGACTGAGACTGGAAACGTCAAGACTGACTTGCTTCCAGCCTCGGAGGGGACGACGTCGTGTTGGTCCAACACCACGTGGCCACCTCGGTGGACGCACGCACACATCCACCACACGACGGCGCGCGTACATTGCCAGGCGACGTGCGCTGCGAACTTCATCGCATCCTCGCGCACGGCGGCTTACGGCTTCGCGCCATCGCGCGTCAAACCATCCGTCGAGCACCAGGGCCGAGGGCCATCGGGGCGGCACCTCTTGAAGGTGTGTGGAGCCCGCGAACCAACACCGTGGGAGCGTCGCCACACAACCCCCACCGGCGCGTGAACCACCGAGGTAGGAATTCTGCGTCCATCCCGCCGCCGCCGCCGTAGCCGCCGCCGCCACCTTCGCCGCCTGAGACCAGGTGGATGATGCTCGCCTCGCCGCTTCAGTCGTCACTTTTAAAACGCACTTGTGTTCACTGGAACAACGTGGCAGGCGTTATGTATCTGGCCCTACGAGGCGAAGGTGGAGGCGGAGGCGGCGGCGGCGGCGCAGCGGTGCGCTGGCGGAGAGGTAGGGCCTGGCGGATGTTGCTCGCCACGTCATAGGATGCCATTTAACACGAGGACTCAAAATGCGTTGGATGCCGTGTTGACGTGCCGAGCAATATCTGCCAGCCACTACGGAGTGGGCGGCGACGAGGGAGCGCTTGATGACGGAATCAGCAGCGGCAAAAACGGACGCATGGATAGCGGCAGCGGAAGCGGAGGTGGAGCGTAAGGCGGCGTCGAGGGAGCGCGTGAGGGCGGCCCTGGTGGCGGTGAGCGAAAGACGTTCGTCGGCGGCGGCGCCAACGCAGGGAGGGGCGGTGGCGGTGGCGGCCGCAACGGTAGCGGCGGAGGCGGCGATGGCGGCGGCGGCGGCGGCGGTGGGGCGGAGCGCAACGGGGAAGGCGGTGAGCGCAGCGGCGATGCAGCGGTTGATGGTGGTAATGACGGCGGCGCCGGCGGCGGAAAGGGCGGCGGCCGGGGGGCCGGCGGGGGGGGCGGCGGCGGGGGAAGCAGTGGCGGCTGCTGCTGCGGCAGCGGCGGCGGCGGCGGCGACAGCGGCGTACACGGCCGAATGGGCGGCGGCAGCGGCGGCGGCGGATAAGTCGGCGGTACTGGAGCGCTCACGATTGGAGGCGATGGGGCGCTTGAATGTGGCACTGGCAGCATCACGGGCGGCAGCGGCGGCGGCGGCGGCAGCAAAGAAAGTCACGTCGGAGGCGTTGGCGACATATTCGGCGGCGGCGGCGGCGGCGGGGGCGGCCGGGAACCTCGCTGTAGAAGCGGAGAGAGAGCGTGTGGCTGCGGTAGGAACTGACCGATGTTGCCGGCCACGCCAAGGATGCCTCTTTATTTACTCCCCCATATTGCTGGCTATAGAAGTCAACGTCGATGACGTGGCGGGCGATGTCTGCCAGGCCCTATGCAGCGGCGGCGGAGGCGTCGGCGGCGGCGGCGGTGATGCAGCGGGCGCTGGCGATGCTCGTTCGCCCCGCGGGCGGAATCGGCTGCGGCGTTGGCGGCGGCGGCTCCGGCGTCGGCGGCGGTGTTGGGTCGTTTGTATATATGATGGCGGCGGCGGCGGAAAGGGGCGGGGGTAGCGCGGTGCCCCCGCCGCGGCCGCCACCGCTGTCGCCCCGGCGCAGGTCCAATTGGGACATTGGCCCCGGGGACCTAAGGGCTGACGGGAACGGGCCTGGGACTGGCCGCAGCAGCGGCGGTGGCGGCGGCGGCAGCGGCGGTGGCGGCGGCGGGCTGCGCCTCTCCTCCTCCTCCGACTCCGGCGATGAAGACGAGCTGGAGGTAACAAACGAGTTAACGCCCGCCGCGGCACTGGCGCGGAGGCTGGAGGAGGCGACACGCAACGGTGACGTCATCGACCTCGTCGATGAGGAGGAGGAGCAGGAGCAGGCTGCCGCCGCCGCCTCCTCCGCCGCCACCGCCGACGCCGCCACAGCCACTGCCGCCGCCGTGCACGCCAACGCCCGCCGCGCCCTCCGTGGCCCCGCCGCCGCCCCACTCGCCGCCGCCGCTGCCACCGCCGCGCCCGCCGCCACCACCGGCGTCAAGCGCAGCGCGGCGGAGCGGAACAGCCGCGCGCTCCACCCCGCCGCCGTTCCCGCCGCCGGTGATGCCGCTGGTGACGCCGCCGGCGGTGAAGGCAGGGGCTTACACTCGTCCCCTTTTCAGCTCAACCTGAACCGCTTCTGACACAAAACACACCCAAAACATCCCCTACTTACCCCTGACACCCCATAAATACTCCCTAAACAATCCCTAAGTACACCCCCCTATCCACAGAAAGCGCTGACGTTGAGCTGAAAAGTGAACGAGTGTAAGCCCCTGGGTGAAGGCGACTACAACGACGATGACGACGTCTCCTTAGAGTACCTGGCTCAACGCCTCATTGGCGAAAACCACCGCTGCAGGAGGATGAGGAGGTGGCGGGGGGGCTGCAACACATAGAAGTGATAACGTCTCAATGCTAAATCACACGGCCGACGCCGGACCAATTCTGGTGGATGGATTGTTGACACTCATCTTGTCAACGCCTGGGGGCTCAATAGGTTAGTACAACACAAAGCGTAAGTCACAGTGCTGAAACCGTTTCTGGCGGATGGAGTTGGGTTGACACTCACCATGTGAACACCTCGGGGCTCGATAATGTTTGTACAGGACACACGTGTACAGCACACTTTCAAGCCTGTGCTGGTAGATACGAGTGGGCTCTTTAAATAATGTTCCGAGTTAGGAACGCACCACAGTTGTCCCGGAGGTTCCAACCGCTCGACGGTGAGATGTTCAGCGATTTTGGGCGGTTTTGATCAATTTTGGGCGATTTCAGCGTAGGTGCGCTCCCAAAACACATCTAGATTCCAGGTTCCGAGCTAGGTACGGACCATTATTTAAAGAGTGCAATCGTACAGTTTGCTTCATACTCGCCACTTGGGCGCCTCGGGGCAACATATGGCACACCTCGGGGCAATGTTAGTACAACATATGACAAAACAAATGAAGCTATGAACTTCATCAACTGATTTAGTGATTTTTGATTGGTCGAGAGCTCAAAGCCGGCCTGTCGGCCAATCACAAATCAGTAAATAAAGCTGATAAAGTTCATAAAGTTCATAGCTTCACTTGGTTTGTCATACTATGTAAATAAACCACGCTGCCGAGCAGTTCTGGTGGATGAATTTGGATTCATACTCGCCCTGTGTGCGCCGTGGCATTTGATGACCAACGAGCTCCACGACAAAATGATAGCATTCTATGACGTAAGACTTGGTTGAATATTCCAGCTTCATGTGCCAGGTAGAGCTATCCATACTGCGTCTAGAGGTATTCGCCATGTGGAGCCATTCACGGTGCCATGTGGAGCATGCTATTGCATGCGCCCTCAGACAGAGCTGTTCATATTGCATTTCGCATGTCGTATGTATTCCGTTAAAGCCGGGTGCCCCTTCAATGCACGCGGAAGCGTCTATCTCTCTCTCTCTCCTCTCGCTCCCGGTGTCGGGGCGTATATATGTTGGCGTCATACTCCTCTCGGGCGTGTGTGAGGCCATCAAGCTGTACTCTCCACATCAGGCCGTCGTGAGTATACTTGTCGCCCCTTATCTAGCCTACTAAGCACTAGCCCCTAAACTAGCTTAGTCCAGCCTAGTTTAAACCCCCCTACTTTACTAACCCACTGTAGTCCCCAAAACTAACCCACTAACCCACCAACCACTAGCCCCCAAACTAGCTTAGCTAGTTTAACGCGCCCCCTTCTCCCCTCGCCAGCACTAACTTAGTTTGACAAGCATAGTCGTGAGCGCACTCAGTGAGGGCAGGGGTAATAAATTACCCCTGGTGAGGGGGCTCGTCGAAAATGGTGCATAATCGTGAAGTTATCGAAGGCTAAGTCGTCGAAGGCTAAATTTCCCGGAAAGCCCGGAATCATTTTTGCAGCAAAGCACGTGCTCGCGCCCCACTGGGAGACATAGACAGGAAGTTTTATAGGCGTGCCCGAGACGACGCCAGCCCCGACATTGCGCGCCGACGCCACGGGGCCCGCAGTTTGCTGGCGACACAAGCATGGCTTCGGGTTCTGAGGCGTGAGTGCCCCTTCTGCTCGCGACAACCCTCCCCACGCTCCCGCATTCTTGCATCTTTTGGTGCTCACCCATCCCACCCGCCTGGCCATGGTGAGCTCCGCGGGACAGGGGTGCGCGCTCGGGGCCGAGGACGCTCGAGCAGCCGTCACCGGGGTCGATGGGGTCTGATCACATCCGCGTGGCGAGTCGCCACCCACGGGCGTACTGTGTGACGGGGGAGGGTCAGCCAGGCGGTGGGATGGGTGGCACCAAAAGATGCAAGAATGCGGATGCGTGGGAAGGGTTGTCGCGAGCAGAAGGGGCACTCACGCCTCAGAACCCGAAGCCATGCTTGTGTCGCCGGCAAACTGCGGGCCCCGTGGCGTCGGCGCGCAATTTCGGGGCTGGCGTCGTCTCGGGCACGCCTATAAAACACCCTGTCTCCCAATGGGGCGCGAGCACGTGCTTTGCTGCAAAAATGATTCCGGGCTTTCCGGAAAACTTAGCCTTCGACGACTTACCTTAGCCTTCGATAACTTCACGATTATAAATAGAATTCCCTCCCTGTGGGGGAGGGTTGTTCGGCAGCCAATGAACAGTAGTTTGAAAGGGGTTGTGTGGCTCTATTTCTTGGGTTCAGTTCCACACTTTCACACCGTTCGGTGTAGGATTAGTTCGATTACCGACAAGTGATAGCACACGATAGCATGCCGCGGAGAAGCCTATGCCCTTGCCGCCTCGAGACGTTCACTCGTGTCTTGCCTTACCACCTCGAGACATACACTCTTGGGCTTTCAACGGAGCAAATACGTCTGCGCTGTGCCGCCTCGGGACATACACTCTTCGATTCTCGATGGGACACGGACGTTATGACAGCGGCGACTTGCGCGAGGGCACGGAGGACGGGGGGGCGCGTGTCGAGCAAGGGCGAGCGCGAGCGAGAGGGCGGCGACGAGGGCGACGTCGGCGACAGCATCACAGCGCGTTGGGGGCGCAAGATGAAAGCGAGGGCGAAGCATCCTGATGAGCTCGGGCAGGCGTGCGTTCACGGCGAGCGTCACCGCGTCGGTGCCTAATGAAGGCTTCACCCTAGAATTTTGAGACCATCTATCTGCTCCTTAATCTCTGTAGCGGCGACGATTGTCGGCATCGAAATGTTTTGAGCTTATTGCCTTTCGGTTTGAGGCTTGACCCAGGAATGTTGAGCTTATTTCATCGCCTTTTAATAATCTCCTTAATGGAGTGCTTGAAAAACATTCGGCGGCAAAACGTGGAAAGTCTGCACCCCGAGAGTTGATACTTTTTGACATCGAGTGCTTTGAAAAAGTTTGGGCGGAAAACCTTTGAAAGTCTGGGTCGCTCGGTCGCACGGTCGAATCGATTACTGACCAATTACCAGCTACCCTTATACCTTTGAATGTTTTGAATCTCGATCGAAGTTTTTTACTTTTACTTTTTACTTTTAACAGAGATTATCGCCTGTCACCCTAGAATTTTGAGAATATATATCTGCTCCTTAAACTAAAAGGCGAAGGAGATTGATAGGGAGGCTTGAAAGGTTTTGAGGCTTCGCCCTAGAATTTTGACCTTATTGCCTTTCGTTTTGAGGCTTCACCCTAGAATTTTGAGACTATCTATCTGCTCCTTAATCTAATTGGCGAAGGAGATTGATAGGGAGGCTTGAAAGGTTTTGAGGCTT
>Ga0307489_10002520_pt1 | contig 12243 bp, 16 predicted proteins | sample SB12metaG_FD_202247 | JGI IMG/M metagenome (GOLD analysis project Ga0307489, IMG submission 202247) | Sea-ice brine microbial communities from Beaufort Sea near Barrow, Alaska, United States - SB 1.2 | ecosystem: Environmental > Aquatic > Marine > Coastal | place: USA: Alaska | collected...
ATACATTCGCACGGAGCTAGCTAGATGATCATGATCATCTGACTCTTCCAAGCTGCCAACTAAGCTCTACAACACTCATTAGGAATATTTCAACTTTCACCTTCAACATTCTCCGCATTCCAAACTTTGCATCGGTCCCAACTCAGCTCGATTGAGTTTACTCATACATCTGCCCTCGTTTCATTGTCTCCGTCTTATGCTTCTGAACCACCCATATCGTAGTCACAGAAAACAAAAGTAAACATCAGACAGTTCAGCGAATAGCGTTCCTAGCCATTCTCTTCTCCTCCTCAAGCGCCTGGCGCCAGGGTGACAACCACCTCCAGCCCGGTGAAAACATTGAATCAGGAAGTAAAGGATGAATTCGATCACGGTGCATTATTAACTGAGAGAGACGCGTCCGTGTGCATAGGGAAGCACCAGGCTTCCGCCCTAGCCCCCGTGTTGTGACCCACGCGCAGTTGCGCGGGGATCGCGGTGGGCTAAACATGACTTTACCATACAAATAAGGGGGCACCCCACCTTTCGTTCCACGAATTTGACTCTTGCAATGGCATCGTCCGCGTCGTAGTTGTACGGGTCAATCTCCTTGATTTAGGGCCGCAGGTTGAGACTGAAAGCACAGATTATGAACAGTTTGTCACCGTTTCAGTTCCACGCGCTTAAAACAGGCGGTTTCAACAGGTGTGGACCTGCAGTACCCCACCTTGACGCGTGCCAGGTCCTCCAGCGCGGCGCCATAGTCGCACCTGCCAGTGTGTAGAACCCAAATAGTTTACAGGTGCCTGCCACGTCATCCACCGCATAGTGTAGGCTGTGCTCGTCAGAATGTGTATTAAACAGGCCCGTAGCAAGGTTGCTTGTACTTTCCGGCGTGTCACGCTGCCATAACACGTCACGGCTCGTAAGATCCGTGTGGGCAAACAGTCAGCTTGTTGCGTACAAACGGGCCACCTCATCTTGCTGTACATTTGCCTCGTGCCCTGCTCGAATGACATAATCTAGATGGGATGTGTTGTTATCTTGCTTAGTGGATCATCATGGTCATAGCAGCCACACGACACGAGTAGGCTTCACTCATGGGGTGTTGATGGGTCATGGGGTGTTGATGGATCCCCACCCGTATGCGCTCTCGCCCGGCGCATTAAGCACTTCATGTTTGTGGGGAGTAGGTCATGAGCCTTGTTCAAATTTTGCACCTGTGGGAAATAAGCAGGAGCACGGGTGTCAGTGTTGGCCCCAGAAATTCTGACAGACGGAGCAGATCTTGAGGTACAAATAGACAGAGGTGTCTGCCACAAACGAGATCAATACGAGAAAAAGTGTGGGAACGATAAAGAGAGATGGCCACTTGCGCGTGCGTTAGGAGGTACCAGGCTTTCCCCCTGCCCCGCGTGAAAATACGTTTGGGACCGGAGACCCCACGTACCGCCTCCCCGTAGTTCATCTCCGCCATACACACGGCGCCGATGTTCATCAGGCACGCCGCCTTGTTCATGTCGATCTCGCCCTGGTCGGCCCCGGTCATTCCAGAGACGAGCTCGACGATGGACAGCGCCTCTTCGTACTTGGTGCGCGCCTTTTCGTATTCCTTGGCGTCGTGCGACAGGGTCCGTGCGTATCTGTGTCTCATTGTTTGAAACGAATGAGGTTGTATGGAGGGTCAGGGGCGGGAGCGAAAGTCTGGTGCCTGCTGGAACACGCGGAAGCGTCTCACACTCTCTTTAGGGCTCTCTCAATGATGAGGTTGTGGGTGATGGAGCGCAAACCATGACTTTACAGCCAGGGGGCATGAAGGTGTTTGAGAACAGAAACACGTCCAACGACGTTTGTCTCGTCATGAGCTGCTACTACTCATGTGTGTGCCGGTACACTATGATGCGTTTGACGTGTGATGCGCGCGGTGTGACGCCCCGCCGTGGAGTTTGTTGCCGGCGAGGCGCAGCGTGATCTGCTCGTTCAGCGCGCCCACCAGGTCCTTCGTCTCCAACTTCACCTTCTTCTCTGTTACGGACTTGAACTGCTTGTTGTAAGGGCGCAAGTTGATATTGAAAGCAAGTCTTGAATGCAAATTACCATATTACAGTGTCGAGCGCTAGGGGTACGAGATGAAATTCAAAGCAAAGCTTGAAAGGATTTTTCCCGTATTTTAGCTGCAAGCGCTAATTCGAAACCAGGCGCTTTAAACACGGGATTTGTCTTACATTGTTTTATGGACTGGGGTGAAAGGTTTTGTGATTACCACAGAATAATTCCTGTGGACCCACATGGACGCGTTGACGTCGACCTCCTGAACCCAGCAATTGAAGGCGGGAAAAGGCATTCTTTGCACCACCCCACCTCGTGCCCCGATGAGTTGGGGTCCTTGAGCGACTGCACAATGGCGCGCTCCGCCTCCTCTTCAGAAATTCTCCCTTGTTCCATCATCTGTTTGTCGCAAGTTGAGATACACGTTAGGTGGATGTCGCGGCGAGTGTGTACGTGTACACTGGCACGCTATGAGTCGACCGTCAGGTTGAGGTTCAGGTTGAGCTGAACAGTGATCGAGTGGCGAGGTCTGAAGGTCAGGGAGGAGGATGCAGCCTAGCGGCCAGTGATTGAGATTAAGCGATGTGCACGAGTGAGCTCACATCTTTTGCTTTCGTCAGCATCTCAATGACGAGCGGGTTCCGCGCCCACTTGGCGAAGTCACTCTTGGGGTCGTTGGTGAAGGTCTTGATGATGCGCCGCAGCACCTTGTTCTCCAGGAACGGCGCGATGTTCTTCTGCGCCTCGTAGTCCGATTCCAGCACCGTGTCCTACGGTCTATCAGATATTGCTCGCCACGTTATCCGACGCACTTGACACTGTCGTGACAGTGGCCAGGTTAAATGCCTGGTGCCTCCCTGTACCCGAGGAACCGTCTCTCTTCTGTTGAATCCTCGTTTCTTGACTTGACGGCATCCTATGACGTGGCGACGAAATGCGAGCATCTGCCAGGCCCCACCTTATCGCGGAAGTCAAGCGCGGAGTTCTTGGCGGTCGCCTTCGCCATCTGGCGGACCTCCTTCTGCTGGTGCTTCTTCATCACCTCGCGGTTCTCCGGGGCCTCGCAGAAATCTTTGAAGGCCGCCCCCTGTATGGAACGGAACACGGAAACGCGATGCGCAGAAGGAAGGCATCTCAGTGGTGCATCTAACTCTCTCGCGGGCACTTAGGAGGGCAAGGCCAGGGCATAGCCGACATTGCTCGCCACATCATACGATGCCTGTCAGCTCGACAGACGAGAGTTGTATTGCGTGTCCATGGTGCGGCCTGGCAATATCTACCAGGCCCTCGGAGGAGGTGACGTGACACAGCGCGCTACAGGATAGCGCTTTTGTGATTTTGTGGTGTGACAGTATCAATGGGCACAGGCCGGGTTCTCACGAAGCCGCCGCCGCCGCCGCCGCCGCCGCCGCCGATGCCATCCGCTTCACCGCCGCCCATTCCCATTATGGACATCTTGCGCGAACTGTGCGTGCGTGTGGGGCTGCGATGTACGTGGCGCGGCGGGCGTCGTGGTGAACCTGTTGCGCCTCGAGATGCGTGCGTTTCTTATTTCTTGGATGAAGAACGCCTTTTGGCCTCCCCCCCATATCCGAAGGGGGGCGTTATGATCACCCCCCACAGGATCTGCACATATTATACAAGAGTTCCAGCGCATGGTTTGGCAGTGCTGGGCACTCCGGGTTGCGCCACCTGTCCTCCCCACCGCCACTGTTTGTAGCATGGCGCGCCGTCGTATCTGTGATGTGAGCCGGCATCGGCGCGAAGCAAAGAAGCCTGAGCGCCGCCTCTAAACCGTTCGCCAACCGCCTAAGACTCAAAGACCTCCGGAGAGGAAAGATGTCAGAGGTCAACGTGGCGATCAACCGCGAGCTCGCGAGCAAGTCGCGCTTCGCCGACGTCCTCGCCGTGGTCACGCGCTCCGTCACCGAGTTCAACCTCGTGAACTGCACAACCGCACTATCCAAGCTAGCGAAGATCCCAGGACGACTTCTCGGCGCGGGCGGCGCGGATGGACCCAAAGGGCATCCTAACCCTGGCGGCGGCGGTGGCGGCGGCGGTGGCGGCGGAGGGGTTGGGGTTCATAAGGGCGGCGGAGGCGGAGGGAGTGGAAACGATGCGCTCGACGCACTGCTCGAGAAGGCGACGGCGCTCTTGAAGCAGCGGCGGGAAATCTGCGAGTCGCGCCAACTCTCCGGCATTCTCTGGAGCTGCGGCAAGCTCGGCGTCCTTAACCTCCCCCTCATTCAAGAGGTCGAGGCCGCCACCCTTCTCCACGCCCACAGGTTCCATCCGCAAGAGTTGTCTAACGCCATCTGGGGCGCGGCGAAGCTCGGCATCGGCGGCACGCACCGCGACCTGATTCTTCGCCTTGGCAACGCCATCGCGGCGTCGCTCGCGCTGCCGGCGTCGGCGCACCAGTACGCGTGGACAGCTCAGGCAGGGCCTGACAGCAGAGATCTGCCTGACACCTGACACTTGTCCTGTTTCCTTTCTCAGAGTCAACTTCAACTGCCAGCCGTCACCGCTGCCTCTGTTGCGAGTACCACGGTGACCGCACACGTGTATGGCTTGAAGTCGAACCGCTACGGGACCGAGCGTTACGGCCCTGTGCGCCGGGCATCTCGAACTGCGCGTGGAGCCTGGCGACGCTGAGCACGAACGAGCTCAATCGCAACGAGCGGGATCGCAACGAGCTCAACGAGCAGGGCCAGGGCGAGGTGCTGCGCGCGGTGTGCACAGCTGTCAAGGCGCGCGCCGCGGACTTCAACCCACAGGAGGCAGGGCTACGCCTGGCGTCCCCTCACAGCGTGTAACGTTTCTCCTGTCACTTTTCCCCTCAACTGCCAGCTGTTACACGTCACAGCTGTGTTTTGTGCCGGACACAGCGGGGCGTCCCCTTCACAGCTCTTAGTGTACTCGTACACACTCATCCCCGCCTCCTCTACCTCCTCGTTCTCATAGTGCACCCGTACACGCTCGCCGCATCCTCCTCCCTGGCTTGACACGGCGTCCCCTTACAGCGTACAACTTCCAGTTGTCGCAGCTGTTTTTTGTCCATGTAACCAGTCAGTTATCCCCACTTCACACCTACACCTCGAAGCTGCTCGAGTTCAGCTGGGAAGGTTACCACCTCTAAGATGCTCAAGCTAAGCTAAAATGTGAACGCCACGTCCGCCCCTGTCAGGAGGTGGCCAACACGCTCTGGGCCATCGCGCGCCTCAGCGCCGCCGCCTCCGCCGCCACCGCCGCCACCGCCGCCGACGCCGCCGCCGCAGACGCCGCGAACGCCCTGGCGAGCCGCATCACCAAACAATGGATTGCCGAGCACAAGTTCGAGCCGCAGCACGTGGCCAACATCGCGTGGGCGTGCGCCAAACTGGGCCTGGGCTCCGGCGGCTCCGGCGGCTCCACCCTCGCCGCCGCACTTGGTGCCGCCGCCGCCACCTGGGCGCCCCGCATGAACACACAGGCGGGGCCTTCCCATCGAATTCTTTCCTGCTCAGTTTGAGTATTTCTTCAGGCATCACGTGAGGGCCTCACATGTGAACCATCTACCTCGAGGTGGTAGTGCGATAAGACTTGTGAGGTGTCAACTAGCAAAAGGGACTGACGGCTTGAGGTGAAGCTGAAAAACAGACTTACGCAAAACTGAAAAAACGCGAGGCCCTGCGCGCAGGAGCTCTCCATGGTGGCGTGGGCGGCTGCGGCGTTCGGCGCAAATGACGCCGGCACGGAAGCCGTCGCAACGGCGTTTGGAACGCTGGCGGGCGCCGCGACGCCGCAGCAGCTGGCGACCACGGCGCGCGCGTTCGCCAAGCTGGGGACGCTTCACCTCCGCCTCATGGACGCCACAGCCGACGCCGTGCTGGCAATGGACAAGTCTGACTCCACAGCCGACGCCGTACTGGCCTTCAAGCCGCAGGACGTGGCGAATATCGCATGGGCTTTCGCCAAACTCGGCTGCAAGAAGAAGAAGCTGTTCGACTTTCTATCTGAGGTGGCGCGGGCGCATCTGAAGCAGCAGCAGCAGGGGGCCGACGCGTATACTCCGCAGCACATGGTCGGGTCACCTGTGTCACCTTTTCATTAATTTCTCATTTTCGATGTTGATGACAAAGGAGTGTTCATGATGATTCATTTTCCATATCTTAGGACACCTTCGGAGCTTGTTAGCCCTTGCACTGAGAACAAAAGTCTTTACTGATTCACTCCTGGTCATCATCGGTTGTTGGAGAACCTTCAGGATTCTGTATTTTTCTGTTTCATGCGGCAACCATTCGGGTTGGTTTTGCTGTGTTGCGCTTCTTACCCCCGGCTCGCACGATCCCATGTGGTGAATGTCGGTTTATCAAAGGGCGCTAGACGAACGTTGGATTTTTTAGGACACCTCCGCGAAACACTGCGGAGCCTTCCCCCTTCAAACACTGGAAGTTGTGAGCCTGCCCTGGCCAAATGTCTTCTATCCATTGTGCCTGGGGGCTACATCAATCACCTGGTATCTAACAGTCAGCTGTAACAAAAGTTCCTGGAAATTGTGTCTCGATGAGACGAAACGAAACCATGTTACTGAGTACGTGCCTGAGTGCCTGTGTGTGACGGTCGGCAATCTCACCACGTGCGACTACTAACGGTGCACTCATGGAAAGCAGATGACGTTTGTGTGCCTGACTGACCACCCGTATGTTGATGCTAGGTGATCTGACCACGTGCGACTGCTACCACCCGTGTGCTCCCTGCTTGCGGACGATGCTCGTGTGGGCGTACGGCATGCTGGGGTTCAAGGCAGGGGCTTACACCCGTACACTTTTCAGCTCAACCTGAGCCGTTTCTGACACAAAATACACCCTACACACCCCTGAAAACCCCTTGAAACACCGTACACACCCCCTAGACAAGCCCTACATGTGCCCCCTATCCCGCTGAAGCGCCTAAGTTGAGCCGAAAAGCGGACGAGCGTAAGCCCCTGGTTCAAGGACGAGGCGCTGCTGAACGCGGTGATCAAGTCCACTCGCGAGAAGCTGCACGAATTCAACCCGCGCGACCTCACCAACACCGCTTGGGCTTTTGCCGCGCTGGGTTGGGCTTGGCACATATTGCTCGCCACGTCATCGGACGCATTTTCACCCCTTCCCTCTCAAGTGAAATGGCATCATTGACGTGGCCAGCAATGGTTGCAACGCCCATTGCCCTCCACGTCATCCGCACGCTTTTCGAACCCTGCTCCCTGAATTGAATGGCTTCCTGTGACACGGCGAGCAATATCTGCTAGACCCTAGCTGTGGGAGTGACTGAGAAAGATAAGCCGAACCTGGTGAAGCGGCTGGGGCGGGCGGCGCGGAAAACCTTGGACGCGTTCAACTCGCAGGAGCTGCTCAAATTTCTGGGCGCGTTTGAGCGACTGGGGGGCGAGGATGCCAAGCTGGCGGAGGTGGGGTTCGGTATCTGACTGTTTGCGCATAGTGTACCTGTGCAAAACCGCCTGCTTCGTCTCGCTCATGGCGCATGAGAATCACGCCCTCGTCTAGGCCCTGGGCCTCTTCAGACAGTAGCTCAAAACGTCCTTCAACATATCTCCGTCAGTCTCTTATCCATTCACAGCCCGGCATGTGTTGAGCCAATTACAGCACAGATACAAAGCTCGCAGTGAATTGCAGCTCGGTATATAATGCCGATTTGTGTCCCGGCATTGAGTTCGATGTCTTTTTGTTCCTTGCTGCGCTTCTTACCCCCGGCTCGCACGATCCCATGTGGTGAATGTCGGTTTATCAAAGGGCGCTAAACGAACGTTGGATTTTTTAGGACACCTCCGCGAAACACTGCGGAGCCTTCCCCCTTCAAACACTGGAAGTTGTGAGCCTGCCCTGGCCAAATGTCTTCTATCCATTGTGCCTGGGGGCTACATTCAACTGCCCGCTTATTTTCCAGTCGGCTAGCTCTATGACCAAGTTCCTTATCAGGCGAGAGTCAATTTTGACTTCCGTTGACTGCGGCCTGTGAAAGTCAACCAAACGTGACCGGTCATGCCAAACACAGTCGTGCTCGACGTTTGAATCGTTTCATTCCGCCACCCTGTGACGTTTTGAGCATTTTTTGCCGGGCCCTGGGCGGAGGCGGTGGCGGGACAAAGGACGCTGCGGTATGAGTTCCCCGCGCTGGCCCCTGGCGGAAGATCCTATGGGCAAACAGTCAGCAGCAGTGGCAGCGGCGGGGGCAGGGGCAGGGGCGGGGGAGTCAGCGGCGGGTGCGCCGTGGAGCTTACTTCGCGGACCCCCACCAGCTATGACGGCACCGGGCGGGATCGAGTGGATGACAGCTGTAACGGGTACGGGCGCGGCAACACGGGGGTGGCACTGTGGGAGGGCAGCTTCGTGCTGGCAGAGTGGCTGTCGCGGCAGGCGACGCCGCTGTCGTCCGACGAGGTGGCGGCAGCGCTGGAGGCAGGGACTTACACTCGTCCACTTTTCAGCTCAACTTGAGCCGTTTCTGACACAAAATACACCCTAATCACCCCATAATGACCGGTAACACCTGCTGAACACCCCGTAAACAACCCAAAAACGCACCCCCTATCCCTCTGAGCCGAAAAGTGGACGATGTAAGCCCCTGGCTGGAGGGAGCTGATGGGTGGGGCGGGAGCGGCGACACGTGGCGCGGCCGCACTGGTGTGGAGCTGGGCGCGGGACTTGGCCTGCCGACCATCGTGGCCGCCAAGCTGGGTGTCAGCATGGTGGCTACCGACGGTGAGGCCGGGGCCTCTTCAGACTGTTTGCTCACTGTGTACCAGTGCACATTCGACAGGCCTGGGCCTCTTCAGACTGTTTGCCCATTGTGTACCAGTGCACATTCGATTCCTCCTCCACTCAAGGCCCGGCATCTTCAGACTGTTTGCTCACTGTGTACCTGTAAACGTTCGACTGTTCCTGATCCTCCTTTTGGTCCTGCTCCTGTATGGTTTGCTTTTGCTGAGGTGCGCTTCTTACCCCCGGCTCGCACGATCCATGTGGTGAATGTCGGTTTATCAAAGGGCGCTAGACGAACGTTGGATTTTTTAGGACACCTCCGCGAAACACTGCGGAGCCTTCCCCCTTCAAACACTGGAAGTTGTGAGCCTGCCCTGGCCAAATGTCTTCTATCCATTGTGCCTGGGGGCTACATCAACCACCCGGTATTCACTTAGTAACACAGTTTCCGTCCTCATTGCAGATCTCGCGATCACACACTTTTCAGTCAGCTATGACAAAGTTCCGCCCTTGTTAATCCCTCTACTGGACTACCTCATGTCCTTGGAGTTTCAAATAGGGCGGAGAGTAACCGTCTTGGAAGTTTCGCTGACAGCAATCACCCTTAAACCACGATTGCATCTGATAGTAGCTTTCATATATTCCGTCTGACATCCGTCAGTCTTTTTGTTTCGTTGCTTGCTCTGCTCCGCTGAGATGTTCCGTCAGCTGTTTTGTTGCTTAATCGCCTGGACTCTCTGGACGACCCTCTGACAAGGTGACGACGACGTCCTGGAGCTTCTGGCGGAGAATGTGGGTGCTAACACCGGCGGGTGCGCGGCGGCGCGCGTGTGCCGCCTGGTGTGGGGCGCGGCGGACCCGCTGAGCGCCCTCGGCCTCTCGGCGCCGCCCCACCTCCTCATCGCCACCGACGTCGTCTACGGCAATGACCCCGACAAGTGGCGGCAACTCGTCAAGACCATGTGCGACCTCAGCGGGCCGGAGACTCTGGTCGGGCCTGCCACGTTTTGCTCGCCATGTTATCCAGCGCATGGGGCCCCGCCCCGCTTTCGTTGTTGCGAGGAAATGAGGACATCTCTTTCCCCAATTGATCGACGCTGAAACTACCAAGGCCACCTCCTTCGCCGGAGGTTTATCTTGCCAGATTTACCTGATCCTTGCAACAACGACAAGCCACTTGCTCCGATTCCTCGCTATTCGAGTTGAATCACATCCGATGACTTGGCGAGCAAGATCTGGCAGGCCCTAGACTGTGGTGGTGATTGGGAACGTGCAGCGCTACCCGATCAATCATCCGATGGCGGAGACAAAGTTTTTCAGCGAGGCGACTTCGGCAGATTTCGAGCGGCGTGAGATGCCGGTGACGGCGTTGCATCCGGACTTTCGTAGGACGGGGGGCGGTAGTTGCGTGGTGCACGTGTTCCGACGAACAGCGGCATCGCTGAAGAGGCACCGGGAGGAGGAAGAACATAACGCTGCCGGGGCCGGGGGGGCTTCAGACCCGGAAGAAAGAGGGGTGCATGGTGCGAAAGAAAAAGAGGGGGGTGCGGGTGTGGAAGAAAAGGCGCGAATGGATGCGAAATACAAAGGGGGGGGTAAGAACGGGGTGCGGGTGGGTAAGAAAGAAAAAAGGGGGGGTGCTGGTGTCGAGCGACTGACTGAGGCGGAGGCGGCGGCGGCCGACGAGAGACCCGCGAAGAAGACCAAACGGGAAAAGAAGGCGGAAAAGTTTGCCCCGAAAGTAGAGAGCTCTCTTAGTTGAGCGTTAGTCAAGAGTCGTCATAGCGTGTAGTCGGCTTTAGCACATTAGGTCTAGTCAGTTAGTTAGTCTAGCTCACATCGAGCATGTGCAATACATTCGTTCAAAAGAAAATGCCATCGTCTGCCGGTATTCGATCGTTGACTTTACTCGTTTATGAATTTGTCTTTACACAAACTGGGTGAAACACAGCTCTATAAGCACGAGCCTATCGATGTCTGGTAGCCAGTACCCCTCGTTGTCACCTGCAATGTGTCTGGTCGACGAGCAACCGTTCGATACATTCCACAACACAGCTACAATCGGTTCATGAACGTGTCCGTATCAACAATTCGTTGGTTCGTCAGCACATTCGTCGGTTCGTCAACATATTCGGTTGACTGCCCGATGAGGTACGTCGCCCACAGCACCTTACAACACATTCGCATCGTCTACCCGACGAGATATGACAAGCGCCGCGACTTGGTGTCCGGGCTGTGGCCGGCAGCGGCGGGCGACTCGTGCGACGGCGTCAGGGGCGGGCCGATGGGCCACATCGGAATAGGGATGGCGGCGGGTGGACCGGGTCCGCCGACCGCCGTCGGATGCGCAGCGTTGACGTACGTGTGCGCAGTGGCGAGGTAGGCATGGCGCTCCGCCGCCACCGCTGCGGCCCGCCGCTCAGTCTCCGCATCCTCCTCCCGCTCCTCCTCCTCCCTCACTGCGCTCAGAAAGGCCGCCCACCCCTGCTCGGCAAGCCCGCCGCCCCCGCCCCCGCTGCCGCCGCCGCCGCCGCCCACACTGCCGCCCCCGCCGACGCCGCTCGGCTGTCCCCCGCTTGGCCTCTGCCGGCTGACACTCTTCGTAGTCGCAGCGCACCCGCACATCTTCCGGAGGCGCCCCCCGCCAGCGCCGGCGTCCCCGGCGGCGCCCCCGCCACCGTGGACCGCCTGGCCGTAGTGCGCCCCCCACCGCGCCGGCGTCCACGCGCCGCCGTCATAGTCGGCCTCGCGCCACGCCGCCGCCACTGCGTTGGACCCTGACAGCACGCGCCTTGCAGGAAAGTCATTGAGAACAAGCATTCGAAGCGAGATTAGAGCATGACTCATCTTTAGGGTGAATGATCGTACAGACGTCTGGAGAGGAGGAAGAGATTCAACGTCAGTCGAGTGCTTGTCCTCAACAACCCCCCTGCTTATCCTGCGGGTGCATGGAACTCAGGCGGTACTTCTGCGCCACCGGTCCCAGCGCCGCGCACCTCACCCCGGGACACGCGGAACAATCCAGCAGCGAGATCTTCGTCAGAGCCAGGAGGAGCAACACCCCGGTGTCGTTCACGTTGGTGCCGCGCAAGCGCAGGTCGTGGATGTTGCACTCCACCTCGTCCTCTTCCTCCTCGTCGTCGTCGTCTTCACCGACGCCAGCGGAGCAGAACCCTCCCGCCGCCGCCCGCGCCCGCGCCCGCGCCATCGACCCCGGCGCCGTGTAATCCCACGGCTCCGGGGTGACCACCTTCATCCCCGCCGCCTCCATGGCCGCCGCCGCCGCCGGGTGGTACTGTCGCTGGTGCTGCAGCTGGTGCAGTTTCACCGGTGCGCCGTGACCGTGCTCCAGAAACTGCTCCAGCTCCTGCTGCTCCTGCCGCTTATCCTGCTGCGCCTGCTTCTCCTGCTGCTGCTGCGCGCGCCGCCACGCGCGCAGCCGCGCCTTGTTGTAACGGCGCCAGTTGAATTT
>Ga0307489_10002521_pt1 | contig 12237 bp, 15 predicted proteins | sample SB12metaG_FD_202247 | JGI IMG/M metagenome (GOLD analysis project Ga0307489, IMG submission 202247) | Sea-ice brine microbial communities from Beaufort Sea near Barrow, Alaska, United States - SB 1.2 | ecosystem: Environmental > Aquatic > Marine > Coastal | place: USA: Alaska | collected...
GGTGACAAGCAGGTGACATTCCAAGGTATCGTTATGGTAATCAGGAAACCGAGGTGACCTTACCATCCAGACCGCCCATCCGAGCGAGAACAGGCTGTCGGGGCGTATGACACCGCAGCGAGCGTTACCGGCCGACCGCCTCGCCGGCGCCGCGCGCCGATCCCCGCCGCAGCACCCGCCACTGCCGCCGCTCAGCAGAGTCACGACAATCCCTAATCACCCCCTCAAACACGTTAGAATAGATTGTTAGTCACGTGACCAAACCGGTGCGGAGCCGGTTGGTAGAAGACCGGTGCGAAGAGAGGTGGATGCGTGACAATGCAACCTTGCCGCCGCTGCCGCCGCCGCTGACCACGCTGCCCCCGCTGCCAGCACCGCTGCCGCCGTGTCCCGCCCTGGGCATCCGGCCCTGGGCCGCCCGGAGCACCACCGTGTTCCAGGGGCTAACACTCGTCCGCTTTTCGTCTCAACCTGAGACACTTCTATAGGACGACGCGCTGGGTGGGTTCAATGACCAAAACGGCTCAGGTTGAACCGAAAAGTGGACGAGTGTAAGCCCTTGCTGACCACCCCACTCTGTAAATGGGCATGTTCAGGCCCCCTCCGCATCATTATTTCCCAACCGTATTAAATGTTCATACCCCCCTATGAGCTGAAAATTGGACGAGTGTAAGCCCCTACCGTGTTCGCGTCTTCCAGCTGGTTGAACAGCGACTCCCTGACTAACGAGCCCCGCCGAAGTTGCTGATTCGGCTCATCTCTCGGACACTCCAGGTGTTAACTGGTAAAGAGCAAGTGATTTCAGGGGCAAACGGCTTAAAGATGAGTTGAACATTGTTTCGCTGACCGCAGTGCCGCACCAGGGGCGGTCGCAAACTTAATTCAGGTACCTTGCAGACACTGCGTGGAATAACACGTGTGATTTCAGCACAGATGGCGTGAAGTGCCAGCTGGAATACATACTCAGGTAAGGCCCCGCTTGACGGCCACGGAGCGAGTCCAGGGGGCAGGGCACATCATGAATTATTGTCTTCGAGGATCAAGATATCTCCAGTAATTTCAGGGACAGACGGCTAAGATTGTGAGATGAAGAGACTGGGGCCAGTGCCAAAGCCTGGTGCATCCTTCTACATGAGGACGCGTCCCGCAGTCGAATGCAGCGAAATTAGAAACTTGATAACGTGCAAATCAAGGGCCTGCCAAGAGAGGTATGCGGCCAGCTGTTGTTTCTGAGTGGACTTTCTGCGCGCGTGTATGGGCGGCAGCAGCGGCGGCCCGGGCCGAAGGGCGCTGCAGGCGGCGGCCGCGGCGTCCAGTTCGCAGGGGCTTACACTCGTTCAATACCCAGCTCAACCTGCGCCGCTTCTGTCACTGATATACTGTCGCCATCCAGCATATCCCACATATCCCACTAAACGTGTGTATTACTGAGCTGAAATTTGGACGAGTGTATTTCGCAGTTTTCCAGGGTACCTCAAATGGCGGTCAACGGTGCGCAAATTTGCGACCTTGAGTAAATAGACGGTCAAATGTGCCGGACAATGGTACAATATGGCGATTCGATCGTCTTGTTCTCAAGAAATGGCGACCGCCATTTGAGGCACCCTGGAAAACTGTGAAGTAAGTCCATGCCAGGGAGGCGTCGAGATCTAGCGAGGTGTCGAAGTCGAGCTCTAGAGGGTCCAGAGGGTCCAGGGGGTCCAGAGAGGAGCGCGTGTCGTCGGATGTCAGCGCGTTGCCGCATGAGTTGGTGCTGCCGTTGCTTGGCCGGCGGCTAGGGCCCACAGCCAGAGTGACAAGATGTCCCATATCGATGCTGACATCTCCCATATCGACACTTGCATATTAAGGTTACCAACAAGTCGGCTTTCATATCGATACTGTCATCTCATGGTCGTCGTTCATATCGATGCTGTCATCTTATCATCCTGTGGACAGGATGACCGGATCATATCCTGTCACTCTGCCCACAGCTGTGACAGCTGGAAGTTGAGCTGCGGTGGTTGAGCTGGACAGGTAAGTTGAGCTCGAGCAAGGCACAGCTGTGAATTTGGTCTGGAATGAGGACGCCGTGCCAGGCCCACAGCTGTGACAGCTGGCAGGAGAGCTGCGGTCGAACTGGAAAGGTGAGTTGAGCTTGAGCGGTGGACAGCTGTGACGGCGTCATACAAGTACGTTATGACAGCGTCATACGGGCTACGCTTGCACATAGCTGTGACAGCTGGCACTTCAGCTGCGGTTGAGCTGGAACGGAGGTTGAGCTGGAGAGGGGCCCAGATCCCCAGCGCTATTGGATAGTCAAACCCTCGTCTCTTGAGTGAAATGTCGTCCTATGACGTGTCGATCGAGGTGTATGAGGGGGGGGTGAGGGGTGCGTGAGGGGTGCATGAGGGGGATGTGAGGGGTGTAAGAGGGGTGTACGAGGGGGGTGTAAGGGGGGTATGAGGGGGGGGTGAGGGAGGGGTGAGGGATGCGGTAGGGGTGTTTGAGGGGTTTATGAGGGTTGTATCAGGTGTATGCAGGCCCTACTTGCGGCTGAGCCACGACCCCGCTGAAGGGCCCCAGCCAAAAAAACACTCGATTCATTCGGTATGCGAAATTCGACTCAAGTAACGACAGTTGGCGAATCCTCACATACAATTCCGACCCTCGGGGGGCGTCCACTCGTCCACTTTCCAGCTCAACCTGAGCCGTTTACGCCACTGACACCACTCAACTGACCCAGAAGGGGCACACGATAAGTCGGAAAGTGGTGGAGTGTCCCACCCGGAGCCGACTCAAGAAGCGGGGGTTGGCGAATGATGGCAAGTCCTAAATACACATGAGCTTACGCTGGTTCACTTCTCGGCTCAACTTGAGCCGTTTGTGTCACTGAAACCACTCAACTGACTCAACGTGTCCCTCAAAGGCTACGCAAGATAAGTAAAAAAGTGACATGTGTCCCTACCCCGCCCACCCGGACCCCGAGCACCAGGGGCTTACACTCGTCCACTTTTCAGCTCAACTTGAGCGCATTGTATAGGATAGGGGGTGCGCGTAGATGTTGTGTAGCCCGTGTTGAGAGGGTGTTAAGGGGTGTTTAGGGTGTGTAGGATGGGTTGGTGTGTCAGACACGGCTCAAGTTGAGCTGAGAAGTGGACGAGTGTAAGCCCCTGCCGAGCACCCCGTCATCGTCACGGTCCGCGCTGGGATCAGCTGGGGAGACGTCGCCGCCACACGCGATGCGCCGCCGGAGCGGCGGCGCCCGAGGAACGACTCCTCCATGCCGTGTGGGGTGGCGGAGGAGGTGGGGGACTCGACGGAACCGGTATGAACGTAGGCGGCCTGTGTGCGCCAAGGCGGTGGGTGAAGGTGGCAGCGCCCCCCTCTGGTGAAGGTAGGAGCAGGCGGCGGTGGGATCCGGGGATCCGGGCGGCAGCAGCGTTAGGCGGAGGTGGAGGTGGTGGACCTAAGCGTCGGGCTTGGCCAGGGCGAAAGAGCAGGCGCCTCTCGGTGAAGGGGGAGGCAGAGAGGAGAGAAGGGGTGAGCCTCAGTCAGAGGTCAAACTGAAAAGCCAAGAAAACAAGAAAACAAGGCACCTCTCTCAGGTAACAGGCGGGCGGAGGCGGCGAGGAATGGTGTGCCGAGTGCCGTGGCACGGCCCGGGCCGACGGAGGCCGACGGAGGCCGCTCGTCTGCAGCGGCGCGGCGGCCGCGGAGTTGCGTGCGGCAGTGCGCGGCGGGGAGTGAGGCGGGCGTAGGTGGCGTCGAACGGGAGGAGATAATACCCCCGACTTGAAGTTCAAAATAAAGCGTCGAGGCTATTTCAGACACTAGCTCTAGACCTCTAGCTAGCCAGCTGCCTGAGATCCCGCAGTCAAGACAGTGGCTGGACTGACCTAAAAGGTGAGAGCACACAAACAGGGTGGCACACAACGACACGCGCCGGCGCCGCCGCCTCACAGCAGGTGCCCGCCTTGCCCCGCCGCGAGCGCCACCATGGACCCCGAAGCGAGGCGCCGCGCGTGCGTGGTGTTCCGCGCCAAGCTGAGCCGGGACACGGGGTTGAACCTCCCCGCCGCCGTATGTGAGGGGTTGTTGGACACCACCTACGAGAAGTGCGGGGGCGGGGAGGAGGTCAGTCTTCAGAGTAACCCCGGGCAGTTCTACACGTGCTTGGGGAGGGTGATCGCGGACCTAGAACTTCCGTCGCTCGTCCTTCCGGACAACCTGAAAGTCGCGCTGTGGTGCTACCGTGAAGCGGCTGAGGTGTACACGCACCCGAGGGGCATGCACAGTCTTGCCTGGTGCTACGACAACGGGCAGGGCGTGACGAAGGACCCTGCGCAGGCTGCTGTTTGGTTTCAGAGGGCTGCGGACCTGGGAGACGCACACTCCAAAGCCACCCTCGGCTCTTTGTTTTTGTACGGTGACGCGCGCGCCGGGGTGGTGAAGGACGCGGCGCGCGGGCTCACACTCTTCCGCGAGGCCGTCGATCTGGGCCACGATCCGGCGCTATATCACAGTGCTACTTGACGGGCGAGGGTGTGGAGCAGGACGCTGTGCACGGGGTGTCCCTTATGCGCCAGGTCTTCAACCAAGAAGACACGACGAAAGCGGAAGCCGCGGCAGCACTTACCATATGCTAGATGGAGGGCCGCGGCGTGGATGCCGACACGGTGCAGGCGGCGTTGTGGTGCCAGAGTGCTGCGGACGGCGGTGACGCGGGGGCCATCGAGTTACTGGCGCGTATCCGGAAGTGCGACTACTGCGGGTCAACGCCCGCCCGCCAGCTGTGCAACCGCTGCCGGAAGGTACGTTACTGCAACCACCAGTGCCAGGCGGCGCACTGGAACCGCGAGACTGACTCGCACAAGGGTCCCTGTAAGGAGCACCGCCGCCGCGCCGCGGAGGCGCCTCAGCAGGAGGCGGGCGGCGCGTCCACGTCGGCGCTCCACTAGGAACGTTTTTGCTCGTTCCTGCGTTCCCTGGAGTATGATCCAGCTCATAATCTGCTGCGGCACCGGGTGTCAGGCGGGTCACGAGAACCGCGAGACGGACCGGCACAAGGGGCACTGCCGCCGCGCCGCACAGGCATCGGAGGAAGGCACCGCTCCTGGCGGCGGCGCATCGTTACCGCCGAGTGCATCCTAGTCTCTCCATGGGACATCTGAAGAGTGATATCCACCACCATCGCAGTAGGACGACGTTGCCAGTAATGCGACATTGATCCTTGTTAATGATGATTGCATTCCCACGCTATGACGCCAACCCGCACGCTTCGCCTGCAGCGCCGAACAGCCAACGAAGATCACTTTCAGGTTTTTGCCGGTTTTGGGTGGTTTTCTGTTACAGTAAATCCGACCAAGGGCCGGTAAAGTGAGTAAGTGACCCTAGAATTTACCTTTCAAGAGGGGTATATTCTGATTTTAGGGAGTAACTAGGGTATCAGGAGGGTCGTCTCGTGAAAATAAAACCCTAAGACCTAAAACCTAAAACCTAAACCCTAAAATACTTTTACAGCCTGTTAAATGGTAAATTCTGAGGGTACTTTACCGGCCCATGCTCAGACCTAACTAGAGCTTCTCGTACATGACTTATGACGATGCACGTTCCCTTTCTCTCTTCATTCCAACTGCAAGCGTTGTTAGATAAATAAACCGGGCTGATGAAAAAGACGCGCATTGCGGCTCCCCTTGAGGCGGATACGCGGAGACCACCCAACCCAGTGCGTGTCCCCCAACATGTTTGCGTCGGAATATCCACGCGAGCTGAACGTGTACGACGGGTATGATACGACGGCGAGTAACGACAGCAACGATAGATGATGTTACAAAACGAGTTCAAGAGTAGGAATTGTGTCTCAACCCCAGATGTACATGGGAAATATTAGTATGAAATAGCCTAGAATGGCGCCCCTGGATACGGGCTTAGAACTTGACACACTTAATGAAGGTCTATCCGCTTGAAATGTCGCAGGAGGTTGGTTAATGCCCCCATGTAAGTGCCTTGAGGCCCGATGAACGTTTAAAGAAGACTTTTAGAATACCCCAGATGTACTAAAGCTCTACCCCTGCTCCCGCTCCCGCACCTCCTTGGCTAAGCCGAGCAGCAGGTGGTGCCACCTGTCCGGGTACTTGAGGTACGCCGGGTGCTCCGCGCCCTCGAAGATGACCTGCCCCCAGGGGCTCACACTTGTCCGCATTTCCTGCTCAGCTTGCACTAAGTATCGGGCTTGGCATCGAAATTGCGGTATCGAAGCCCGTTCGACTCAGCTCAGCTCAGCTCAGCTCGGCTCAGCTCAGCTCAGCTCAGAACTGGACATTCAACAAAATCGGCCGACCGATTCGCGACATTCCGACCGTGTCGCGATGCTTGAGTAAACATACCCTCTACTTCGAGGAGATAGCATCGCCCGGGTGCCCTGACACTGAGTTTAAGCTTCTGTGAGATACTCTAGGTGGCCTCATGGTTCGAGTGACACAACATCCTCAGGTCGAGGTGGATGAGTGTTAGCCCCTGCCTGCTCGGCGTCCGCCCCCAGCGGCCCCACCAGCGCGCCCGCATCCCGCAGATGGCCGGCGTCCAGTGAACCAAACAGCGCCACCGCCGGCATCGGTCGCGGCAACGCGGCCAGGCTCGCCTTGATGCTCTCGGCGAACTCCTGCACCCCCACCGCCCAGGGGCTTACAAACATCCAGCTTTCGGCTTGAGAGATGGAAAAACGCTTCCGCGTATACACGGACGGACTAAGTTTTCGCCCTGGCCCCCGTATTTTTCGGCTGGGTTTAGGCACATTTTGTGAGTTAGGTTGGGTGATACCGGTGACAACGTGGCTCAGGTTGAGCTGAGACGTGGACGAGTGGAAGTCCCAGACAAGGAGGGCTCAGGTTGAGAAGTGGAGGAGTGTAAGCCCATGCCACGGGCGCGACGCCGACGAACCCCCCGACGGCGGCCGGGTTGTCGCGCAGCAGGGGGAACGCGTAGGCTCCCGACATGGACGCGGCTACGAGCACCGGGCGCCGCAGGTGGAAGGCTGCGGCGGCGGCGGCAATCAGCTCGCCTTTCTCCGTGGTGCTTAGTGCCTCCCCCTCGGTCGGCTCCGCGCTGCCGCCGTACCCCGGCAGGTCCACGGCCACCGCGCGCCCGCTCCGCAGGGGCTTACACTCGTCCGCTTCTGACTTCAACCTGAGCCGTTCGTGTCAGCAGAATAACCCACGAGGAAACAACCCACTAGGGACCAATCCACTGCATCTAAAAAAGAATCCAAGCAGTGCTCCCTCGAAACCGAAAAGTGGAGGAGTGTAAGCCCCTGCCGCCCGCCGCGGCGATGGCGTCAAGTGTGCCCAGGTCGCTCCACGTCTTGCTGCTGAACTTGGCGCCGTGGAGCAGAGCCTCACACTCTTTCACGTTAGAGCTCAACTTGAGCACTTTCGTGACACTTCCATTGATTGAGTTGGGTTACATGGGGAACAACAACAGATGAAGTTGAGCGAATTTGGGAACGAGAGTACACTCGTTCACGTTTATGGAGCTCAACTTCAGCACCTCTGGGACACATCCATCGATGACGTCGGGTTGCATGTGGAACAAAACAACTCAAGTTGGGCGGACATGGGAACGAGTGTAAGCCCCTGCCGTGAAGCAACAAAACGTCGGCGACGCCCGCCCCCCGCTTCCCCCCGCCATCCGTGCGCCTCACGTACAGCTCAAACTTCCTCCCGGACGGCAACACTATCGTCTCCAAACCGACTTTCGTTTCTCCGAGCGCGGCGAGAGGCGCCCTGCCCTCGCCGCCCACCGCGGCCCCGCCGCCGCCCGCGCGGGACACCACGGCTGCGAGCATGGCGAGGGTCAGCAGCACGCCGACCGCGACCGGGCCCTGGCCGTAGCTTTGCACGAGCGACCTCGCCCGTGGGGCAGGGTCTTACAGAAGGTTTATAATTTTCAGCTGAACTTGAGCCCTTCGACCCTGAAACCACTCGAGGCATCCCTCGGAAGGGCTTAACGTTGAGCTGCAAAGAAAACCAATAGCCAGGCCCTGGACGGCGGCAATGGCAACACGCTGGGTGGCGTGCGGGGGTGGTGTGTACGGGTGCTCCACGAGCAAACAGTCTGACAGTTAGGGGACGAGTGGCCAGGCATTACCATGCGATTGGTTTTTTTAGCAACGACGAGGTCTCTTCCATTGGATAAGTGCAGTCCGGGCCCTCGTGGAGGACGGAGACGAGGAGCGGCGACTGCCGCCTCCGCACGAGGAGCGCGGAGTCGTACGGGGGCTCGGCCGTCGTCGTGGTCGTCGTCGGTGGCGAGCGGTGTCCGGACGTGCGAGACGGGCACGAGTGCGCGTGAAGTGGTTTGCATGTGTTCAACATGCATGTGCTTGTGGTTTGCAAGTGTGCTCAGCACGCCTACGCCTCTGCACGTGGTTTGCATGTGCTCAGCACGCCTCTGCACATGCAAACACGTGCAGAGGACGTGCAGATCAGCAGAGGCGTGCTGAGCAGTACGTGGTTTGCAACGTGCTCAGCACACCTCTGCTGGTCATCTGCACGTGGTTTGCATGTGCTCAGCAGTCAGCACGCCTCGCACGTCCTCTGCACGTGTTTGCATGTGCTCAGCACGCCTCTGACGTGGTTTGCATGTGCAGAGGCGTGCTGAGCACATGCAAACCACGTGCAAAGGCGCGTGCTGGGCTGTGCTGACCAGTTGCATGTGCTGACCACGCCTCTCACAACACAGCGCCCGTCTCTGCGCCCGCTGCGCCGCACGCCGAGTGATACACGAGGATATCATATCGCCTCCGCGTGACGCGCGCGTAGCGCCAGGATATCGTGAGGTGGCAGGGCCAGGCCGGCGGTCGGCCGCAACGAAACCTCCCGCGTTATAAATGGGAGTGTCGGACTTCCCCCCGGACAGGGTGCCGTTCCTGGACAGCTCCCGCATGGCCGGCGACGGCGCCTCGGGCGGGGCCTGGTCACTCGTCCCCTAACTGTGTGCTCGTCGTTCACATGTACACCACCGCCGCCGCCGCCTTGCACGTTGCCGCCGTCCCGTGACTGCGTGGTAGTCGGTACGTTAGTACACTGCGAGCAACCACCAGGCATGAAGCGAGCGTGAGGCCCTGAGCGTGGGCTCGGGTACCGCCGCGGACGTCTCCCATTTAGTAGCGGACCTAGAGCGGCAGCTGGCGGTGCTGGAGCGCCCGCGCGACCCACACCTGCGGCACGACGGCCCCGTCACGCAGTTCACGTCCGAAGGTGACGTGTGGGGCGCGGCGGGGCACTCTACAGGTGCGCCCGTGGGGCTGCGGGATGACATCCTCCGCAGCGTGTTGGGCCTCGACAAAGGAAGAGAGACCGCAGTTGACCACTCCCCAGCCTCCGCCGACGCCTTCGCTCCCCCGCACATGGGCAAAACCCGGTTCTTCAGCCAAGTGCGGATGGCGTGCGTCAGCCTACGGAAGCACGTCGAGGCGATAGTGGCGGAGGCGAGCGTTGCCGGCGGCAATCATACACCGCAGCTAGACGCGGTGTTCGAGACCGCGGTGGATGCGTTGACGGACCAGCTCTACGGCGCGTTCCAGCACGCCGGCTCCAAGCACGTCATGGCAGGGCGATGCAGCTTGAACCCAGTTGGAACCGTATTGAAAGCGCCTGGTTACAGTTTGAAACCAACATATGATGACTGGTTTATTAATTTGCTTTCAAATTCAACTTGCGCCGCTACGTCACGGCGGCGCGCTTCCGCGAGGTACTGCGCCAGAACGATGCGGCGACGTCCGAGGCAGGGGGTTCCTCTTCTCACCTCAACCTGAGCCGTTCTTGTCGTCACTGAGACCCTGTTACTACCAGGGGCTCACACTCGTCCACATTTCGGTTTTCCGTGAGCACCTTTTGGGGGACACGTTGGGCGCTCTGTGTGGTGTAAGTGACCAAAAGTGGTTCAGGTTGAGCCGAGAGGTGGACGAGTTGAAGGCCCTGGTAACTACCCAGCGTATCCGTCAAAAAGCGCTCACGTCAAGTCGAATAGTTGACGGGTGTAAGCCCCTGATCGGAGGCGGCGGCGGATAGTAAAGCTCGCGCCGCCGCCGCCGCCGCCGAGGCTGCCGCCGCCGCGGCCGCCGCCGTCGAGGAAAGCGCGAAGAAGAGCGCGAGCCAGCGCCGGGCAGGGGGTTATTGAAAGCAAGCACTCGAATGGCGTTGAGTCTCCTCCTCCTCCTCTGCGCTCATGTATGGGCATTGTCCCTGAAGGTGAGCCATGCAGCGATCTCGGTCGAGTGCTGGTTCTCACCGACCCTGTTGCTGGGTGCTGCTCGAGCTCCTGACGCGGCTCGAAACCTTCAGACGTCTCACCGGCAGGCCGGTGCACCCTAAACCCTGAACTCTAAGCCCTAAACCCTAAAACCTAAACCCCAAACCCTATCACGCCGCGGATAATACCCGGGTTGACAACGCTTGATTTTAACGCTTGAAGCTAAATTATGATGAACTGCTTTCACGGTTTACTTTCAGTTTCAGCTAGCGCCGCTACTGACCGGAACGGTGCAGCTGCTGCGCGGGCAGAACGCGCAGTTGCACGAGCGAGTCGACGGCCTGACCGGCGACGGCAGGGACTTCCACTCCTCCACTTCTCAGCTCAACCTGAGCCCGTTTCCGTCACTGACATTCCATGAAACCACTCAACATACCCCACAATGAGCACTGGTACTTACGTTGAGCAGAGAAAGTGGACGAGTGTAAGTCTCTGTGCGAAGGCGGCGCCGCAGGGCGCGCGGCGCGCGTTGGGGAGGGGGTGGCCGCCGCGCGCGCGGAGGAGAAGACACGGTTGGGAATGATGCATAGTGCTCGCCACGTCATAAGACGTCACGTAACTCAAGACATGAGGGTTCGATATGTGCTTAATGACGTGGCAGGCAAGTGCTCCCACGTCATCAGATGTCACGTTACTCAAGACACGAGGGCTCTAAATGGGTTTAATGACGTGGCGAGCACTATCCATGAGCCCCTAGGACGCGGTCACAGCTGGAGGGTGAGATGGAGAAATCGCGCGAGCTGGCGGTGGAGATGCAGCGGAGCAAAAACACCATTCACAAGCTGGAACAACAGGTGGAGGTGCTCAAGCGCGATCTGGAGGCATGGGCTTACACTCGTCCACATCTCAGCTCAACCTGAGCCGTCTTTGTCACTAAATCAGGGTAAAAGCACCAAACGTATCCCTCAAAAGTGCTCAGGTGAAGCCGAAAAGTGGTCGAGTGTAAGCCCCGTGCTGGAGGGGGCGGCCGAGTCCGTGCTGATTACGGAGGAGATCAAGCGGTGGGGGCTCATACTTCACACTTGTCCACTCCAGTTCCACCTGAGCTGTTCTCGCCACGCGACATATCCCAGACAAAGTGCTTACGTTGAGCCGAAATGTGGAAAAGTGACAAGCCCCTGGCAAGCGGTGGTTGGAGAAGGACGGGAAGCTGTCGCTTAACGACTGGCGAGCCAACGTGAGCGCCGGGGCGGGGCGCATACCCTTTCAAGCCATGGAGAAGGGCGCGTACGGCAGGGGCGCACCCTTTTCAATGGAACATGAGCACTTTTTGCGGGATACATTGATGGTTTCACGGAATTTCAGTGACAATAACAACTCAGGTTGAGCTGTGTGGAAGAGTGGATGGCCGTGGCGAATGGTCTGACCCGCGCGATGTACCACGTGTTCTCACCGATGACGCGCAAGGTAGGGCGGTGCAGGTTGACCCCATCAAACCCACGTTGAAATCGCCTGGAGTTAAGTGGAACTGGAACTGAAAAAATACTGCCTTCAACTTCTGCTTTCAAATTCAATTTGCGCCGCTACAGCAAGGCCGGGTGCCACAACCTGCCGCACACGCGCCGCTGGATGGCGATGTTCATGCCCCGCGAGGCCAGGCCTTCCCATCGTCCCTTTTTCAGCTCAACGCGAGCGTCGCCCTCACCCGGAGACCACCTGAAGTTTCTATAATATGCTGAAGCTAAACTCAGTGTCGGGTCTGGTATCGAAGATATGTCATCGAACGCGAACCCTGTTCGACAAATCAGAACTGTCCATTTTGGGCATCCCGCCGACCGACTCGCCGAGAGTCCGACCGGGTCGCCATCCTTGAGTACATTAGATCCTCTATTTCGAGCAGATAAAGCATGACTAGTCATGCTTACACTGAGTTAAGCTGGAAACGGATCGAGTAAAAGGCCCTCCTGCGAGGCGCAGCTGCCGGAGTACCGCCCCCCGCCGCCG
>Ga0307489_10002522_pt1 | contig 12234 bp, 16 predicted proteins | sample SB12metaG_FD_202247 | JGI IMG/M metagenome (GOLD analysis project Ga0307489, IMG submission 202247) | Sea-ice brine microbial communities from Beaufort Sea near Barrow, Alaska, United States - SB 1.2 | ecosystem: Environmental > Aquatic > Marine > Coastal | place: USA: Alaska | collected...
TCGGTGGCGGTGGAACTGTGCGGCGATGCACTCCCTTTGCCGCCCTTCCGCGGCACAATGAGCGATGACATACAGAACTGTGCGACGGACCGCTTGTGGCGAACTTTACTATATTTGGGCTATTCCTATGTGGGCTACCTTCTGAGTTCGATCGGGCTAATTAGCTAAGCTATATTCGTAAAGTGATGCTGCGAAGCCGTGGGCAGACAGGTCAGAGGGGCCTGGCCATGCGGTGCTGCAGGACCCGCTGCGGGTCCATGACCACCTCCATCCACATCGGCCGACCCGCCCCTCCGCCCCCGCCGCCCCTGCCAACGCCGCTGCCACCGCGCAGGGCCTTACACTCGTTCACGTTAGGGCTCAACTTGAGCAACTCCAGGACACATTCATGAGTTCAGTTGGATTATATGGTGGACAGAAGAGCTCAAGTTGAGCTGAAATGGGAACGAGTGTAAGCCCCTGCCACCTCCCCCACTGCCACGCACCACAGAGTATCCCCGGCTCTCGTACAGCGCGATCGCCGGTGTGTTGTTTTTCATGACCGTGAGCGACGCCTCGGAGCACCCGCACCGCGCCCCGGATCAGGGCCTGACGCGTACACCGTCACACTATGATCAAACAGTCAGTGAACGAGTGGCCAGGCCAGGGAGGGGGATGCGGTGAGTTTGTCAGGGTACACCATGGGCAAACAGTGAGGGAGAGGGTGGCCAGGCCAGGAGGAGGATGCGGCGAGTGTATACGGGCACGCTGGTAAAATTTTACCATTTCAGCTAAGCTTAAGCATCTTCTCTCAAAGTGTAAGCCGTGACAACCTGACTGGTGTCAGGGGCAACGGCTTAAACCCAGTCTCGGCTTTTCAAAAGGAGTGTCTGAAGGCCCTCATGTGATTGGTCGAGAGGATACCGGTACGCTGGCGACCAACCATATGAGGGCCTTCAGGCACTCCTTTTAAAAAGCGGAGACTGGGTTTAAAGGTAAGCTGTCAAGGGAGGTAGTGTGAAGCCCCGCCCCGAAGGCTTCCGCCTCGTGCAGTAACCTGTTCGCGAGGCCTCTGCGCCGGTGGGCCTCCTTCACCTCCACGGTGTAGCGGCGCAAGTTGAATTTGAAACCAAAGTTTGAAAGCGCTTTCTCATGTTCTAGTTTCAGGCACTCGGTTCTAGGTGCTTTCAGCGTGGGTTTGGTAGGGTTAACCTGCACCGCCCTACCATGGAGGAAAGGAACAGGGAGGCTCCGTCCGGGCCCTTGCGCCAGCACACCACGCAAGAGGGCCGGGCAGATTTGGGGTTTAGGGTTTAGGGTTTAGGGTATTGCCACGTCATAGGATTCCATTTAACCAGGGTCCAACTGCGTTGCTGATGCGTTGGATGACGTAGCAGACAAGTGCCTGGCACATGTTGCTCGCCACGTCACAGGATGCCGTTTAAGTCAAGACACTGGGGTTCAAAACGCGTGTCGATGACGTGGCGGGTAATATAGCGCTACGAGTAGGGCCTGGCAGATATTGCTTGCCGCGTCGTAGGACGACATTTATCTCAAGACACGAGGGTTGTAAACGGTTATCCGTGGCGTGGCAGGCAATGGCATGTATTGCTCGCCACGGAGGAGGATGCCGTTTAACCCAACAGAGAGAGGGTTCAATATGCGTGTTGTTGACGTGGCGGGCGTGGGCAATAGCTGCGTTTCCATACCACCCATCCAACCACCTCCAGATCTTCGTCATCCGCCCGGTCTCCTGGTGGTGCGACGACGACGACGATGCGCGTCACCCCTGGTCGGGCCGCGTGGTTCGGCTGAACCATGACGCGGTAGCCGGGCGCCGTGGCTGGCGGCGCCTACGAGTAGGGCCTGACAAATCCTTCGCCGCGTCATAGGCTGCCACTTCGCACAATAATCAAGTGTTCAAAATGCGTGTGGACGTGACGCGCGGCGGGCAATATTTGCTCGTCCCGACCGCCGCCACCGCGCTGTCCAACGACGCCGATAATAGCGCCGTCGCGGGGCCAACCGACTCCGGCGGCGGCGGCGCTCCCTCTGACCTGGCACTGGCGTCGCCTCCACAGGAGCCTGCTGCACATCGCAGAAGTGTGCGAGCGGAGGACGAGGAGGAGGTGGTGTCGCAGCAGCCGCCCCGGCCAGCTCGGTAGCGGCGCCGTGACGCGCCCGCCGCCGCCATGCCGCCCGGGAAGACAGATGCCAACGTGGCCATCGCGTGCCAGCGCCTTGCGTCGCCACCGCGCGTCCGCGAAGTGGTAGTGGTACGGGTACATCGCTCAACCGGGTGCCCTTTCGTCGTCCCAGCTCAGCTCTCTATATAAAACCCTACCCTATAAACCCTAAACGTACACATCATCACTGCATTATATACAATCAGCACCTCACGGAGTTGAGGAGTGAACCTGTACGGCAGGACAACATCTAGACTGTGCAGTGTGTGGGAAATCGTTCTCCACCGCTCAAAGATGTCCTCACGTCCTATCGGTGCCTATGTTCCAGGACGCTTCGCCACCGTGGATGAGGCCGCCAGGGCGTACAACACGGAGGTCCGCCGGCGCAGGTGGATGGATGCACATCAGACGGCTCAGCTTCCGGGACCTATCGGGCGACGCAGCGCTGCCGCCCTCCTCCGCCGCCGCCGGGGCGCCCGGGCTTGACTGTGGGGGTCGCCAGCGGAGCCGGGCAGCTGCCAACTACGTCGCACCCACCTGCGAGTGGGAGCCGCAACCAAGAGGCGGCGGAGGCGGCGGATGCACGGACCAGCACGCCACGCGCACATCAGCTGCAACAGCTAAATGTGAATTAATTCCCACACGTACGTTTTGTTCATGCTGAGTTCTCTTCGTGACGCATTCCAATGACATAACCAAACATCGATCAGAGGGTTGATTGAGCTCACCATGTGAAGCGCCTTGGGGCTCGATGAACGTGATATAAATGTCGATCAACGAATGCTACGCCGCGCTACCACCGAGCTACCACCGCACCGAGCTACCATCAAAGCAAACCCGGCTCACACCAGACTATACCGGGGGGGTACAAAGCTACAAAGCTACAAACCAGTGACCGAAAGGCTGAGTGTGCAGCCTCCTCCACATGGCGAGCACCGTGTGCTGACACTCACAGGTACCACTTGACCTTATCACATCCCTTGAGCGCGGAGTACACGGCGATGACCTCCTCCCAGGGGCTTACACTCGTCCACTTCTCAGCTCAACCTGAGCCGTTTCTGACACAACATACACCCTGAACACCCCCTGATACTCCTTAATACCCCCTAATACCTTCTAAACACCCCCCTAAACAACTCCTAAATGCACCCCTATCCCACAGAATTCGCTAAAGTTGAGCCGAAAAAGCGGACGAGTGTAAGCCCCTGCCTCCTCCCCGCTTTCCAGCATAACGGTCACGTTGGCCGACACGTACTTGGCCGTGCTGCAGGGCCGCACGTTCAATTAGACCGATTATGATATATCGCCTGGGTGAAATGCTTATACAGAGTTGCGGACAATGCGTTGGCGCTCCGCGCGGGAAAACGGGCCCCAGGTTGAATGCCCATATAGAGTTGCGGGCAAAGCGTCAGCTCTCGGCGCGGGAAGCGATATACCGAAACTGGCCTATTGGAAGCAAAATCCACAAGCAGTTCATCATATAGGTATTGTAGTTTCAATGTGCTGAATCCAGGCGCTATCAACACGGGGTATCAAGTTGCACCAGCCCACCTTGCTCGAGGCGCGGCTCGTGATGTCGTCGGGCAGGGCCTGCTGGATGCTGCTCGCCGCGTCATAGCATGCCGTATAACTCAAGTAGCGAGGGTTCAGGATGCGTTGGATTGGGTGACGTGGCGGGGGAAGTGGCCCTGGTAGATGTTTCTCGCCACGTCAAAGGATGCCATCTAAGTCGCCGCACGAGGGTTCAGGACGCGTTGGATAGACGCGGCGGGCAATATCTACCAGACCGTACCTTCAGGCTTCACCTTGCGCCCGCCCAGTGCGGCCTCCACCAGCCCCACCACCTCCGCCTAGGGACACATGAGAACAGGCCGATTTCGTTATATCGCCTCCCGCGCCGAGCGTTGACGCTTTGCCCGCAGCTCTGTATGGGCAGTCAACCTGGCGCCCGCTTTCCTGCGCGGAGCGCTGACGCTTTGCCCGCAACTGAGTATGGGCATTTCACCCAGGCGATATACCGAAATCGGCCTATTGCTCGCCGCGTCATAGCCTGTCATTTGACTGGAGGAACGAGCTTCCACAACGTTACAATATTGAGATGGTCCCCGCCTCCGCCAGGGTTCAGGGTTTAGGGTTAGAGTTTAGGGGTTAGGGTTTAGGGTTTCCCCGCCTCCGCCACGAACGCGTCGCCGCCCTGACCGATGGCCTGGAACTTTCGCTCCGACGGGTACACGTTCACCTTCCACAAGGGTCGTGCCACGTCATTATACTTGTCGAACTATGGTAGTGCTGGCGAGGGGGTTTCTCAAACTAGGCTAGTTTAGCCTAGTTTAGGGTTAGTGGTCAGTGGTTCGTGGTTAGTGGTTAGTGATTAGTGGTTAGACAGGAGCGTGCAATAAGGGGGGCGTACACTAGGCTAGTTTAGCCTAGTTTAGGGTTAGTACCCTAGTGGGTTAGTTAAGGGGCGACAAGTATACACGTCATAGCACACGTGGTCAACCTTAGTTCACGGGGGTTTGCCACGCGGTGAATGATGTGGCTCCGAGTTGAGGCTTAAAGGGGACAACTGTGGGTGGCCAGGCCAGGGAGCAGGATTCGGTGCGTGTGAATGGGTACGCTGGTACAATACAAGCAAACAGTCAGGACCCGAGCAGCCAAGCCAGGGAGGAGGATGCGGTGAGTGTGAATGTGTGCGCTGGTACACTACAAGCGAACAGTCAGGACGCAAGTGGCCCGGCCCAGGGAGGAGGATGCGGTGCGTGTGAATGTGTACGCAGGTACACTACAAGCAAAGAGTCAGGACACGAGTGGCCAGGCCCAGGGAGGAGGATGCGGTGAGTGTGAATGGGTACGCTGGTCCACCACAAGCAAACAGTCAGGACACCAGTGGCCAGGCCAGGGAGGAGGATGCTGTGCGTGTGATGTGTGAATGGGTACGCCGGTACGCTATGAGCAGACAACCAGGTTGAGCATCTGGTGCAGCCCGACCTTGTCGTCGAGCTCCTTCCACGTCATGCCCGTGCCGTCTCCCGCGCCGGGCGCCATCTCGCCCATCACCGTCACCTTAGGCGTGGGCGCCGCCTCGCGCCAGGGGCTTACTCTCGTCCACTTTTCGTCTCAACGTAAGCGCTTTCTGTGGAATAGGGGGTGCTCTAGGGGTTGTTCAGTGGTGCTTAGGCAGTGTCAGGGGGTATTCAGGAATGTACAGGGTGTGTTTTGTTTCAGAAACGGCTTAGGTTGAGCTGAAAAGTGGACGAGTGTAAGCCCCTGCCTCGCGCCCCGCCGCGTCGGACACCGTGCTCATCGCGTCGATCAGCGCGTTGGCGCCGCCCTCCGCGCAGGGGCTTACACTCGTTCGCTTTTCAGCTCAACTTGAGCCTTGCCTGACACACACAAAACACCCTACACGCCCTGAACACCCCCGTAACATGGGCTACACAATCCCTGAGCGCACCCCCTATCCCACAAAATGCGCTCAAGTTGAGCTGAAAAGTGGGCGAGTGTAAGCCCCTGCCTCCGCGCTCCCACCCTCCGCGCTCCCGCTCTCCGCGCTGCTTTCATTGATGATATACTCGCTGTTCCCACCCCCGCCCCCGCCCCCGCCCGCGCCGTCGCCCTCCGAAAACCGCATCCTCATCCCCTCCGCATCCGACGACACCCGCCGCATCCTCCCCGTCCTGCCCCTCCCGGCTGGCCTTGGCAGGTGACCCAGAGTATAGGGCTTACAAATGGCCGTGCCTGCCGCTGCCGACGCCGCCATCCGGGCGCGCCCCGTCGAAAACGTCCTTGCGGGACGCATGGCGGTCGTGCCTCCGGGCAGGGTCGCATTGTTGCTGTCTGCCTGGTTTGCCGTGGGATAGAGGGTCACCGCCTGGTTAGACCTCGCGAGCTCTAGTCTCAGGCCTTGGTTCATATCCCTTTCCCACGCTCATCCTTCCCCCAGGCGTGCGACACCTCGCTACCACGTGTCGGTGTCTGCCTCGCTCGCTCAGCCAGTGATCCTTTATCCCACGTCACACCAGGCCGACCCCAACACACGCAGCGACTGCCGCCCACGCCGTGACTTGGTTGCGTCAACCGCAGCGCGCGACGGCGACTTACAGCTGATTATGAGGGGCGGTTTCTACAAGGCGTGTTTGGTCTCGAGAAGGCGGCTGTTGCTGCCCTGCCCGCGTGCGCTAGCCTGGCGGCGAGCAGCATCATCCTCTCAGAGGCAGTCTCGGTGTGTAGCTGCCGGGTGTGATAGGCGTCACACGCTTTGCGGCGCCGTGGGGGTGTGTGCGGAGAGCAACGTCTTTTTTTCCCTGATGAGGCGGCTGCGAGCACGACCACACCTGTTCGCCACGTCAGCACTCGAGGTGCCCAACTCACAGCTCGAACGTGGCATGTGCCGCCGCCTCTCGACTCGTTGACGGCGCCCGCGCCCTGATTGCCTCACAAGGAGCAGCCCCGCCGCGCAGCGGGCCACGGGCGGGTGGGCAGGTGGGCGCGGGCCCGCGTCGCGAGGTGCGCGATGTCGTCGACGCCTGGGCTGGGTGTTGCGGGGCATCCGCGCGGCATTGGACCAACCTGGGGTCATCAACCTGGGGCCACGGTGGGGCGGGCCGCGACAGGCTGCTTTCGCAGCGGGCGCGGGCCGCCTGCGTGCTCGGCGGTGGCCGGGGTCCGGCGGTGGGGCGGGTGGCGCCGGCACGAGCCCACACCTTCGGCGTCGGTTAGGTGCAACCATTGGGCATCGGGCCGCCACCGCCCGTGGACGCTCGAGTGCCTGCCGTCGGGGCATGAGCGGAGGAAACCTGATAAGTTTGGGAATGCGTCGGCATGGTACACACATCACCGTAACGCGGACGAGCTGGCAGTACAACTAGCAGAAGAACGGCTGGCGGCGGCGGATGCGGAAACGGACGCGATAGTCTCACGCGCAGTTCGTTGGGAGAGGAGACTTGAGCAGCTCCGCGCTTTCAAGGCCGAGAATGGGCACCTCACGATTCCTCACAGCGGCGCATGGATCAGCCTCAACAGCTGGGTGTACCGCCAGAGGCAGCGCCAGAACACCCTGAGCCCTGAGCGGCACGCAGCGCTGGAGGAGCTGGGAGTGTGTTGGGAACCTGCGAAACGGCCACCCCGTCATCTGATTACGCAGGACGTCGATAAGTGGGGTGAGAGGCTCGAGGAGCTGCGCGCCTTCAAGGCAGGGACTTACACTCGTTCACTTTTCAGCTCAACTTGAGCCGTGCCTGACACACAAAAACACCCTACACACAATAAACACCCCCCAAAACCCCCTTCACACGGGCTACACAATCCCTACGCGCACCCCCTATCCCATAAAAAGCGCTCAAGTTGAGCTGATAAATGAACGAGTGTAAGTAAGCCCCTGCTTCATGGCTGCGAATGGGCACCTCACCGTACCTAGCAGCGGCGCGTGGGCCGGCCTCAACAGCTGGGTGAACTACCAGAGACGGCGCCAGGAGACCCTGAGCCACGAGCGGCGTGCAGCGCTGGAGGAGCTGGGAGTGTGTTGGGCGAAACGGCGCCCGCAGGATACTACGCTGGGGGCGACGGAAGCGGGGAGACAGAAGATGGCGAGGTCCGACGACGATAAGTGGGGTGAGAGACTCGAGGAGCTCCGCGCTTTCACAGCTGTGAATGGGAACGACGCGCGAGTGCCCACCAAGACGCACGCAGCGCTGCACTTCTGGCTGCGCAGCCAGCGCAAAATCTGCCACAAAGGAGCGCTGACCGACGAGCGGCGTTACGCCTTGGAGCGCATGGTAGGGCAATACAGGTTGACCCTATCAGACCCACGTTGAAAGCACTTGGAACTAAGCACTTGAAGCTGAAATGTGATGAGCCGCCTTCAAAAATGCTTTCAAATTTAACTTGCGCCGCTACAGCATGGGAGTGGACTTGCGCGTGGCGCCCCGGGTGGACTGGACCGCGCGGCTCGAGGAGCTGCTGGCAGGGGCTTACACTCGTCCAACTTTCAGCTCAACCTGAGCCGTTTCTGACACGAAACACACTCAAAGCACCCCCTAATGCCGCCTAATTCCTCCCAAACACCCCCCTGACAAACCCTACGTAGACCCCCTAGCCCACACAAAGTGCTTACGTTGAGCTGGGAAGCGGACGAGTGTAAGCCCCTGGCTGCGGGCCTTCCGCGACGCGCACGGGCACTGCAACGTCCCCGCCACCTGGCGCCACAACAAGGTAGCGCGGTGCAGCTTGACCCCAGGCTGTCCCCGTGTTGACCTCAGGTTGTCCCCGTGTTGACCCCAGGCTGTCCCCGTGTTGACCTCAGGTTGTCCCCGTGTTGACCCCAGGTTGTCCCCGTGTTATCCTCACCTGGTTTCAGCGCTTGAACCGAAAATATATTGACGCTGTTTCAAACTCTGCTTCCAATTTCAACTTGCGCCACTACAGCAAGACGCTGGGGAGCTGGGTGGCAACACAGCGCAAGTGGCACCGCGCCGGGAAGTTGCGCGACGATAGGAAACACGCGCTCGACCAGTTGGGTTTCGATTGGTACCCGAGTCATGCGGCGAAGATGTCCAAGAGCTTTAGGGCAGTTCACGTTCGCCAGATCGCTTCCCCGTGGGCCCTCGGGGTTTCCGACGCGTCGTCGTCGGCGGAGGATGGCGGGAGCGGCAAGACACAGCCGTCCGTGACGTGGATAGGTCCCGACGATCTCTCGTCGTCGCGTGACGGCGACGAAGAGGAAGGCTCGCGTCTCGATGTCTCGGCGACGGCGACGGGCGCCGCTGCTCCAAGTCCGGTGGTGGGCGGCTGGGGCAAAGGCTCATCTGCTTACGAAGAGAAACAACAGTTTGTGTTCAGTCACATCCACGGTTGGTGGAAGGGCGACGGAGGAGTCGGAGGCGACGAAAGCAGGTGGGGGCGCGACACGCGGGGGAGGGTGCGCGCCATGCGGCAGGGGCTTACACTCGTTCACTTCTCAGCTCAACCTAAGCCGTTTTGGTCTCTACTCCCCGTGTCCCCCTGTCTAATAAACTGGGGGAAAATCATGCACCCAACGCATCCCACACAATGTGCTTACGTTGAGCCGAAAAATGGACGAGTGTAAGCCCCTGCCATGCGGTACAACTACGCTGTGCAGGCGAAGCAGAGATGCATCAAGCCCGACATCGTGATTGAGGTGGAGTGGTGCAGGTTGACCCTAGGAAACCGAAGTTGAAACTGCCTGGAACTAAGCGCTTGAAACTGAAATTATGATATCCTGCTTTCAACTTCTGCTTTCAAATTCAACTTGCGCCGCTACATTGAGGTGGAGGTGGGCGGCAGCAGCAGCAGCACCATCTGGGTAGGGCGGTGCCGGTTGACCCTATCAAACCCACGTTGAAACCGCCTGGAACTAAGCGCTTGAAACCTGATTATGATGAGCCGGTTTCAAACTTTGCTTTCAAATTCGACTTGCGCCGCTACATCTGGGGGCTGGTCATTGAGGTGGACGAGTTTGCACACCGCCGCGGGAACCACTACAGCTGGCAAGAGCCCACACTCGTCCACTTCTCAGCTAAACCTGACCTGTTTTCTTCGCTGAGACGGTTCAACCGCCCAACGTTCTCCCCAAAAGTGCTTACGTTGAGCTGGAAAAGTAGACGAGTGTAAGCCCCTGACAGCTGGCCAGCGGAGGAGGAGCGAATGCATGACCTGCAAACCACGCTGGTAGAAACTGATGGTTAATGCTCGCCGCCGTCAACTAACGCATTTTGAACCCTCGTTTCTTGACTTAAATATCATCCCATGACGTGGCGAGCACAGCCCTCGTTTCGTGCATTAAACTTTATGGCATCCTATGATGTGGCGAGCACTATCCAACAGTCCTTACACAGTGGGCGTGCCGCTCAAGATCGTTCGCTTCAACCCGGATCCAACGGCAGCGAACCCGTCGGGATTGGGCGACCGCCTGCACACGCTGGTAAGGCGGTGCAGGTTGACCCTTTCAAACCCACGTTGAAAGCGCCTGGAATTAAGCTCTTAAAACTGAAATATGATAAACCGCTTTCAGATGTTGCTTTCAAATTCAACTTGCGCCGCTACACCCTGGTGGAGCACGTGGCGGCCAGCCTGCGCTCCGCGCCCGTCCGGGACCTGGAGGTGGCGTACGTCATGTACGACTAGAGGTTTAGGGTTTAGGGTTTAGGGTTGGGAGTCAGGACCTGGAGGTGGCGTACGTCATGTACGACTAGTGCCTGGTCTGCAAAGCGTACTATATACAGTACCTCGTAACACCCGTAGGAAGTAGGCGTTTGGTGATTTTCACCAAACGTCATTTGACTTTTGGCCAAATCACCAAACTCCAGCTTACTAGAAGTTACTAGCCCACATACTAGGCACTAGAGGAGGGCGGCGCGCGGCGCGCGGTGGAGGGTTGGGCGCGCGGCGCCGGCGCCGGGGCTGTGGACGCGTGCGTGTGTTCATTATCACGAGGAGAAGGATGCCATTAGCAGGAAGGCTAGTTAGACAAGTAGCAGAGTACAACGGCCGCCCGACTCGTAATCTTCAATCTCCGAGCGAAGCGAGGACCTTTGTATTTCGAAAAGAGCGGTTGTATGGTGGACTCGCAAATTATATTGATTGCCAAGGCCTATCGATACTCTCTCACGCACCCACAATCGAACGTTACAACGATGCGAGCGAGCGACGCCATGATTATGTTTTAACAAAATCGACAAATCCATTACATTGAAAATACATCATGACGTGACTAGAGCTTGGAGAGGAACCCCCCGTCGACGCGCACAACAATGCCCGTGACCCACGCGCCGGCGCCCGAGGCCAGGTAAAGCGCCGCCCCGGCCATGTCCCCCGCGTGTGAGGTCGGATAATAACACTCGCCGCGTCACAGGATGCCACACCCTTGGGTCAGATGAGAAGGCTCACCGTGTTACAGGTTGCCATACCATTGCACCCGATGAACGGTAAACGGGGTCACAGACGCGGTGTATGGATCGCCGTGTCGCAAGACGTCATGACATTGCACACAATGAATGAGGCCGAAGATGTGGTGAATAAATGATGCTCGCCCACGCTATGGATGGCATTGTACTCAGTAAACGGGGGTCGAAGATGCGGTGTAGACGTGGCGGAGCGTTATCCATCTGACCCTGTCATACTCAGAAAATGGAGGTCTATGATGCGGCTACACCGTTCGGTCGCTTGTACTGGGTGGCCACCAACACGTGTGAGACTTCCCCTCCTAGGGTGGATGACTTGGTGAGCGTGACTAATCTGAGATAGGACCCCACCCGCGTTGCCCATGCGGCGCAGCGGGACACCCCCCTCCGCTAGCCCCTTGGTCTCCTCGTACCAGGGGCTTACACTCGTCCACTTTTCAGTTCAAATTGAGCCGTATCTGACACAAAAGCACAACCTAAACACCCTTAATACCCCCTACCACCCCCTGAACGCCCCCGAAACAATCCCTAACTGCACCCCCCGTCACACAGAAGGCACTTAAGTTGAGCTGAACAGTGGACGAGTGTAAGCCACTGCCTCGTACGCCCCCAGCTGTGCGCTCATCTTGCTCGGCACGTACCCGGGTGCGATGGCGTTCACGGTAATGGAGTGCCCGCCCGCCGCGCAGTGCCTCAGAAGGACAATGTCTGCCACGTCACATCATTTCATAGTCATTAACACCTCAAGCACTCCAGGGCTTCAAATGTGGTGGATGATGCGTATCTATACTTGTCGTCGCCCCTAAACTAGCCTACTAAGCACTAGCCCCTAAACTAGCTCAAACTAGCCTAGTTTAAGCCCCCATATTTTACTAACCCACTTTAGTCCCCAATACTGAACCACTAACCACTAGCCCCTAAACTAATTCAAACTAGACTAGTTTAACCCCCCCCATCGCAAGCAATAACTTCGTTCGACAAGCATACGTGTATCCTGCGATGTGGCGCCAAAGCCCTGCCTTGACGCGGCGGTCCGCGAACTCATCCGCCAGTTTGTGCGTCAGGTGGTGCACTGCGGCTTTGCTGAGGTCGTAGGAGAAGGTGGGGAAGGTCTGCGGGCGCAGGCCGGCGATGGACCCGATGTTGATCAC
>Ga0307489_10002523_pt1 | contig 12229 bp, 9 predicted proteins | sample SB12metaG_FD_202247 | JGI IMG/M metagenome (GOLD analysis project Ga0307489, IMG submission 202247) | Sea-ice brine microbial communities from Beaufort Sea near Barrow, Alaska, United States - SB 1.2 | ecosystem: Environmental > Aquatic > Marine > Coastal | place: USA: Alaska | collected 2017-05-06
ATGAAATACCCGTAAAACTAGGTACTCGTAAGGTTCAACCATGTTTACTTATGTGTCAAAACAAGGCGATCAGACCAAATTCGTGGCGCTCCGCTGGTACTATACAGGGGCCGGAACTGCACCGGAACTGACGCTGATTACGTCGCTGACGGTCACCGCGTGCGAACATGCGCTTGGCGCTCGGTACAGGGCGTGCTTCAAGGGCGTATACATGGGCAAGCGTGTCCTGCGTGGTTTGACGCCGCTGTGGTACGCTGTTGGATTATTAGGAGTCCGAAATTATCCAGTCCAAGCTAATCTACGTTGTGGCTTTGCTTTGTGGACAGCTTGCTTTCAGTGTCTTTTCTCAGGTCTGCGAAGCATTTCTACAATGACTCGTGGTGAAATACCTTCCACACGTGGTGGAGCACAGAGTTCAGCATCGTGCGCCCCCCCCCCCCGCAATGCTGCCCCACGTACAACCGTCACGCCAGTAAAGCACGGCGTGACGGCTGCATGGTAGGGCGGCATCGCGAGGGCGGGGCGGCACGACGCTGAACTCTCTAGCCGGGCACCTACAGCGAACAACCCCCTACTTTTAGACGCTCCTAAACTGAGGGGTGCGAATTGATGCTGGGTCACTTGCAAACAGCCAGGCCAAAACATGGAAAATGAATCGTCGCGAAACAGCCAGGCGAAAATGGGGAAATGAGCAGGCGAAAAATGGGAAAATGAATCGTAGCGAAACATCAAAAGGGTTGTTTCGTTTCTTTCACCCCGCACTTGACCTTAACATGGATCTCGACAGTCCAAAAAACAGCTTGGACAGTCGACGTCTAGGTACAGTAAATCGTCATGAATTTTCGTAAGTGCCGGCGGCCGGTCGCTCGTCGGAAATGCTGGGCGCGAACCCTGTCCCAGCAGGGTTCACCACTCAAACCCTTGCTTTCTTAGAGTACGGGCCGGTCGGCCGCGCCAAAACAGAATCTAGCGAGGCACGAGGAATGTACACTCAGCTCAGTCCTTGATGATAACCAACACAAAACTGCTACGAACCGATCTGACCGGCGTACTCAGTTGTGCTGAAATGTTCTTTCAGTTTTTGTCAACCTAAGAGAAGGTATACTACTAGGTAACATTTTGAGCAATTAGGGATTCCTCAAACCCTACACAGTCGTCTAACTCTGTGATGAATCGCGCTGCCCTTACACCCAAATGTGCAACACAAGCTCACCTACCGATGAAAAGACGTGCCATGTGAGCACGCTATCAAGCTAGGGAGTGCAATCACGAACCTTCGAAAGGGACGTGCTTAGGCCGCGCTATGAGAATCGTGATGGCACTCCCCTCGCTTGACCGCCGTAAAGGCCACATGGAGAACGTGGGCAGGGCACTCCGAAATCCTAAACCAAAGCCCAAGCCCTGAATCAGGGCACATGATCGAAAATTGGTTTCAGACATTTCTACGAGTCATAGACGGTCGATGAGGAGGAAACCACTGATTCATTCTGGACGTGCCTCTGGGACCTGCAGATCCGTTTTTCTGTTCCCTCACAATATTTTTCGCTCGAAAGTATTTGGCCACTGATTCGGTTCTGGGCCTCTCAGCCCAGTCTCCGATCATGCGCAGGGACTGAAGTCCCTCATGTGATTGGTCGAGAGACTGATTTACTGCGATTTGAACAAAAATCTACCGTTCTACAGAACTAAAACAAGGTGTGCTGTGGAACGCCCCGCCAGTCCACGCCAGGAGCTTATTTAAGCTCCGTTTTCACATCTTGTCCGTGTACAGACAATTTCGAGTCTGGGCTTTTAGTCACAGAAATTTGGAGCCAGGTGGTCGGCAGACAAGTCGGAACCTCGGACTTTTTCGGAATTTGATATTTGATCGAGATTTGCTCGCCGAATTCTTGAAACACGGCAACAGTCCAAATTGGCGAATCTCTGACGAAACGTCCATACCGGCATTCCGGTCTGGCATGCAGAAAGAATAGAGGTTAGGGAGCACCGTGTGTTACGGAGCCCTGAGTGTCCAACTTTCGACTTTCTTGAGTTATAGACGGTCGATTTTGAAGCAAATCGCGGGTTTTGGGGGTTTTCGTTTGTGACGGGGCGACCGCAGGCGGCAGGCGGCAACGCCGCCGCGTCTTTGGGGGTGCCCCGACCCGGGTTTGCCTCGTGAACGACATAGTTGTTGCGTGTGTGGGATGCGGGTGGAGCGCCGTGCATTATGGCGCCGCGTCGCCCGCCTCACTCCGGGGGCGATCGCCAAATGGGACACGAGCGAAAGCTAATAAAGACGCGACAAGTGTTACAAAACGGCGCAAAGTGCACGGGGTGACGCCAACTGCGCACGCGCACACGATGGTGGCGGTCGGGGCGAGACGCTGGTTCTTTTGTCGGCAGTATCGTCGCGGGATATGCGTGTTCAGACTGCGCGGTTTCGGTCGCCGCGGCGCCGCTGCTCGTTCCTCGCGGCGGCGGCACCCGAGCGGCGTCAAAATGCACAGATTAGACGGTCATCCTGAGTTAAAACAGTTGGACATACAGGGCTCCCTGCTGTTTTCGAAGCGCCCAAGGAAACGGGCGATGCGGTGTCAATACGACGCCAAACGACCCAAACTTATTGAGACGGGGTACTATTAGAGTTGTTCCCGACAATATGGCGGGGTGGTGAGGGTCGGTTTCAAAACTTTATCGCACGGTTTGGGGACACACAAAAAAGTTGGACACTCGGAGCTCCCTAACTCTACCCTTTCAGAAACGCACTAAAGGATGACGGTGTAAAGTCCTCCACAATCGAAAAGAGCTTATAACAGGTTGGATAAGTTTAATACTGCGGAAATCAGGTTAGATTTCCCCCCCTCCCCCGAAAACGTCCCAGATGTGCTTGAACTGTATTTGACAACAGCCAACTCACTCAAAAAGTGGCACTCAGCTGGTATCGGGGGCTGAAATGTACCATACATGACCCATTTACGGCGGACGTGGCCGCCGAGCACGATCGTGCGCTAGCTTGCCCTTGATGCACAGCGCGCATCAAGCGTGTATACACAAGACAGCCGTGCCCCGTGTGTTCCGACGCCACTTTGGTGCGATGCTGGGGTTTTTGGAGACCTATATCTATGAAGTAAGGAACTTGTGGTGAAGGAACGTGGATCATCTCCCCTCTTGGATGTGCGGTTTGTGTACCCGGTACACGGCTCGGCAGCGTCTGACACCCGAATTTTCTGCCGGGCCCGTGGGGGTCCTAAACGAGTGCAGGTATAGGGGGGGTGTCATCGGTTGGTGCCACCCGTTCGAAAGCAGCGCCGCGCCGGTTCCCCCCTCGCAATGCTGCGCATGAGGGAGCTGTCACGCCGTCCATCTAGTCGACTTTCCTCGATTTCACCCAAAAAACGACCAATTGCACGGCGATCGGCTGCCTCGCGGGGGTGGGAGCCGGCGCGACGCTGCCTTCAAAAGGGTGGCACCTACCGCGGCCAGCCCTCCTATTCCAGCCCTCATTTGGCTTCCTGAGGCCCAGCAGAAACTTCGGTGATAGGGTTGCGGAGTCCTTTTTGAACACTTGCAAACAGTCAGCGCGAGAGAAAGGAAACAGGCGGGATCGGCCAACCAGGGGCCTTTGCCATTTCCAAACCTCGTCTAAACTTAGTGTGTGAAACATATGTAGCCCGCAAGGATTCAGTTCGATCGAGATCGGGTTTTGCTCATACGAAGCGGTCCCGGTTTATGTACATGACACACCGGTACCCGGTATTTCGACAGTCAATACCCCGCGTTTGTGCCATCGCGATCGACCCTCAGCACGGCCCACGCGAAGACGCGTCGCCACCGAGATCGTCCCGGCGAGTGTATAGCACACATGCGATCGTATCCGCGCACGCATACCCTGCGCAGATCGTCGCGACCGCCCTCCAGAGCGCGCATTCGGATCGGCTCGCATTTTTCCGGTAACTTGCGAGTAATTTCGGCTTTACAGCATGTACCAGTACACAACTCGTGACTGTTTTCACAGGCAAAAACACTGATGTAGGGAAACCGGGTACCACTAAAGCCGATTTCGCTCGAACCAGATTCTAAATTCATGGAGGAAAGATAGTAAATCGCCAGTCTAATGACGAGTTATCTCGACACCTCATGGAACAGGCAATCAGTCAGGGGCTGGTCACGTCCAAGAAAGTGCAGGCTCCGAGGCCGGTTTTTCCCCGATTTCGCGACGGCGTGGCGGCGCATCCCACGCGCCTCCGCCGTCTCTACGATACCGATTGATACCCACGGAGCGCAGCCAGGGCTCGTTGGTAGGTAAAATTGTCGCGGCGACCGTGCATGAGATTTCCCCCGTGCCCAGAATGGCCCAATCCTGGCAATTCTTTCGCTCCGAAGTAAAGCGTGCCTCTCAGCGCCCAATCACTTGGGCCACTGTGTTCAGCTGTCACGTGGTTCAATTCAGTGTGCACTGTACTCGGGAGCCAGCCAATCGCCGGTCCAAACGCATCGTCAACACGTGTGCAATTGGGCCAGCCCCGTAAATTTGGCCAACGTATGGGGGTGGCACAGTTGCGCGACGTTCCCACGACGAATTTCGAGCGGCGTTACACTGGATCCCGAGTACATCACCTCTTTAGGTGAACCCCCGAAGGGCGCGTACGACTGCCCGAGCGTATTGGCGCTGTCGCACGCCATGCATCGGACCCGTCCTAGCAAAGGGAGAGTTTCAGGACCGGGGAGGGGATTACGGCGCGATCGCCAGCGTAACAACGCACCGACGAGCGCTGGTAGCGTTCCTCGGGTGTCGCTGAGTATCGTAGAGGCGGCGCCGTCGTGCGAGCGACGTATTCACGCCGTGTCCCCGCCATACATTCCGGGTAGTTAGGGGCGGAATTGGGCTGCGGCGTCAGCTCAGTTCCGCCCCCCTGACTGTTTGCCTGTGCCAGCAGAGATATCGGTAACTCGTCCATCAGACCGTCGATTAACTATCTTTCCCACTAAATCATGTTGAAAATCAGAACAGATCGCGTCGTCAATAGCATGCCATAAGAATAAATTCGTGTTTTTGGTCCGTTTTTTGTCTGTTAGGGTTGCTTTCAACAGGACAGCCCCGAATGACAGCACGAACATCCCGACTCAAGCTCACGGTTCCAAACAGAGCTTACATACGCTCCTTGATCGGACTGCTGTAGAACAACGCAGAACACTTGCATGGAAAGATTCTTAGAACAAGGAACACACACTGCAGTGTCAAAACGGGGGTGTGCAGACGGCGGTGAAGGTTCACAAAACGGGCCGTGTCCGAAGTGCTTCAGAAACGGGTGTATGGGCATTCATCGTGTAGAATCGTGGAACCACGGACTGTCCAACCGGCCGTGCATGCTTTCGACGAGGTCATCAATTTTCCTCTTGCTTTTGAAAACCCGCATTCACCCTCACAGCGGGTTTGATCGCGGCAAGAGACCTCGCCGCGGTTTGAAATCGGCAAGTCCTGATCGGCGCGGCCCCACTCGGCAAGTCCCTACCGGCAATCCCAGTCCCGGCATGACCCGATCGGCAGCTCCGCCTCCGGCAGTTTCAGAATCGGCAGGTCTGAAAAGAATACCCACGACGCGGGGGGAAAGGGCGCGGGCGGGGCACGGGCGCGGGGCGGTAAGATGGGCAAGGGGGTTGGGCGCGGGCGTCGTCGCGCGTCTTCCGGCGTGCCGTAAGCGCATCAGGGGAGTGCTCGCTTAGCGTCAACATCACCGCTGTCTACTACGTCGTCGCCCGCCAAAACCTCTGGGGCTTCCGGGCTTCAGAATTCTACCAGGTCGGAGATTGGCGGGATGCCCCGGGCGTGTTCTCGTCAACGCGCGCGATTGCGTGCTCCGGTGATCGCCGGTTGATTTCCCGTCTCTTACAATATGGGATACGGGCGCCCAGGACTACCGTGTCGCTCGTGTCCTGCTGCGACAAGCGGGCGGCCGCCCATTTGGGGCGCTGTCCAGCCAGCCTCCGCGCGCGACGCTCGCAGCATGTTATTTTGCGCGCCCGCCGTCGGCGTCCGACGCGTCAACACGCGTCTGACACACCGCCGCGACGGCGCGCCGCGCCTCGTCGAGCGCACGGTCGCAGTCGCGCGTCTCGTCCGCGGCCGGCGAGCGCCATGCGCGCCCGCGAGCAGCCTCGCTGCCGCCGCCGCGCACAGTCCCCCCGCCGCTGACGGGTGGGTCACTGGTGGAATTTGGACATTCGGCACTCGGCGACCAAAAGGCGGGCCGCCGCGAGGGCGACTGCCGAGGGTCGCACCGCCGAACCGGCGGCGCCGACGGCCGAGTTGCCGAGCGGGGCCTGCCAAGCCGGGACCTGCCAAACGGGAAATGCTGCGGGCTGCACTGCCGTTTTCGGTGGCAGGTCCCCTCTGGCAGTTCTGAGGTTCAGCAAGGCCACAAAAATGTGGCCTTGCTGGTTTTCAAAAGCAAGAGAAAATTTGATTTTCAGCTTTTTCGAGTTGTTGCTCGCTACTCTCCAGAGCCATGCACGGGCACTGAGCAGCTGGCTCGCGCTGCTCCAGCGCGGGGCATTTGCCTTTGGAAATGGCTGTGCGGAAGTCGGGATGACGCAAGCCGATCGATGTTGCGTGGGCTCGGCGCAATCGGGCACACCCACAGCACGCGTCCATTGCGCTGGCTCATCGTGCAGATCGCATATTGCCTCCGTCGTCGGCACCGCGTCGGGCACGCAAAATCCAAGTGTCGCGCGCACACTCGATTTCAGCGACAACTACGCGAAGCGGTGTGGCGTCCGTGATGGCGGTCTGCCTGTTTCCGCCAGTTCTGCCATTGCATGCGTGCCCACCCTGCGCCGCAGCGCTTGTGCTGCCCTTTTTTTTTTTTTTTAATAAAGTTAGGGGAGTTCCGTACCTAAACACGGCTTTGTAGGCACTCAGGATTCTGTCACTCATGGTTGAATCCTTCATCTGAACCACACCTTTCACTTGCGCCTTCCTCGGCCGTCTAACTATACCCATACGAGTGTCCGCCTAGAAGGGGGTTTCGGTACATCGTATTTGCCTTGTCTTGGCCTCTATCCACTCAGTCAGTCGGTGCCTGTCTTTTCGTCGGAGGAACCCCGCTCCGGTTTGTGCAGGACGTGGGAATAATTGGGAAAAATACAAGATTACCCCCTTCACCCAAAACCGAAATCATGCGCCCAAGTACGCACTAGGTCTTGTGACGAGCTGCCGCACCCTCCGCTCCAGCACGCTCCACCTCGTCGTCCTCGTCCGTGGCCGCTCGGTTCGCGCCCCCCCCCGGCGACCGGTTGCCGCCATCTCCGGGTTTGGGTTACGCGGGTGGAAGATGTTTCCGGTTTGGTTAGGGTTTGACGTCACCGCCCACTAGGACTTTGCAGGTCCAAAAGGTGCCAAAAGTGTGGTTAGGGCTTTTTGTATGGCGACAGGACGTGTACCGGTACACATCTTCGATATTCATCTGATCGCGCTCAAATCACATCGCGCTCAAATCACATCAAATCGCACTCAAACGGCTGAACTTTACCGACGATTCACCAAAAGCGCGGACAGGTTGCTGGCCTCATCAGCAGATCTCTAACCACACTTTTGGCACCTCTTGGACCTGCAAAGAGCTGGCGCGAATACAACAACAACAAAGCACACGTGCTCCACACGTGTTCAGACAGTACAATCGTCTCGAATTCCGGAATGTCGAATCCTCCAACCTTGAGCCAGTTCTAGGTCTTCAGCCGTCTGATAAGAGGGACGATGAGAGGGTGTATATTAATGTAGAGATGTAGAGGGATGCATGTTCTACCGCTCAACTGAAGTAACTTTGAGGTAAATGAGTGGAATAACTCAAGTGGCTTCAATTACACATCAATTATTTGAATGTGATTCCTTCATGAGTTGAGCTGTGCACAATACTCATGTGACCAGATCCACGAGTCGATAATGATTCGGTTCTCCAAGATCACAATGGCGGAACACACATTTACACTGTTTGCCCATACAAACCACGAACACGCCTCAACTTTCACGCAAATTGTCGCTAAACATCAACGCTTGACTCACCCCATTTCCTCCCCGGAGGAAAGCCGTCGCTGCCGAAGTTTAGCGACAATTTGCGGCGTGGCGGCGCGCAAACGAAAATTCGTTTGGCGACGTGGCCAGGGGCTTGCACTCGGGGTTGCCAGGGCGAATGACTACCGAATGTTCCCGGTATTCAGGGGAGTCCGGGCGAATGACTACCGAATGTTCCCGGGGCTGTCGGGGCGAATGAGTACTCAAAAGTGCCCCAAAAAGTGCCCCAAAGTTTCGGCGCTTCGCGCCAAAGTGCCTACCCTGGTTTGCGATTTTTTTTTTCCCGACCGAGCGCCGCGCTAAGCTGAATGCGCTACATACGAAGTAAGGACTGCCGTTTGCGATCAGTTTCGCAATAGCGCAATAGCGCAATAAGCACGTTCGCGACTGATTGTGGTGATGTTGCATTCGTCGACGCCATGCGCGTCGTTCCTTCGACGAAGGCGCGCGCTCGCGGGGCCGGTGGGCCCTCTTGTGACGATGTCCCCGTCATATTACTCATTGGCGCGCCTTCGCAAAAACGGCCTATGGCGCTGATACAAATGGTGTCCTGTCGGCCCAGAACCAGAAGCTCTGCTGACGTACTCTGAGAATTCGGTATCAACGACAACACACCACCTTCTCCTCGCGCCTGCGCACGTTGTGCGCAGCTGGGCGCAAGTACATTCGTGGCCTGCCCGCGAGGAGTACTCTTTACCGTCCTGCTAACAGCATCCATTGTCTGGGGGGGGCGGGCGCTTCGCTGGCACCATGATGGCGCGGCAAAGATTGTCCCGCCAGTCGAGCGAAAAACAACAAAATGTCGAAAATTGCAGAAAATGACAACAGAGGGTCCCCTCACACGCAGGTCTGTAAGCCCGCAAGCACCATCTGTTCTCCGGCGCCGATTGCGCCGTCTCCTTGTGGCCGCCATGGAATACCATACGAGGGATGTGCTGCAGGATGCGTGTACCCGCCCCGCGAGCGAACGCGTCTGTGAAAAAAACCGCCGCACTGGCCGCGCGAGAAACAGACGGGGGTGGTCCGACACGGAAATTCAGCCCTCACTGAACACCATCTTCGCCGACGCCGTCCACCGTGGTGCGCAGTTTTTGCAGTGGCGCGTCCGTGAGTAATATGCCGGGAACATCGCGATACAATCATCCACCATCCCGCGAGCGCGCGCGTCTGTGTGTGAACGGCGCGCACGGCGTCGGCGAATGCAGCATCGCCACTGTCAACTGCACATGTGCTATTGCGCAATTGAGCTATTGTGAAACTGATCGCAAACGGCAGTCCTTATTTCGTACTACACGCCGGGTTTTGCTACCGGGATAAGTTCAAGGGGGTGCTACAAAGGCGTGAAACAGGTTCCCCCTGCGCTCCTCGCGTTCCCGAGCAGTTTCGCGCATCCCCGGCGTCGGAATCACGGATTCTCGTGTTCGGAGGAGGAGTGGGGGAAACCCTGGGTGCGTTCCCCTAATTGCGACCAAACGTGCCCATGCCGCGAAAGCGTCGTTCTTCCACGCATTCGACCCGGCACGTCGTGAGGGGTTGCTCTACACGTTATAGAAAGCAGCCGCAGCGTCCCCGTCGCCCGTGCGTGCCCGCACGCGTGTTCAGCCCCGTACCCAACTCGCTCAAGCTAATTCGTCGCAAATGGGCACTGTACACCAGGGATTCTGCAAATTGCACGGGGAAGACGCAACAAAAGCGCGCGCAGGGGGGGCTGGCGGTGCCGCCGAGGCTCTGGCTCGTTTTCTTGAACTGCCGTCGTGGGATACGCGCGTTCAGCAGCACGATTTGGGTCACGCAGCGCGTCAGGGTCGCGCGGCTTCACCCAAATTGCGGTGTTTTCCGTGGTTTCAGGTATGAAACAGTGTGACTCAAGAACCTTGGACTAATTTATATGGGAAAAAGTCGCAAATAGAAGTAGTCGCAAAAGTGGGAACTGATTGTACATGTTTTTCAGCAACGAATGAAGAGCAGCTCTTGACTACAGGATATAAACGAATGTTCCCGGTATTCGGGGGAGTCAGGGCGAATGACTACCGAATGTGCACGGCACTCGATGAAGTCAGGGCGAATGACTTCCGAATGTTCACGGTATTCGGGGGAGTTAGGTTGAATGACTAGAGCTACCGAATAAAACGGGTATAGACCAGTTGGCGTATATGAGACGGCAATTTTGACCGTCTATAACTCAAGAATTTCGACGCGGTCCTGACGCGCGTGGGCGCCAAAGTTTACGCCCTTCGAAACGCCCGGGAGCTCTGTTTTGAGTGGCGATTCGTCGAGAATGACGCGCGAACATTGGCCTACGAAGTTGCGGCGGCGGCAAAACCGCCGCAGACAACCCCCCTTTATTTAGGCACGCGCGTCGATTCGCGGGGGTGAAACGGCCAGAATCGCCGCCGCCGCGCCGTTGGGGCGCTTGCCAGTTTCTTGAGTCATTTGAGTGGGAAACGACGGTCCAAATGTGCGCATCCCCCCGAGGCACGCCGGCGGCGATACTCGCCGTTTCACCCCCGCGTATCGACGCGCGTGCCTAAATAAAGGGGGGTTGTATGCGGCGGTTTTGCCGCCGGCGCAACTTCGTACGCCAATGTTCGCGCGTCATTCTCGCTGATTCGCCACTGAAAACAGAGCTCCCGGGCGTTTTGAAGGGCGTAAATGTTGGCGCTTCGCGCGGGAATGCCTGATTTGATATACGCCAACTGGTCTATTCGTCACTCGGCATTCGCGAGTGTACTCGCATTCGGTATTCGCGAGTGTAATAGGGCTGTCTTACACAGGCGAGATTAATCCGGACCAAGATCTTGACTTGGCGACGACTACACGAGTTTGGGAGTTGTGACTCGTCAAAAAATATCTTGGAGTGCAGAAGTTTGCAAACGGGTTTGCAAAAGATGTTGCGAGAATGTTGGATGGGATTCTCCGAGATTCGGTCCCTGACTATTTGCCCATAGCGAACATTCGGAAAGTCAGAATCCAAAGCTCTGTTAAGACAGCCCTAAGCCCCTGGACGTGGTCAGGAATTTGAAACGCTGATTGGATCATTTGGAAATTATTCTGGGATTTCAAAGGCTGTCCTGAAAATCATCAGAATTCAAACCCATTGTCAGTAAACCCATTATCGACTGGCGGATCCGGTCATGTAAGGCCCTGCCGATGCGCCTCGAATCCTGGCACGTCGGGCTCAAAACGGCTTCGAGCGGTCTTTAGAGCTCTTTTTTGGAGGCTGACGGCACACGATCGACGCAAGATGTGCAGCGTCCGTGGACCAAACGCAGCGGCGATTCGCAGAACCGCATGGCGATACGGTGTGCGCAATGGAACGCCAGCCGCGCTGCCGCCTGGCGACGTCGACGCGTCGATGTCGCGCGTCCCGTGCGAATCGCATTCTGCACGAACCTTCGTTGTATCCTCACGTTTCGAAACAGGTCCGAATTCGGCCAAGTAACCGAACAGAGGTACCTTGAATTGGTAAGACTACCAAAATGGAGTCAGTGTTCTTCGTCTGAAAACGGTCTTACACGCGCCACGAGCCGTTGCTGTTAACAGTGGTGAATGACCCACGGCTGACGTGCGCCATAAGTCGGCGATGCGCCATTGCACGCCGCCGCCGAACAGCTGTACTGCTGACCGATGCTATACAGTACGCGTTTCAGCCGCGCGCCGTGCTCGCGGACGTCTGCGCGCGGGTTGTTCCGCGGCGCCGTGCGATTGAGTCGTCCAAGTCTTCGTACGGTGTCTCGTCAGGCAGAACGAAGGAATGGCTCGATTCCACGGCCACCGTGTGGAAACCGTCTAGATGCTCGAATGGCGTCCCGGGTTTTCCGAGACAGGACACTTTATCTGCATTCGCGGCGATCTACCGTGCCACATTGTTGTGTACCTCCCTGCGACGCCGCCATCGCGACCTGCCAAGCGCGTGTGCATGGCGCCCTCTTTAAACGCATTTTCGGGACAATTCGTTTCGTCAACTCTTCGATCTTGGTCTAAATTGATCTCACCCATAACCTGTAAGATTTTTCCAAATTGTAAAAACATGACTTAAAAAAACCAAAACGCGGAATGAAATCGGCCTGAAAAGACCACACCAAGCTGTTCTGAGCCCAACGTGGGACGACGTCCCGGCTCGGCTCTCTGTGAAAGAAAAATCAACCGGGCGTTCCTCGTGCAGTACTTGGCGACCTG
>Ga0307489_10002524_pt1 | contig 12229 bp, 24 predicted proteins | sample SB12metaG_FD_202247 | JGI IMG/M metagenome (GOLD analysis project Ga0307489, IMG submission 202247) | Sea-ice brine microbial communities from Beaufort Sea near Barrow, Alaska, United States - SB 1.2 | ecosystem: Environmental > Aquatic > Marine > Coastal | place: USA: Alaska | collected...
GGCGTATGTATGAGCATTCACCCTGCACGTATGTCAGGGCCCGATCTCGGTTCTAGTGCTTGTTCCCATGATTATCCCTCCTGATTATGGTTGTACATCGATTTAACTTCGGTCGAGTGCTTGTGCTTAATGACCCTCCTGCGAGGTGCTGTCGACGAAACTGAAGGCGAACGCGGAGAAGCACGCCGCCGCCGCTGGGCCCTCTACGGTAGGGCCTGACCAAATATTCCTTTGGAATTTCCTATAATTCCAATTTCGAATTCCCGAGCATTCTGCCTATAATTGCCGGAAATATTCTGGCACTCTGGAATTGCCTTAAAAAGGAAATTCCGGCATGTTTGGTCAGGCCTCACTCGACGGTGCATCAACATGCGTTCGCGCTGCCGCCGCCGCCGCCGCAGTTGGCGCTGGGGGCGTTCGCGGCAGTGTGCAACGGCCGGGGAGGGTCCTTTCACGGGCCGGGCCACCCGGAAGCGGACACCAAGGCGCTGCGGGAGGGCATTCCTGACCTACCTGTCATTGGCAGGGACAGGGACACATACAAGTCGCCCTCCACGTCACATAGCGCATCATGAACCCTCGATTCTGGAATCAAATGGCATCCTATGACGTGGCGAAGGGAGAAGCAGTGTTGACCGCCAAGTCATCTGCTCGCATTGTAACCTCGTTTCTTGAATTGAATGACATCCTATGAGGTGGCGAGCAATAGCTGCCGAGCCTTGGACTTGCCTTGCCATGTCAACCAACGTGTTTGGAACTCCTGTTTCTTGGCATCCTGTGACGTGGTGAGCGATGTCTGCCGGACCCTAGTCTCTGGCTTCTTCGCTAACGGCGAGATCGGACCGGGCGCGGCGGGCGAGACGAGCGGTGCTGACATCCACCGGTCGGGCATGATGGGGTTTACAAGCGTGTTTGGGGTTGTGGCGCCGCTGGGGCCTACGCCGCCGCCTTCCGTTGCCAACGCTGCCGACGCCGCTGCTGCCGCCGCCGCCGCCGGGGCCGCCGCCGGGGCCGGGGAGGCCGGGGGGGCTGGGGCTGGGGAGGGTGAGGAGGGCGGGGGGGATGGGGACATGGAGGAGGAGGACGTCGATGGCAAACACACACGGTGCCGCATCATGTGAAGCGTTGAGACGTTGAAAGCACGTTTGCGCATTCCATCAAGAAACGAAAATAGTCATCCGGACACACTGCCTATACTTCAATACTACATATACGCACGTACTGATTTTTTTTCCTGCACAAACTGCTACAAGTAGAGCTACATATGAATGAGCATAAGCATAAACATGCGCATGACGATAGAGCATGCACATAGGCATGATGAGCATAATACACAGAGCATAATACACAGAGCATGACATAAGCACGACGAGAGAGCGTAATGACACCTCTACTTGTCAAACTGTAACGACGCACTCCAACATCCCAGAACACGCCGGCACAAACCAACGTTAGTCTCCGATGCTCGCATTAAATGTTTTTCTGCGACCCGGAGTGTCTATTTTTTACAAACGTTACAATAGTCCATCCAGCCCCATCCACCAGGCATTCACGTGGTGAGCAGTCATCCAACCCCATTCACCAGAACTGATAGCTCTACTACTAGTAAACAATAAATAATCTCTCATCACGACGAAACGATAATCACCTCTCGTCACAACGAAATTGTTGCAAAAATATTGAACAGCTCTCACAGCCCCCATCCCCCACGCCCTGTGGTCAAGTCAACGCTCAGGCCTCGTCCACGCCCTCCACCGCCGCAGGCGTCGCGGTCATGAGTCGAGCGTTTATTAGCGCGAAGAACGGCCCCACGGTCTCCTGTGGGTTATCGCTCACGCTCCAGCCCACCGCCTCCCCGCACCCCGTGCACGAACACCTACTCGCTGTCCTCGATGGAGGGCCGAGTAATTCATGCTTGCCACATCAGAGGATGGCACTTAGCTCATGAAATCATGTGTAGTATGACAAAGATGAACTCATGTGAGTTGCATTGAGTTTCATTGAATTTACTGATTTGTGTTTGGTCGAGAGGACATTGAGTGTACTCAACATACTCAATGTCCTCTCGACCATTCACGAATCATACTCAATGTCCTCTCGACCAATTACAAATCAGTAAACTCAATGAAACTCAATGCCACTCACATGAGTTCAAACATAGCTTCACTTTCTTTGTCATACATCAGCACAGTTGTGCAAACATCCATGATTCACACAGCCCCGCCTCGGCGGCTACCAGTCCTTCGCCCCTTCGTCGCCGCTCAAGTTTGCTTCATCAACATTCACCGTCGCGTCACTGAACACCCCGAGGGAGAGTCATACATGAGTTCGCGTTTCACGTCAACCTATCGCTGAAGTATCAAGTGGGACCGTTTCAGTATGTTTCGCAGGTCAACTTGAGTAGATTTGAGGTATTCAGCACGGGTGAATAAGATAACTCTAATAGTGTGACGGACACACGGCTTTAAGTGCCAGCTGAAAATAGGCCATGCCCCAAGCGAGAGGAGCGAGTCGCCGTAGGCCACGGCGTGGACATGCTTGCGCGACTTATGAGCTTCATTTTTGCGCCGCGTGACGGGCGCCTTGCAGCCGGCGCACACTAGAGCGAGGTCGGGGACCTCGTCATCGGGGGACATGGCTAGCATGCGCTCCAGGGACTCGCGCTTGTACATCACAGCATCTGTAATGTGGAAGGGGGAGTTAGGCGTCGGTCAGCCCCCACTCGAAGCAGGCGTCTCTCTACGGTACTCGCGAGGTAGCAATGGGGACCCGATGCATGGTAAAGCCGGTGTTTCTTGCCTAAGACTTTGATGGGGAGGGGGGTGGAACATGGGGCGGGCCAGCATGGGGCGAGCTTCAGTTGCGTCAGTGTTGCGTTTTTGTTGCTGTGGTCTCAGCGTCTGACGCCTCCCACCTCGCTCTTTATCGATGTCCCACGCGTCGTTTGGGCTGTCACTGCGGCGCCAACTCTCAGGGACAACCAAATACTAACCTCCACGTCATCCAAGGCATGTTGAACCCTCGTTTCTGGATTCATATGACTTCCTATCACGTGGAGAGCAATATCTGCCAGGCCGGGGCTGTCTGCAGGGGAAGAGGAGGAGGAGGAGGAGGAAGAGGCGGAGGAGATGGAACGAATGTCTGCCAGGCCCTACCAACTCTTGTTCTCGTTCACGCGCCTCTGCTCGTCAGGGTCCCAAATCTCCTCGCCGCCGTCGCCGTTGTCAAACCTGCCAGCGCCGCGACCGGCGGAGCGCGTTACCGCGTCGCCCCGCCTCTTCTTCTTCCGCGTGCCCCCGCGGCGCCACCACGCAGCGCTGCTGACTCGCACTGCGTTTGTTTGGAAGTGCGACAGGTTTTTTGAATGGATGGTGTTGGTGTTGATGCGACCGAGCGTGGCTGCGGGCCAGGTCGCCGCGGCCATGGTCAGGCTCAATAGAGACATGCCGTTGGGGTGGTGCCGTGTGCCGCGTATCTCGATGACACGCCGCTGAGCTGTGTGACCGTGACCCACGCACGACGCAGGACCTGTGATGACGAAGAGGCTCTCCCGAGAAAAACGGTCACGCAAGTGACGCGCACGGCCGGCGCCTGTCCGGCCAGACACGTGTTTTTTTTGACGTGGCGTCGTTTCGATGTCGCAAACGACGCTGACGCGCTCGGCGTCATAGTGCACGCACGCGCTTTGAGCCATCGGGACGGCTGAAGCTGCGTCCGCCGCTCTTCCTCCTCCAGTAGGTGGCCGGCGGCGAGTGGAATCCACCAGTATACAGCACCGCATTGTCCTTTCGCTGGAGGTGCGTCGACGGCTTTGACGATTCCCGAGAGCCCCCGTGCCCAGGTGCCGACGTGCGCGCCCGTGGGCGGCCGGCGCAGCAGGAGCTCGCCATCATAGCTCTGCGCGCCGCCGTCCCCTCAGACGGACCACCGCCGGCAACCCTCTCGCCTCGGCGCTTGCGAGGCGGGTGGCCCGGTCCAACGTGGAAGCCCGCCGCGGAGCTCCTCAAGCCACCGACAACTTCCGCCCGCGCTCCGTAGCAGGGGGCGCCACGGACTAGATGGGTGCCGGGAGTGAGGGGCCGGGTTGTGACCGCGGCGACGAGGGCGCCAAGAACATGGCCGCCGCTCCCGCGACCGCAGAGGACGCCGCCGAAGAGCTCTTGCGAGCGCCGGCGCCCGCGATGGTATCCCCTCCACCTCCTTCCGAGTACGGCTACGCTGCGGTTGGCACTCCAGGGCACATCGACTCAATCCGCCGCGAAGAGTTCCGGCGTCTAGATGGCGTAGCGTACCTAGACCACGCCGGCGCGCCGCCCTACTCGGAAGCCCTGGTGCGCGAGTGCATGGGCGTGCTACAAGCTTCTTTGCTCGGCAACCCGCACTCGATGAACGACGCGGGCGCGGCGACGGCAGCGGCAGGGCCTGTCAGAAATTCGTCCTGCTCCTCCTCCTCATCATTCTCCTCCTCCTCCTCCTCCTCGGCCTCCTCCTCCTCCTCCTCCTCCTCCTCCTCCTCCTCCTCCTCCTCCTCCTCCTCCTCCTCCTCCTCATCCATCCTCCTCAAACCTCCTCCCTCGTCCTCCACCTCCACCTCCGGCCCCTCTTGCTGCCCTCCCTCCTCCTGCCCCCCCTCCCCCACATTGCAAACCCACGTTTATTGAGTCATATGCCACTCTCTGATGTTCTGCCAGGCCCTGGTCGGCGGCGGTGGAGGACGCGCGCAACGCCACCTTGCAGCACTTCAACGCACCCGTGGGAGAATACGCCGTTGTGTTCACGTCGGGTGCCACAGCGGCGCTTCGGCTCGTCGCCGAGTCCTTCCCGTGGACCCCGATGGTCGATGGTAGGGGCTTACACTCCTTCACTTTTCAGCTCAACTTGAGCCGTGTCTGACACACACAAAACACCCTCCACACCATAAGCACCCCCTAACACCCCCTTAACACGGGCTACACAATTCCTACGCGCACCCCCTATCCCATAAAAAGCGCTCAAGTTGAGCTGAGAAGTGAACGAGTGTAAGCCCATGGTCGATGGTTTGATCCCCGGCGGCGGCGGCGGGAGCGGGAGTAAATTTCAGTACACGCGCGTGAACCACACGAGCGTGCTGGGCATCCGGGCAGGACGGTGCAGGTTGACCCCAGGCTGACCGCGCTTGGTTTGAGCGTTTGAAGCTAAAATATGATGAACCGCTTTCAAACTTTGATTTCAACTTCAACTTGCGCCGCTACATCCGGGGGCCGGCGATGGCCGCGGGTGCGGAGGTGGCGGTGGTGGACATCCTCCCGGCTGCAGAAGCGGTGCCAGGGGCAGAGGAGACGGGGGATGGAGACCGCTGGCGTATCGTGGAGCGAGGCGAAATCACTCCAGAGATCGGCGGCGGAGGCGGAGACAGAGACGGCGACAGCGATGACGAGGAGGGGGATGAAGTACCCTGCCACCACTGCCTATTCGCCTACCCGGCGGAATGCAACCTCAGCGGCAGGGGCTTGCACTCGACCATTTTTCAGCTCAACCTGAGCCATTTTAGTCACTGTTCGACACCAAGCGTATCCCACAACAAGAGCTTTGGATGAGCCGAAACGGTGGACAAGTGTAAGCCCCTGCTGAGCGGCGAACGGTACGACCCGGCCATCCCTTCGATCGCCCGCCGCCAAGATGCGGATACAACTAATCCGCGGCGAAAGTGGTGGGTGCTGTGTGACGCTGCTAAGGTAGGGTAACGAGCAAATTGGTCGCCACATCATTCGACGCAAATCAATCACGCCACACACCTCTTTGAAACCCGTTCTGTTCTGGAGTCGAACGTCATCTTATGACGCGGCGAGTGTTTTTTTCCCACTGAGATAAACGTCATCCCATGACGTGTCGAATATTGTTTGGCTGGCACAGGGAGGATACGGCGTGTGTGTACGGGTACACCGGTACACCATGATTAAACAGTTAACCAGCATCATTCCCCCGGCACTACGCCAAGGCCGCGGCGCTATCGCCGCCCGACCTATCTCTACCTGGGGCTCCTGATTTTCTGGTGTGTTCGTTCTACAAGCTGTTTGGATATCCGAGCGGAGTCGGCGCGCTGGTGGTCCGCAGGGAGGTAGGGTCGAGTACATAGTGTCTGCCACGTCATCGTGCACATGTCAGACCCTTGTGCCTTGTCAGTGGACGTTTGATTCGTAGTAAGTTGGAGTTTGGTGATTTGGCCAAAAGACAATGACTTTTGGTTGAAATCACCAAACGCCTGCAACACAGGTAGTATCAAATTCCACAGGTAGTCACCTTTACAGACTAGGCACTCGATTCAGACGGCATTACATGATGTGGCGAGCATCATCTGCCAGGTCCTACAGGGAGGCGCTGACCATTCTGAGGCCGCGGTACTTCGGTGGCGGCACGGCAGCAGGGGTGGACGCGGATGAGGATTTCTTCCGACGACGACCGGGGCCGGAGGTGGGGCCCCTGACTGTTTGCACATAGTGCACCTGTATGTCGCCGCCGCTGCCGCCCTTCATGTTGCCTCCGCACAAGGCCTCGACAGGGAACGCCATGGATCTCAACTCGATACTTCGAAGATGCTCAGTTTAAACCTGAGATGGACGCCGTGTAGGACTCTGCGCTGAGGGGCTGGAGGACGGCACTCCGCCATTCGCGGCGCTTGCAGCTTTGTCTGTCGGGTTCCGGCGCCTCGGTCTCCTGGATGCGGGCGGCGATAGGAGACGTGGGGTGGCTGCGGCGGAAGCTCACGCAGGTGCGGTGGCACGGCACCTAGCGACCAGGCTGGCTGCGCTGCGGCACAACAACGGGAAGCCCGTGGTTGTGTTGTACGGCGCGGGGTGGAAAGGGCTGGTCAGCGGCGGTGCCAACGGAGGTGGTGGCGATGGTGATGGCGATGGCGGCGGCGGCGAGGGGGGAACCGGGGATGGCAGTGGTTACGGCGGTGTGAACGTGGTGGAGCTAATGGGGGGCGGGGTAGTCGGGCAGGGCGCTACAGTTGCGTTCAACGTGCTGCGGCCTGACGGCGGGTTCGTCGGGTACACACAGGTGGTAGGGTCAGATAAATGCATGCTTGCCACGTCTTTCACCACATTTGGACCTTCACTTCTTGAGTAGATCTGCGCCCTGTGCCATGGCTAGCATGATTCACCCAGCCCCCACCACATTCAAACCCTCGCTTATTGATCCAAACTCACATCCTGTAACGCGGCACGTAACGCGGCGCGACTGACTCACCTGACCCTGGCAGGTGGAGCGGCTGACCGGGGCCGCGGGGGTGCACCTGCGCACGGGCTGCTGCTGCAACCCAGGAGCATGCAGCATCGCCACAACCGCCACAACAACTACCGGCTCATCGGTAGGGCGGTGCAAGTTGACAGCATCAAAACCCGTGTTGACAGCAAAGCGCCTATGGTTCCACCGCTTGAAGCCTCAATATGATGAACCGGCTCCAAAGTTTGCGATCGAATTCAATGTGCGCCGCTACTCAACGGGCCGCGCCCGGAAGCTCCACGCCTCGGGCAAGTTGTGCGGCGACGGGATGGACGTGGACGATGATGGGGTTCCGACTGGGGTGGTGCGCGCGTCGTTCGGATTATCCTCCACCATGGTAGGGCGGCGCAGGTTGAACTCAGTGTCGGAGGGACATGTCCCTCTAATCTCCTCCAAACGTAGGATCTATTTACTCAAGGATGGCGACCTGGTCGGACTTTTGGCGAGTCGATCGGCTGGATTTTCGCTTTGAAGTGTTCTGAATGGTCGAACGGACTTTGACACCATACCTTCGATACCATATCCGACACTGAGTTTGACCCCAGGTTGATCCCTTGTTGACCGCTCTTGGTTGCAGCGCTTGAAGCTACAATATCATAAACCGCTCTCAAAATTTGAATAGAATTTCAACTTGCGTCGCTACACGATGGATGACGCCGACCGCCTGTTGGCTGTATTGGAAGAACACTTCGTGTCCCGGGCTCATGGGGAACACTTCGTACCCAGGGCACTTAATGTCCAAACAGTTCAGACAGTTCAAACGGTTGAAACGGGTCAGACGGTTCAAACCGTGCATACGGTTCAAACGGTTCAAATGGTTCAGGGGATTCCACCGGAGAGGGAAAGAGAGCATCAACACCCATTGTCTGCGGCCGCTGGGGAGGCGGCCGCTCGGGTGGCGGCGGAGAGGGGAAATGAGCATCAACACCCAGTATCTGCAGCAGCAGGGGTGGCGGCGGAGCCGAGGGCGGCTGCAGTTCAAACGGTTCCGACGGCTCAGATACTTCAACCGGAGAGGATGAAGGGGCATCAAGACCTGGTCGCGGTGGCGGCAGCGGCGTTGGCGGCGGCGAGGACGGCGTCAAAGGCGGCGGCGGTTGCGAAAGAGGAGGCAGAGGCGGCGGTGGCGGAGGCGGCGGCGGCGGAGGAGGATGCGGCGGCGGCGGCGGAGGCGGCGGCGGAGGCGGCAGCAGAGGCGGCGGAAGATGCAGATGCGGCGGAGACGCCGGAGGTGGATGCGGTGGAGGCGGCGGCGGCTGAGGCGGTGGCGGCGGCGGCAGCGGCGTTGGCGGCGGCGAGGACGGCGGCGGAGGCAGCGGCGATGGCGAAAGCGGCGGCAGAGGCAGGGGCTTACACTCGTCCACTTTTCAGCTCATTGTGAGCATTTGGTGTCCCGTGTGGTGGGGTGCTTTGCTGGTTTCAGTGACAAACACGGCCCAGGTTGAGCAAAGGTTTGGACGATTTCAAGCCCCTGGGCAGAGGCGGCGGTGCAGGCAGTGGCGGAGAAGGAGGCGTCGGCAGCAGCGGCGGCGGAAGAGGAGGAGGCGGCGGCAGAGGCGGCGGTGGAAGCGGCGATTACGGAGGCGGCGGCCGCGGGAGCGTCGGCGGAGGTTGAGGCGGCAGCAGTGGCGAAGACGGCAGCAGAGGCGGCGGTGGAGGCTGTGGCGGAGACCGAGGCAGCGGCCGCGCCGGCGGCGGAGGAGGCAGAGGAGGAGGAAGAACGGTTAGTCCCCACTGCATCCCCCGCCTCTGCGGCTGTGGGCAACCATGTCGAGGAGGGGGCGGAGACGGCGGCGGAGGCGAGCGAGGCGGGGGGGGTCAGAGCGGCGGCGAGGACAATGGCGCTGGCAGCGACAGGGGAAGAAGTCTCCGTCTCCAATTCCTCTCCCACCTCTGCGGCTGTTGGCAGCAAACATTCAGGGCCGGGGGAGTGGGGGGGCGGGGCGGGCCCAGCTGCGGTGGTCACAGCGCTGGCCGTGTACCCCATCAAGAGCGCCGCAGCGTTCAAACCCCCGGCGGGTGCCTGGCCGCTCGGCCCCAACGGCCTGCTGCTCGACAGGGAGTGGGCGCTGGTGGCTCCCACGGGGGCAGTGCTGCAGCAGAAGCAGGTCACGGGTCTGGGCAGGCTGGTGCCCGAGTTGGACTTAGCGCGGGGGGTCATGCGGGTCACCCTGCCCGGTTCACAGCTGGCGGTCCTGGAGCTGCCTCTGTGGGAACTGGAAGAAACTCAAAGTGGTAGATGCCAACTTGAAGTAGGGTCCGGCAGATGTTGCTCGCCACGTCGTAGGATATCAGGTTACTGATAAAACGAGGGACCGAAATGCGCTGCATGACGTGGCGTGCAATATCTGCCGGTTGGGCTTCCTTGGGAGGCGTTAATTGGGAGTATTCCTACCTATAGTGTGGTTTCGTTTACAGCATCGTAATTCTTTGTGATGTTTAGATTTGCCATGAAGATGACATTATATCTGCCAGGTCCTACCTCGAGGCTCAAGCGAGCACCACCTCTGACGGTCTCAACGGACATGGTGCTGTGTCAGAGCGGTTGCGGGTGAGACTTTGCGGGGAGGAGGCGGATGTGATGCGCAAGAAAGTCGTAAACGCGGCCTCGGCGGCGGCGGACGCGTGGTTCTCCAAGGCTCTTGGCGTGTCTTGCTCGCTCGTGCGGCAGGGGGACTGACATATATTGCCCGCCACGTCATCCCACACATTGTGAGCCCTCCTTTCTTGAGGTAAAAGGCATCCGTTAGGTATGGCCTGACAGACATCACCCGCCTTGGTACAGGAGGGCCTGGCAGACACTAACCGCCACTTCATCGACGCGCATGGTGAACCCTCGTTTCTTGATTCGGAAGGATTTGTATGACGTGGCGAGCAATGTCTGCCAGGCCTTATCGTGCGGCAGGCGACGGGCGCGAGGAAATCCGTCGCTGCCGGGCTCCGGGGCGGCGGCAACCCTCCGCCGTCTACCGCCTCATTGGCCTCAACGCCATCCGCCCTCTCCTATGAGGACCCGTCTGCCCCGGCTGCAGCGATTGGCTTGGCTAACTCGGCGCAAATCCTGCTGGTCTCGGAAGTGAGCGTGCATCACCTCAACGCGCGCGTCGCGGCCAGAGCAGCGGCGGCGGTGAGGGCGGCGGCGGGGGGAGGGGCGGCGGCGGCTTCATCAGATCACGGCGATGAGATTAGCTACCAGATCACGGCAGGGGTTTACACTCGTCCACTTTTCAGCTCAACCTAAGCCGTTTTGGTCACACCTTCCCGTGTCCCCCTGTCTAATAGACTGGGGGTGGAATCATGCGCCCGACATATGCCACAAAATGTGCTTACGTTGAGCCGAAAAGTGGACGAGTGTAAGCCCCTGGATCACGGCTACTTCCTTGGTGGTGCCCCCCAATCGGTTTCGACCCAACATCGTTGTCGGAACCTGCGGCAGCGGCGGGGACGGCGGGGGCGCGACCGATCTCGCGGCGTATGCTGAGGAGTCGGCCGCCTGGTCCTCGGTCCGTATCGGCGCTATGGCTTCCGTCGGCGATGGCGGGAGGGGCGGCGGTGGCGGCGCTGTGGCTTCCGTCGGCGGTGGCGGAGACGACGGCGGGAGGGGTGACGGCGGCGGCAGCCAGGATGGTGATGGCACTGGGCGGGGGGGCGGCGGCGGCGACGGGAATGGTGAGTTGGTTACGTCGGTTGTTGGTCCTCGCCTCGCTGCCGTCGCGCGGTGCGAGCGGTGCTCGATGGCAGGGCCTCATGTTCGTCCCTTTTTCAGCTCAACTTCAAGCCTTCCACCCCTGTTGCACTGTCTCTGATACCACCTGACCACTCACGTCCCCCACATTCATACCTCGGAGGTGCTTAACATTCTCTTGTTGAGCTTGACAGGGAACTCGTGTGGCCCTGCTCGATGGTGAGCATCAACCAACGTAACGGCGCGCGCTCGTATGAACCGATGCTGAGCCTGGCGGCGTTCAGGGCCGAGCAACGCGCGGCGGTGGCGGCGGCGGCGGCGGCGGAGGACGGGGGATCAAGCCCTGGCAGCGGCGGCGGTGGTGTCACGTTTGGGGTGTTGTTCAACGTTGAGCAAACCGCCGACACCACCGCTGCTGCCATCACCGCGTCCCCAGATAGCTTGCACGCACAGGAATTCAACTGGGTAGCGGCAGTAGGCGCGGCTGGGGCAGGGGCGGCGGCAGCGATGGGGAGCACTTATGGCGCCGCTCTGGGATCAGTGGAATGGATGCGTGAGCGGTGGGGCACGGCCGCGGTTCTGAGCGTGGGAGACGGCGTGTTCCTGTCGTAGTAGGTATTCTTCTTAGTCTTAGAGAATAGTGTTGCCAGCGAGCCAACACGCGAGAGGTGTGGTGATAACCTTAATCGAGTGCGCATGACACTCATTCATCACCAGCCTCGGACGCAGGTTGGCCAGGTGCGCATGGTCAGACTGTCAGAGGAACACAGAGTGTGAAATTTGAAAAGCACGTGCAAGTTTTGCCTTGGTATGGCTTTTCCAATATCCTTTGGATTTTGGTGTAAAACACGTGATGACTCGTCCAGACTTGGCGAGTTAAAACCCCAGACCTTTGGTTGGCTGACCTGTGGGGGAGGCACAGGCGTACAGTGACATAAATCTGTTCCCTATCCTGACCCTTTGACACGTGGGTCAACAGATTTTGGGCTGCACACGTGGCACCTGGCTGACTCATGACTGGCGGATACGCTACGAGTACGACCCCATTCGGAGCGCCTACGTTCACAACCGAACACGCCCCGTCAACCGATAACCTCAGCGGTGCACCGGTCTTACCCACGGGCTCTGCTGACCCGCCTCTCAGCGGCGGCGACCGAGAGGGTCCACCCTGAGCTGACAGAAGCGGATAAATCAAAAACCTGGGAACGAGAGAGCAAATAAGGGCACCGAACGGCACGGGGAGAATATGGGGGTCGTGGCCGCGCAGACGCTAGCCCG
>Ga0307489_10002525_pt1 | contig 12224 bp, 12 predicted proteins | sample SB12metaG_FD_202247 | JGI IMG/M metagenome (GOLD analysis project Ga0307489, IMG submission 202247) | Sea-ice brine microbial communities from Beaufort Sea near Barrow, Alaska, United States - SB 1.2 | ecosystem: Environmental > Aquatic > Marine > Coastal | place: USA: Alaska | collected...
CAGTCGTGCTCCCGCGCCCACTGAAGCAACCCCAGGTGCCCGCCCCGACCGTCCCTCCGCGCACGCCAATGTGCCCGCCAGCCGCCGCCAATTATCCTGGGCTGTCTTGGTACCCCGGGCGAATGGTCGGTAGCAACCAGTCCGGCCGCCTCCTAACACCGGCTCACGGCGGGTAGACGCTTCCAAGGCGGAGGCCTGGCTGGTGCCTCCCCATACACGCTGACGCGTCTCTCTCGGATATCACGGCGGGTAGACGTTGACGACCACATCGTCATCACCATACGTGCTGACGGGCCGCCACACGCCAGGGGCTTACACTCGTTCTCTTTTCAGCTCAACCTGAGCCGTTTCGGACACAACATGCACCCTAGATTACCCCTGGTACCCCTTGGTACCCCCCAAACACCCCCTAAACAACCCCTACATGTACCCCCTATTCCACATAATGCGCTTACGTTGAGCCGAAAAGTGGACGAGTGTAAGCCCCTGCCACACGCCCCGGCGCAGCGCCAGGCTCATGCACGATAGCTCCATGTACGCCACGCCCATCGCAGCAACCTCCGGCGGCAACCTCAACAATATTCCGGGGTTGAACTCCGCATCATCCACATAATCCACATCATCAGGATTTTTGTTGAAGACCCAGCCGTCCGGTTTGACCTCACGCACGTGCATTGGACAGTCGCCGTCGTACCAATTAACCACCTCATCGTATTCCTCCTCCTCCTCCTCCTCCTCCTCCGTGTCTTTGGCACGCTCCTCGAGCCAGGGGCTTACACTCGTCCACTTTTCAGCTCAACCTGAGCCGCTTCTGACACATTACACCCTAAAACAACGCTTTTAGCCCCCTTACACCCCCTAGATTACCCCCAAACAACCCCTAAATGCACACCCTATCCCACAGAAAGCGCTTAGGTTGAGCTGAAAAGTGGATGAGTGTAAGCCCCTGCCTCGAGCTCGTCCCACCAGCCCTGCCCCGCCATCGAGTTCAGCGCGTCGACGATACCTTCGCCGTCGAAGCTTGCGGAGACCTCGACGCAGGGGCGCGCGTGTGAAATTGGAAGCAAGCCTCGAACGCAACTTATCACAAGTAAATTTCCAGGCGCTGAGACAGATATAGACACACGCCATACCATGCGCTGAGACATGTGCCGAAGCACGTGCTAACACCAGGCGCTTTCAATGCACGTCCGGGTTTCGACTCGCAATACCGCACCTTGAGGGTTTAGGGTTTAGGGTCTTGGGTAGGGTAATACCGCACCTTGATCTGATCCAGGATGTCGTCGGAGTCCTTCGCGTCCATGTACCCTTTGAGCGCGCAATGCTTCACGAGTGCCTTAAGCCAGGGGGTTACACTCGTCCACTTTTCAGCTCAACTTGAGCGCTTTGTATGGGATAGGGGGTGCGCGTAGGGGTTATGTGGCTCGTATTAAGGGGTTGTTAGGGGGTGTATAGGGTTTGCAGGGTTTGTCTTGTGTCCGCCACGGCTCAAGTTGAGCTGAGCAGTGCACGAGTGTAAGCCCCTGCTGTGAGCGTCGCCACGCACTCCTTCATCTCTGGGAGCGACGGGGTGCCAAGCTTGCGCGGGACGAAGTATGCGAGAAAGTGCGCAATGTTCCCGGGCAACGACTCCCCGCCGAAGGGTCTTACACCAGCCCTTTTCATCGGCTTTACACGAGGGCCACGGCGGAAGCCTGGTGCCTCCTCACACACGCTGACGCGTCCCGGCGGCTGAACCTGAGCGACTTGGAGGGATAATTTGAGTATCCCATAGTTACTACAAGGTACGGAAGGTACGAAATTCAACATCGGCGTAATTGTTTTAGAGCTCAGATACCAGTAGTGGACTAGTGTACGGAACTCGTAACTACATGTGACCTGTCGACAGGTCTGGTTGATAATTGTAAGGCCCTGCTGCACCGTGGACCAGGGACTTACACTCGTCCACTTCTCAGCTCAACTTGAGCGTTTTTGATGGGATAGGGGGTGCGCGTAGGGGTTGTGTAGCCCGCGTTAAGGGGTTGGTCAGGGTGTGTGGGGTGTTGTTACATGTCAGACACGGCTAAAGTTGAGCTTAAAAGTGACCGAGTGTAAGCCCCCGCCGTGGACCTGCAGATAGTCCCGCGATACGCCTGCCGACTCGCAGCTGCACCCGTTCCAGCCGTAGCTCTCGCAGTTGTGGTCCAGGTGCCCCAGCCATTCCTCGTTGCGACGGATGTTGCTCGGAGGCTGCGCGTGCCTCAACTCCGCGAAGATCGCGGAGAGGGATGGGCCCTCGCCGCTCTCGCCCTCGCCTCAGGGCCTCACGATAGTCCACTTTCTCAGCTCAACTTGAGCCGTTTTGAGTTGTGCATCCCAAATCCCATACACACTGGTATAAACCACCCCTCAATGACTCAAGCAGTCCCTCAAGGTGCTCAAGTGTAGATGAGAACGCGTGCTGGTGTAAGGCCCTGCCTCGCACCGGTACGTCCCGGCCGCCACGCGCTCGGGTACCGACGGGTCGCGCGGGGGGAACATGCGCTCCATGAAGTCTGCTGGAATAGCGGGAGGGGCGGGAATTAGACCCGCCGCCTCCATGTCCGCGGTCGTTCGACCTGTTGCCCAGGCAGGAGGCTTTCGTGGTGGTTCCGTGCCGTGGGATGAATCCCGGGAGCCATCGTCTGAATCTGCCATCGTTCAGGTGGCGGTGGTTCAGGTGGCGGTGGTATGCTCGCGCGGCAAGCCGGCAACATCATCGCCTCCACTGGCAAGGGTGCCGTCCGCCAGAACCCTATACTCGTACACCTAACCCACAAACCCTAAAGTCCCGAGGACTACCTGTGTGTCCTGCGCAGCCCTCACAACGGACACACCCGCCACGCGATCTGGTCGGGACGCCACCGCGCGGCACAATGCGATCCCCTTCCGCGAGCAGCGACAGCGGCCGCAGCGGGAGCGGCAGCGGCAGCGGGCGGTCGGGCAGCGGGCGGCCGGACCGCAAGAGGGCGCGACACGACAGTGACAGCGAGGAGGATGCGAATAGGGAGGGAGGCAGGGGCTCACACTCGTCCACTTCTCAGCTCAACTTGAGCGCTTTGTATGGGAGAGGGGGTGCGCGTATGGGTTGTGTAGCCCGGGTTAAGGGGGTGTTAGGGGGTGTTTAGGGTGTGTAGGGTGTCTTTGTGTGTCAGACATGGCTCAAGTTGAGCTGAAAAGTGAACGAGTGTAAGCCCCTGGATGGAGGGGGAGGCGGGCGTGGGGGGGATACGCGGGGAGGGGGCGCGAGGGGCGGCGGCGGCGGCGGTGGCGGCGGCGGTAACAGGAGGGTAGACTTCGAGCTACCAATCAGAGGCGAAGGCGGCGGCGGCGGCGGCGGTGGTGGGGCTCCCACGCTGATTGCTCTGTGCACCAGTGAACCCGCACACACTCGCCGCTTCCTCCTCTTCCTCCTCCTCCTCCTCCTCCTACTCCTCCCCCTCCCCGATGCCTTCCCCGCCCGTTGCCTTCTCCGCGGCACCCCCGCCTTCCTCGCGCCCGTGTCTTTCCCGCTCGAGCTGTCCGCTCCTCCCTGGCCTCCGCTTCAGGTTCGCTCCACACTCGCTGCATCTTCCACTCGTTCCCTGACTGATTGATTACGGTGCGCCAGGCCCTCTCACTGGCCTTCGCTCCAGGTTCGCTCCACACTCGCCGCATCCTCCACTCGTTCCCTGACTGTTTGGTTGTAGTGCACCAGGCCCTGGGAGGCGGCGGTGGCGGCGGCGGCGGCGAGGCCGAGGCAGGGGCTTACACTCGTCCACTGTTCGGCTCAACTTAAGCGTATTCTGTAGGGTAAGGGTGCATGTAGGGGTTGTTTTGGGGGTGTTTATGAGGTGTCAGGGGGTATTAAGGAGCATCAGGGGGTGTTCAGGGTGTATTTTGTGTCAGAAACGGCTCAAGTTGAGCTGAGAAGTGGACGAGTGTAAGCCCCTGGGGAGAGGACGAGGACGAGGAGCGGCGTCGCAAGCGCGAGAAAAAGGAAAAGAAGAGTTTGAAAAAGGAAAAGAAGTACGCAAAGAAGGCTGAGAAAAAAGCCAAGAAGGAGTTGAAGCGGTCCAAGCACCCTCGCGGCGACAGGGATGTCCAAAACGGCGGCGGCGGCGGCAGGGGCTTACACTCGTCAACTTTTCAGCTCAACCTGAGCCGTCGCTGACAATGACTTCACCCTGAATACCCCCAGGCACTCCGTGAAACCCCTCAAACACCCCTGAATCACCCCTAAACGCACCCCCTATCCCACAGAAAGCGCTCACGTTGACCCAAAAAGTGGATGATTTTAAGCCCCTGGCCGGCGGCGGCGGCGGAGGCGGCGGGGGGGATGGGCACGAAAGCGACGGCGAGGGGCACGCGCGCGTCCGCGAGGGGCTGCCGCCCCCGCCGCCGCCCCCCGCTCAGAAGAAGGGGGGGCTGGAGATGCGCTCGCAAGAGGTGGCGGACATCGAGCGCCAGGTAGGGCATCACAGATATTGCTCGCCACGTCATCCCATGTATTTTGAACCCTGGTTTATTGATTATTTAATGTCATCCTTGACGCAGAGAGCAATATCTGACAGATTCTTGACGCAGAGAGTAATATCTGACTGATCCTAGCGAGAGGAGCGGGAGGGAGCCGCTGCGGACGCTGCCGAGGCCGCCGCCGCTGCCGCGGAAGAGGCCGCGGAGGAAGCGGCGCGCATAAAGGAGGCGGCGGAGGCAGGGGCTTACACTCGTTCACGTGAGAGCTCAACTTGAGCAACTCCAGAACACATTCATGAGTTAAGTTGGGTTAAACGGTGGACAGAAGAGCTCATGTTGAGCTGCAATGAGAACGGGTGTAAGCCCCTGGGCGGAGGCGGCAAAGGCGGCGGCGGCGGCGGCGGCCCCGCCCGTGGACCAAACCCCCGCTGTCGCCGGCTTCGGCGCCGCAATGACCATGGTAGGGTGGTGCACCCTATGAAACCCAAGTTCAAACTGTCTGGAAGTAATCCTTGAAACTGAATGTGTGACGTACCGCTTTCAAATTTTGCTGTCAAATTCAACTTGCGCCGCTACACCGTGGACCAGTACCGCGCAATGGCCCAGCAGAAAACCTATGTCCAGGTAGGGTCAAGAGCGAGTGCAGCGGGCGCTTCCACCTGACCTGTCCTCCTTACACCGAGTTTAGAAACATAGGAATAAACTTTATACATCTAGCTGAATACAAAAGGGCCCAACTCATAACAAGAGAAGCGGAGTGTGGGTATGGACAAGTTGTATGAACACGCATTGGCATGAAGGGCCGCATTATTGAGGGGAGGTGTTTCGTACGAAACTCGGTCTAGATCGAGTACCAGTACTCTGCGTGGAGCCACGACTAGCTAATGTGTGCGTCTGACGAGCTCTGTGCTAAATGAATGGTGTGGCACTGCGTGCGGGGCACGGTGCACGCGATGCCCAAGGAGGAGAAGGTGGAGATCGACGACAAGAAGGCCAAGGGGCAGGGGTGTACACTTGTTCACTTCTCAGCTCACCTGAAGCGCTTTCTGTGGCATAGGGGGTGCGAGTAGAGGTCGTTTAGGGGGTGTTCAGGGGGTAATAGGGGGTATTTGGCGTGTATAGTGTGTCAGAAACGACGTTGAGCAAAAAACGAGTGTGAGCCCCTGCCAAGGGGTTCTGGCCGTGCCAGTCGTACAAGTGCACCAAGAGCGGCAAGAACCACATGAACCCCAAGGTAGGGCGGTGCAGGTTGACCCTATCAAACCCACGTTGAAAGCGCCTGAAACTAAGCGCTTGAAACTAAAACGTGATATACTGCTTTAAAATTTGAGCCGATTCTGATCCGATTTTGCTATCAATGTCAACTTGCGCCTCTACACCAAGTTCGCCGACAAGTGCCAGCAGTGCGGTGCCATGAAGTCCTTCTCCGCCAACGCGGGGCATAACTACAACCACGGTAGGGGCTTACACTCGTTCCCATTTCAGCTCAACCTGAGCTCTTCCGTCCACCATATAACCAAGCTTAACTCATGAATGTGTCCTGGAGTTGCTCAAGTTGAGCTCCAACGTGAACCAGTGTAAGCCCCTAAACCATGGCATGGACAATGACCGCTTCACAAAGAACCAGTCGAAGCGGAAATGATCAAGTGAATAATCGTAGATGAGATGCGTGCACTTAGCGAAGTCAAATTAAGTTTTAGCGGCTTAGTGTATGCCACGCGAGGCCAATTGCCGCCGTGTTAATATTTATTCCAAGGGGCGTAGCTATGCTAATGCGACCCAACGTGCAATCGAGTTTACAACAAGTAAGAATCCTAAGATAAAAGGATGCCATCAATCTATTATGTCCGGGCAAGGGCCGGTACCGTGACCCCAGAAATTACGAGTTAACAGACTGTAAAATTGCTTAGGGTTGAGGGTTTAGGTCTTAGGGTTTCAGTTCCACGAGACGACCCCGCTAACACCCCCCTATCCTTCCTGAAATCAAAACATACCCCTCTGGACTGGTGACGTCTGGGGTCACTTAACCGGCCCTTGGTCGGACCTATCTATCGCGATGTCCACGCCGCCGCCACCCCCGCCGCCGCCGCCCATGGTGCCCCGCTGGCTGTTGACCCAATCCAGCAGCCCCAGACTGCCCCCGCCGCCCCCTCCCTCGTCCCCCCCGCCGCAGGGGCTTACACTCGTCCACTATTCTGCTCAACGTAAGCACAGTGTGTGGGATACGTTGGGCGCATGATTTTCCCCCAGTCTATTAGACAGGGGGACAAGGAGAGGTGTGACCAAAACGGCTTAGGTTGAGCTGAAAAGTGGACGAGTGAGAGCCCCTGCCCCGCCGCCGCCGCCCCCGCCTCCGTCGCCGCCCCCGCCGTCGCTCATCACGTCCATCGCACGGCCGAACATGGCGATACCCGTGAAGACCCCGTCCGGGCTCACCTGCGGCTAGTGCCTAGTCTGTATGCTAGTAACTTCTAGTAAGCTAGAGTTTGGTGATGTGGCCAAAAGTCAAATGACTTGTGGTCAAAGTCACCAAACGCTGACTTGCTACGGGTGGCGCGAGATCCTATATGTGGTACGCTTTACAGACTAGGCACTGGGGTGCAGTACTCGTAAAGAATGCTTGCCAGTCATATGATGTCCTTACTAACGAAGCGACGATTAGAAACCCGGGACAGACTTCGCAATTTTTCCAGGGTACCTCAAATGGCGGTCAACGCTCTTCGAATCGGAAGACTCGAGTAAATAGACGGTCAGATTTGCCATACAATGGTACAATATGGCGATTCGACCGTCTATTACTCAAGAATTGGCGACCGCCATTTCAGGTACCCTGGAAACTGTGAAGGATGTGGCTGAACGTTGTTGAGTCGTCCCGACCTGCAGCCTCCGCGAAGTAGCCGCCCCCACCCCCACCACGTGGACGTCGTGAGCGAACACCTCCAAAACAGGGTCAAAAAAGTATTGCCCTCCACGTCATCGACACGCATTGTGTACCCTTGTGTCACGAGTCGAATGGCATGCTACCGACTACGGTAAGGCAGAGGGTGTGATTGTGCAGGGAGAGGACATAATAAGATGCGTAGATGTGCACATCCATCTAGCCTTAAAATTGGCGGGGGAAATGAAGAGGTATCCTATGCCGTTGCGAGCAACATCTGCCAGGCCCGGTCTCTACCTCCAAAATGGCGTATGACGTGGAGCCCTGCGGCGCCTCCAGCCAGGGGCTTACACTCGTCCAATTTCCAGCTCAGCCTGAGCCGTTTCCGGCACAAAACACACCCTGACACCCCCTAATAACCCCTGACACCCCCTATACACCCCATAAACAACCCCTCAATGCACCCCATTTCCCACAGAAGGCGCTTACGTTGAGCCAGAAAGTGGACGAGTGGAAGCCCCTACCTCCAGCATAGCCTCCAGCGTGACATGGTGCACGCGGCCCCACATGCGGCCGTCCGCGCCGCGCCCGCGCATCAGCGTCTTGCCATAGCCGCCCGGATGGTCGTGGCCCGCAAGGCACGCCGCCACCGCGGGCGACGCCTCCAGCCAGGGGCTTAGACTCGTTCCCATTGTCGCTCAACTTGAGCTTACTTCGCCCCTCTCCGCTCAACTTGAGCTTACTTTGTCCCCCGTATAGCCCAAATTAATCCGTGGATGTGTCCCGAAGGTGCTCAAGTTGAGCTCTAATGTGAGCGATGTGTCCCGAAGGTCCTTAAGTTGAGCCCTGAAGTGAGCGAGTGTAAGCCCCTGCCTCCAGCGCCGCCTCCACTGCGCCCGCGTTCCAGCAGCTCATCCCTCGTACCAGGGTCATTCACAGCAACCACTCGGACCTTGTCGGAGCATCCCTCACTTACCTTCTGTGTGAATGAACATACAGACGTGCGGACTGGATTTCTTCGATTCAACGTCGATCGAGTGCTTCTCCTCGATACGAGTGCACTCTTCAAATAATGTTCCGGGCCAGGTACACACCCTGATTATTCAAGCGGTTCCAGGCTAAGAACGAGACGAGTTTCGGCGATTTTGGGCGGTTTCGTTCAATTCGGCGATTTCGGGCGGTTTCGCTCAATTTTGGGCGATGTTTTGCGTGGGTAGGCTCCCAAAGCACACGTTGTCTCCAGGTTCCTGGTTTGGTACTGAACGTTGTTTAAAGAATGCACTTGTATCTCCCCCTGCCTGGGCGCGCCGCCATTGGGCACAGCGCCATGTGCGACGCCACCAGCACGCGCTCCCCGGCGTAGCGGCGCAAGAATCTGAAAGCAAACTTTGAAAGCGGTTGACCATATTATAGTTTCAAGAGCTTAGCTCCAGGCGCTTTCATCGTGGGGTTGATAGGGTCAACCTGCACCGCCCTACCCCGGCGTCCTCCGCTGCTCGCAGCTCATTGGTCAGCCATGCCAGCTGTACCGGGCCCACGCCGCCGCCCCAGGGCTTGACGTCCGACCGGCCCTCCGCCGCCGCCGCGCGGACAAACGCCTCCCCCGCCGCCTGCTCCGCCGACCCGGGCTCAGGGGCTTATACTCGTCCACTTTTCGGCTCCAGGTAATCGCTTTCTGTGGGACAGGGGGTGCAATCAGGAGTTGTGCAGGGGTTATATTAGGGGGGATTACGGGGTGCTTAGGTTGTATTTTGTGTCAGAAACGGTTCAGGTTGAGCTGGAAAGTGGACGAGTGTAGGCCCCTGCCCGGGCTCCAGGTACCGCGGGTTCACTTCCGTGGTGTCCAGCACCATGATGTGGCGGCGCAAGTTGAATTTTGAAGCAGAAATGACACAAAATTGAAAGCAGTTTGACATATGGCAGTTTCAAGCGCTTTGCTCCAGGCGGTTTGAACTTGGGCTTCATAGGGTCAACCTGCACCGCCCTACTATGAGCCGCCACTCGCGCGGCAGTGGAACCGTGAAGTAAGCGGCACCGCCATCTCGTAGGGTCTGCGCCGGTGCTCGCCATGTCACATGACGGCCTTGTCACCCTTCCCCTTTCCGTTGGACCCTTTCCGTTAGACCCTGCCTGGTGGTCCTATGGCAATGGAACTGCAATAGGGATACCCCGTTCACATTAACACGCCGCGTCTTCGCAGTTTTCCAGGGTACCTCAAATGGCGGTCAACAGTGCGCAAATTTGCGACCTTACGTAAATAGACGGTCAGAATTGCCATACAATGTAACCATATGGCGATCGGCCGTTTATTTCTCAAGAATTGGCGACCGCCATTTGAAGTTCCCTGGAAAACTGCGAAGTCTGACCCTGCCCGGGTTCTGTAAGGTACGCGCCACGGCTTATTCGTAGGCGCTGGCTGCACTGGTACACTATGAGCAAACAGTCAGGCACTGGGTACACCGGTACACTATGAGCGAACAGTCAGGACGGGGACACACGGCGCGTGTAACCCTGCCCGGATTCTGTAAGGTCTGCGCCACCTCCGCGCGCGGCAGGTTCAGGTCGTGGTTCCCCAGGCAGTGGTACACCGGGATGCCGCCCGCGCCCCGCCGCACCACCGCCGCCATCCGACCCAGGTCAGCGCGGTTTCGTTTGGTGAGCTCCTCAGGAACGGACCCCGCTCCAGGGGCTTACACTCCTTCACCTTTCAGCTCAACGTAAGAGCTTTCTGTGGGATAGGGGTCGCGTCTAGGGGTTGTTTAGGGGCTGTTTATGGGGTCTTAGGGGGCATGAGGGGGTGTGCACGGTGTGCTTTTGTTTCAGAAACGGCTCAGGTTGAGCAGAAAAGTGGAGGAGGGTAAGCCCCTGCCCCGCGCGCGTCACCACCGCGGCGGCCAGGTCGTCCGCACTCTCGCCGTCAATCAGGAGCTTACGCTCGTCCGCGTTTCAGCTCAACCTGAGCCGTGTTGGTCACACCTCTGCTTGTCCCCTTGTCTAATAGACTGGGGGAAAATCATGCACCCAACGTATCCCACAAAATGTGCTAACGTTGAGCCGAATAGTGGACGAGTGTGAGCCCATGCCGTCGATCAGGTCCCCCAGGTTCACCACGCACGCCAGCGACTCCCCCCGCGCTCGAAAATCCTGCAGTGTTTAGCGCCTGGCAGACGTTGCATTGCTCGCCACGTCGTAGGTTGCCTCGTAACTCAACACACGAGGGTTCAGAACGCGATTTGATGACGTGGCGGGCACTATCTGGCAGGCCGTACCAGCGCCTCCCGCAGGCGCTGTGGCGATGCGCGGAAGTACTTGGTCCGCCCGGGCGTACAGCCTGACACGTGCCAGGTGTTGCACTTCACGTCATCCGACGCAATTTGAGCGCTCGTTTCTTAAGTTTGGAGTGGCATGGCATCCTACGAGGTGGAGAGCAATGTCTGCCAGGCCATACCCAGGCTCAGTAGGGCGCTCGTAGTCTGGCCTGTCGGCGTACTGCGCGTCTGCGAACAACCCGATGCTGAAGAGGGGCTTGGGGCGCATCACCTCGGGGTAGGCCGCCCGCGTGACTTGATGTGTTACTCGTACTCGCCAGGAAACACAAGTACAAAAGCAGTCAGCTCACAGGAACAGTTGGCTTTTTTCTCGGGCTGTTGGGTGCCGCTGGTTTTGTTGGTAAGTAACCATACCTCGAGGCGTGCGGCGCTGCCGCGCGACTGGATGCTCGGGTCGGTGTAGCCGTCCGACGCCGCTCGCGCTTGCGGTGCGGCGGGGCGGCGGCTTCTCCTCCTCCTCGGTGGCCGTGAAACAGGGGCTTACACTCGTCCACTTCTCAGCTCAACTTGAGCCGTGTCTGTCACAAGAAAACACCCTACGAGTACACACCCTAAACACCCTCTAACACACCCTGAACACGGGCTACACAACCCCTGCGCGCACCCCCTATCCCATACAAAGCGCTCAAGTTGAGCTGAAAAGTGGACGGGTGTAAGCCCCTGCCGTAAAACAGTTCGACGTGGTTTACTTTGAGGCAAGCCCAGCGAGCTCGAGATGGAGATGGCGGCACCAGGAGAGGCAGGATGGAGGGGGCGGTGCGCGGGAGTGAGGACGGCGGCGGCGGCACCGCGTGACGCAGCTGCGGAGGCGGCGGCGAGCATGACAGGGAGCCGCGAGGGAGTGGGAAGCGAAGCGAAGTGCGCGTCACACTTGCAATCTCCATCGGACAAGAACTCTCTTATCCGCCGCTCTCTCGATGTTCGGCGTGCCGACTTCCGAGAAAATCGCGAAAACTTTTTTGGCGCCTCTGAAACGCACGCACGCAAGACACGGCAGCGCAGGGTTTCGAGGCGCCATATATACGCTGGGTCGCGACGCGCGTCATGTGTAAAACTGCGCGCGAAAAGGCGCGGCGGTGGACGTTCGGGCGCGGCGGGCGGGGGTGGCTCAACCGAAGGCGCCGCGGCGGTGGTGGCGATGGTGCCTAGTAGTGGGCACCCCCCCGAGGTCGATGCCGTGGCGGTCAGTGATGACGTGGGGGGTTGGTGCTCGCGGCACTCATAACAACGTGTACCAGTGCTCGCAATGTCATCCACCACATGGCGTACCGGTGCTCGCCGTGTCATCCACCACACGGTGTACCGGTACTCGCCAAGTCATCCACGTGGTGTCGCGGTGCTCGCCACGTCAGGCCACGTGACAACCCATAAGTCGTTTGTATGAGCTTTTACTGACGTATATCAACCTCAGATCTCTAATTGGGTCATCTTCCGTTCATACCACCTTGAATATAGCGATACCCATTAGAACATCGAACTCAAGCAAGGTTGGGCGAGATTAGTACTAGGCTGAGGAATCGCCCGGGAATCCCTCGTGACGGAAG
>Ga0307489_10002526_pt1 | contig 12223 bp, 12 predicted proteins | sample SB12metaG_FD_202247 | JGI IMG/M metagenome (GOLD analysis project Ga0307489, IMG submission 202247) | Sea-ice brine microbial communities from Beaufort Sea near Barrow, Alaska, United States - SB 1.2 | ecosystem: Environmental > Aquatic > Marine > Coastal | place: USA: Alaska | collected...
CTGAACGTAATTATATATTGTCCCTGATTGGTCCATGGAGAGTCCATCATTCCCACACGTCCCTGATTGGTCAGGAGAATGTATTCGGGGGGGGTAGGGGGTAGTCAAACCGGAGACTGGGTTTAATTTCTCAGAGTACAGGGCTAGCTAGGGGGTTGCGGGCCAGCGCTAAATCTGACCTTACCGAACTCTTGCAACATTGTTGAATGAGGATCTCCCTACAGATGCTTGGGCATTCGTAATCAGGAATTCTGGACGGGGCCCTACAGAAGAACCCCCCAGAAGAATACGCGACTACATACTGTAGGACAGGATATGAGCAGGGATGGATTTGAAACACTTTCACTTTTTCGGGTTCATAGACGGTCGATCTCGCCATGTAGATAATCAACGCATCAGAAATTGTCCAGATTTTATGAATTGTTTTTGAAAGAATTGCCGTCCTCTCCACAGCGTGCCATTTTGGTCCGTCCAACGGACTTAAAAAACGAGTAGAAAGCGTAAAGAATCGCTATTCACTTTGTTCCCAGCTCGGGGCTTTTCTGGGTAAATGCGCACTGCCGTCGACTAAGCGCGAGGGCTCAACCAGGTAAGGCGGCTGCGCGAGGATATATGGCTGCGGGCGACGGCGGACCGCGCAGGGTGGTAAGTTAACACATCGAACATGCCAAATTCACGCGAACATCCCCTTCATTTGAAGCGTCGCCGCATTTCCCCCGCGCTTTAGCATCGCGTCTTGAAAGGCAAAACTTGGCTTTCAACCAGCGGCTATGTTGCCGATCAACGACAGCAACACCGGCTTCAAAGACGCGTTTGCCGACTACGCTGGACCAAACGAACCTGGCGCGCGATGGCGGCGGCGGAACAGACAGCGGCGGCAGCGGAAGCGGCGGCCCCCAGTCTCGACTCATACAGCGTCGACGGGAGGTGTCGCCGCTTGGAAGCGCGCGATACACGTCGTCGCGCCGCCGCCAGGCGGCGTTTACGGCGTCATCTCATGCGGAGAGTTCTGACGGCTTCTGCCTGTTTAGGTCCGAGGCCTCGGAAACACGATAATCCATTTGGTCGTCTGACCATTGCACAAAACGAAGGGAAAGGGCTTTAGGAAAAGTGGGTGTTTTTTTGGTTCTTCAGATGTTCTGGATTCTTTTGGTTTCTTGATTTTGGTGATCCGCCGCTTTCGTATATGAGTGACCTCTGAATGCGTGAGATTGCAGATAGATGTGGATTTGTAGGCAAACAGGTCCGCAACTTTTTTATTCCTCGGAAACACGTGCCTCTGCTGCGGCAGCGTGAACCACGTTTCGGTATCTGAGTGGCCCAGCCAAGAAAAACCGACTTCCCGCCTCTCCCGACGGAGGGAGGACCCATTTGCCATCGACACATGCTCCGATTTGCAAATTGAAAAAGGCAAATTAAAGTACAAAAGGTCGCGCGCGAGGCTCTACCACCCAATGATCGCGCAGGGATCGTCCATGAGGCGTATCAGCGCAGCGGCGCTGCGTTTTACGGAGCCACTGGGCCTCGGGTCATTGCTAGACGACCATGTGTCACAAAATGGTGTCACAATGGTTTTTTCACACTGTAAACGCTCTCATTGGAACCACCATGCCGCGCTCCGAAAACGGCGCGTGGGGGGCGGACGTTGGCCACGATCCACCCATTCCCGACCTATCTAATGTCCCTGGAGCGCGGGGGCTGTGCCGACGAGCCCTTGAGGATGTTTGCCCTCAACTTGACTAAAAACCACATCGTGGTTTCGATACCAAGTTTGAAAAACGATGTTTGAGCGCGCTACACGTCGTCGTCACACCGTCAAATGGCGCGCTCGACGTCGCTATCTCCTTCGATTGTCTGTCTCCGTCGCTGTGAGCACTTCGCGGCTGCCGGCGCGGCTGCAGGAAAAATAAAAAAACGGGTTTGCCTAAAACGTCCAATAATTAGGACATCACCCCATACTCCTATTTGGTAAACCGACCAATCACCCATCCGGATTACAGTGGAGTCCGTTTTTGACTCCCAAATGGCACGCTGTGTATTCCGGAAACCGTAACTACAGGCCGCCTGTCGACAGGTCGTTTTGATGATTCTGCGTAGAGTACGGAAAAGTGACGTGGCACCCAAAAATCGCGCTCGTCATAAAAAAACCGGTACGAGTAGTGGTAAATCTCGAGGTAGCAGAAGCTCTATTTTGATCATCGTCAGAAACTCAGAAATTCGTATCGCGAGACTCCCATCAACGGCGTGAGCATTTGACGATCAGCCGCATCAGCCGTGAGGTTGGATCGTATAGGCTGACCCTGCCATGTACAGAATCAGAATGTGAACGCGAGCTCTGACTCAAACGGAGATGCAAGTGCGCGGCATCTTCGCCGACGCCGACGCCATTGCGCGCCGTAAAGTTCGGTGACGCGCCATTATGTTAGTTGGTGAATGTTCGCGCGACGACGCTACGGACAGATGATTTACGGACGCGTCGCCCCATACGCGCCCTGCAAGGCCCCCCGGCGCCGACATAGGCGGTGTCGGTGCATTCTGTCTCTCTGAACTTCCTGTCTCGCCATAACCCCCAGACTACACAATCTTTGTGGCATCTTCGCCGACGCCGACGCCATTGCGCGCCGTAAAGTTCGGTGACGCGCCATTATGTTAGGTGGTGAATGTTCGCGCAACGACGCTACAGACATATGATTCCCGGACGCGTCGCCCCATAAGCGCTCTGCAGGGCCACCCGGCGCCGACATAGGCGGTGTCGGTGCATTCGGTCTCTCTGAACTTCCTGTCTCGCCATAACCCCCAGACTACACAAATTTCATGACAGCTTCGCCGACGCCGACGCCATTGCGCGCCGTAAAATTCGCCCGTGCAAGGCCGTATGGCGCCGACATAGGCGGTATCGGCGCACTCTACGTCCCTGAATTTTCAGTCTGTCAGACCCAGCATACACAATCTTCGCGGCATCTTCGCTGACGCCGACGCCACTGTGCGTCGTAAAGTACGGCGACGCGCCATTGTATTAGGCGGTGATTGGTTTCGCGATGACAGTACGGGCATTCCATTTGCGGACGTGTCGCCCCAGAAGCGCCGTGCAAGGGCGCCTGGCGCCGACATAGGTGGTGTCGGCGCGTTCGCAGTCTATGAAGTTCCGGTCTCGTCATAACTCCCAGAATACACAATCTTCGCGGCATCTTTGCTGACGCCGGCGCGTCACCGAACTTTACGGTGCGAAATGGCGTCGGCCTCGACGAAGATGCCGCGCACGTGCATCTCCGTTTCAAGCAGAGCTCGCGTTCGCAGCAGTCTGATTCTGTACTTGGCAGGGTCAGCCTATACGATCCAACCTCACGGCTGATGCGGCTGACGGTCAAATGCTCACGCCGTTGATAGAAGTCTCGCGATGACAATACGAGTTTCTGAGTTTTTGACGATCAACAAAAGAGCTTCTGCCTGGAGATTTACCGTTTGTTTGATGACGAGCGCGATTTTTGGGTGCCACGTCACTTTGACGTACTCTACACAGGATCATCAAAACGACCTGTCGACAGGCGGCCTGTAGTGACGTTTTCCGTGTGTCTTCATATGCGATTTGCACGTATCGATTTGAAAGGTATTTGTTCGAAATGCCGCGTCGGGCGTCACACCCTGCACCATCGCGAGATTTCGAGGGTGGCGTGGGGCCCTTGGTTGATGGATCCCAGCCAGGATTGGCCCGGCGGGTCCGCAAAGCACCTGCGATGGTCGTCCGCCGCCCTTTGTTGGTCCGAACCACCCGTCTGGTCGCGTTTCCGGACCATCTGGCGTTTTCTGGACCAGAGGGGGTCTGACAACGGTATGCGAGATGATCCGGAAACGCGACCAGACGGGCGGTTCCGACGAACAAAGGGGTCGCATTGTGGTGGAGCCGGAGAACCCACTGCAACCGCGACGACCACGGACGGCATCGCGCGCAAGTCCAAACTCGTGACCCGGCTCCAGCGACTCGCCCCTGGAGCGGAACAGGTGCGACGGAGCGGCCGCGGCACGCGCGCCGTCCTTTGGGACGACCAGCGCGTGAGGGGGGCGCGCGACGGTAGCTTTGCGCACGATTTTTACGTACTACGCGTATCGCGAATAGACAACCGACACGCGACAGCGCTGTGCATTCAGACAGATGTGAAGAGGGGTGTGTGAGAAAGTGTTTCAGATCCTTCCCTACTCAGATCGTTCCCTACAGCATGTAGTCGCGTATCCAGAAGACCGTCTTTGTGGCACCTTCGCCGCTGCCGACGCCATTGCGCGCCGTAAAGTTTGGTGACGCGCCATGTCATTAGATAGCGGTTCTTTGCGCAACGACGCTGCGGGCATATCATTTGCCGACGCGTCGCCCCATAAGCGCCTTGCAAGGCCGCCCGGCGCCGACACAGGCGGTGTCGGCGCATTCTTCGTCTCTGAACTTTGTGTCTGTCATAAGCACATAAACCAAGCATCAAGAATACACAATCTTCGCGGCATCTTCGCCGACATCGACGCCATCGCGCGCCCTAAAGTTCGGTGATATACGCCATATTATCAGGCGGTCATTATTCGCGCGACGACGTTGCGGGCATCTCATTTTCGCACGCGTTGCCCCAAAAGCGCCGTGCAAGGCCGCCTGGCGCTGACATAGGCGGTGACGGCGCTGTCTGCGTTACTGAACTTCCTGTCTGTCATAACCCCCGGAAAACACAATCCTCGCGGCAGCTTCGCCGACGCCGACGCCATCGCGCGCCGAAACGTTCGGTGACGCGCCATATGATTGGGCGTTGATTGTTCTCTCGACGACGTTGCGGGCATTTCAATTCCGGACGCGTTGCCCCAGAAGCGCCGTGCAAGGCCGCCTGGCGCTGACATAGGCGGTGCCGCGAAGGTGACGTGCTCCTATCAGCGCCACTCCACTCTTCGCGGCTCATAACACGCCGACACTACCTAGGTCGGCGCCAGGCGGACTTGCACGGCGCTTCTGGGGCATCGCGTCCGCAAATCAAATTCCCGCAACGTCATCGCGCAAACATTCAGCGCCTAATAATATGGTGTGTGACCGAAATTCACGGCGCGCAATGGCGTCGGCGTCGGCGAAGATGGCGCGAAGATGGTGTCTGCTAGCTACGAGTACGGGTGGATTTGACAAAGCTGAAGACTGGAAGTTCAGAGGCTGCGAAAGCGCCGTCACCGCCTATGTCGGCGCCAGGCAGCCTTGCACGGCGCTTCTGGGGAAACGCGTCCGCAAATGAGATGCCCGCAACGTCGTCGAGCGAACAATCACCGCCTAATCATATGGCGCGTCACCGAACTTTGCGGCACGCGATGGCGTCGGCGTCGGCGAAGATGCCGCGAAATTGTGTCATCCGGGGGTTATGACAGACTGAAAGTTCAGTAGCGCAGGATGCGCCGACTGCCTGTGTCGGCGCCAGGCGGCCTTGCCAGGCGCTTCCGGGGCGACGCGTGCGCAAATGATATGCCCGCAGCGCCTTTGCGCAAACAATCGCCGCCTAATGACATGGCGCGTCACCGAACTTGACGGCGCGCAATGGCGTTGGCGTCGCCGAAGATGCCCCGAAGAGGGTCTTCTGGGGGTTTCTTTAGTTCGGCAAGGTCAGATTTAGCGCTGCCATGTAAAACGCCCGGCAGCTACGGAACAACAGCCCGCGTCTGGTAAAACAGTGGGGGGAATCAGTCAACCCCGGACACACAACAAGCTCCCCCAAAATGGACAGGGACTTTTGAAAAGGACCAGGTGACGCGTTCGATGCCGCCGCCATCTCCTTGTCGATGGCCGCCTTCCGCTGGTGTCGTGTTCCGACGTGCGTAGATGTAGGTCGGGAAGCAACGCTCTGCACGCGAGGCCGTGGTAGCCCCAACCGTGGGGTCAGCATCCGCGACCGTGCCGGAGCCTACGGGGGCATCGGGGGCAGGGAACCACAGGTGCACTCACGCCTTACCCAACACGCGTATATGCGCCGAGATCAAGCGCATGGCGGCCGCGGCGACCGCCTCCGCCGCCGCGGCATAGGAATCCGCCGACGGGGGGGGGGCAGGATGACTGTTCCGCCGCGCCTGACTGGCCCGCCATCCCTGGCTGGGGGAGCGCCAATGCACGCGCTCGACTATTCTCGCCCGTGCAACCTACTTTGGAGGCTTATTAGCCGCTCGGCAACAACGAAAGTAGCCGGTCGCAAGGCTGATCAATAGCCTCCAACCGTTCTCGATTTATGGGGCCAGAGGGTTCATAACCCGTCAAAAGAGGTGTAGACTCAGGAATCGCGCGTTCCGACCCTACTCATTTATCAGACGCGGGCTGTTCCCCCGTGGCAGCCGGGGTAGGTTCTGTACTGTACCAAAATCGGGAAATTTGTCGACATCCCGAGAGCGAAATGAGAGCGAAATGATTACCTGACTGTTTGCCCATATTTGGGAGTCACATGGATCCGGCGTTATTACTTCGATTAAAGCGGTCGGTCAGCCTGATCGTGCGAGTGACGTCGCGCATGGGCAGACAGTAGAAATCAATTTACTTTCGGTGTACTCCGACCATGTCCCGCTTTGCCGGTACACTACGGGACTCAGCCCCCCGAGTCGTAAAAGCATGGGGCCGCTGTCGGTGGGATCGACTTTCACAATGCCGAATGCGGTCGGCGATGTGACGAAATGGAGAGTCGATACCAGTGTGCTGTCCTTGCGCCATATAAAGCAGGCCATTTCAACTGCCGTATGGTTTGTTTTTTACGACACAGGTAGACAGGTAGACAGGGGCCAGACAGAGTCCCGTAGCAGTTCACACTAGTCCGGATCAGGCTTTGAGTGGTCTCTACAGCTGGGTTGCAGAGGAATTTACGTAGTTCTTTGGATCGTTTTTGGTCGTTTGATTGACTCACAGGTTATGGGTCTCTCCTGATTTAGACCAAGATCGACGAGTTAACAAAAGGAGTCGTCAAGCAATTGCGTGAGCTCCAGAACGTCACGCACGCGCGCTTGGCAGGCCGCGATGGCGGCGTCGCCGAAAGTTACACAAAATTGTGTCTCGGTGGGACGCCGGATACACTCCCGAATTTCCGTTTTTCCAGAAAAGATGCACGCGGTTCTCGCATTCAGGGCATTCGCACGGGTGCGCCAGTGAACGCTTCGCGTTTCATTCTGCCTAACTGGGCACCATACGCACCCGCGACGTGTAAATGCCCACGTCCTTGGCAGGCCGCGATGGCGGCGTCGCCGCGGGGGTAAACAGAACAGGTCCACCGTAGGATGCCACGAATACAATTTGATCATCGGAAACGGCGCCATGCTCGCGGCTGTCAGCGTGCGTGCTGGTCCGTGGCGCCGCGCGGATGCGCCATGTCCACGCAAGGAAAAGGCGGGAACCACCGGCTCGTGGCGCGTGTCAGAGCGTCTAAAAAAACAACAGAACCGACGCCAGTTTGGTGCTTTGACCAACTCCAGGCACTGCGTTCGGGCACTTGGCCGATTTCCGTTTTTTGTCTCGAAACGCGGGAGGAACCGAAGATTCGTCCGACGTCAATTCGCACGGGACGCGCGACGGCAACGCGACGCCGTCGCCAGGCGGCGACGCGGCTGGCGTTCCATTGCGCACACTGCATCGTTAAGCGATTTTGCGAACCGCCGCCACGTTTGGTCCCCGGACGCCGCGCGTCTTGCGTCGATCGTGTGCCGTCAGCCTCCAGAAACAAGTTGTAGAGACCACTCAAATGGCAGGGGTACAGCACTGTCGAGCACTGCCGATTTGGGTGGCGCCGGAAGTCCGAAGCGTGGCTGGCAACGCGGCCTTCTGATTGGCTGCCCGAAAGAGGCGAAAATGGCACCACAGTGCTTGGAAAAAGCGGTTGGTCGCCTTTTGATAGTGATGTTGTAGAACTTCCTTGGCTAATCGGCGTGCGGCTGGGTCATGTCAGTGTGTCTATAAAACGGGATGCCGTTGACTCGTGGCCAGCTGCATCTTGTGCGCGGAAGAGACCCGGTTCAGCGTCAAAACACTCGGGATGCGAAGCCTACGCACCTCGCAGCCCACACCCGCAAAACCATCCGCACCCCTCTGCTGCTCGGGGTCGCCATCCCACGCACCCGAGTTTTTTCACGCAATTTATCACATTCGGGTCTCCTGCGTCCCAGTGAGCCCAGTCGCGGCGGGGGTTCCGGGTCAGCTTTATGGTCTGGGTGAGGACGACGACAATCCGGGCACGCCGACGGCAGGGCAGCAGTCTGGCTACCGCATTCTCGCCAGACAGCTGTGCGCCCGCGGGGGGAACAGAAACACCGCGTGCAGTTCACACGTTTTCGCGGACGCACGACAGTGCTCGAAAACGCGGGCCGGCCGGGAACGACAGTGCCGAAAGGGCGGTCGGGAGGCCCGTCGGACATCACTCAACAGCCAATCAGAAGGCCGCGTTGCCTGCCATGCATCGGGCTGCCGGCGAAATCAAAATCTACACCTAATCGACAGTGCTCGACAGTGCTGCACCCCTGCTACTCAAACCCTGAACCTTCCCGTTTGTTCAGGACCTACCATACTGGTCAACCTTTGCAGGTCCAACTGGGGGGTAGAAATGCGGATAAGGCTTGGTACTGATCGTACCAAGCTGAGCGCGCTTTGAGGGAACAGTAAAATAACCTCCGCCGTTGTCTCGGAATACCTGGAATCGACACTGTACGAGGCAGGGTCAGCCTAAAGAATGCAACCTTACATACGGTCAAATGCCCGCGCCGTTGATAGGAGTCTCGCTTTGAAAATACGATATTCAGTTTCAGACGGTCCGCGCGGTCACTCTACGCGGCTGTCCGTTCCGCGCGTCGGCCAGATCTCGCGGCAATTTCACCGAACATCCTCAAGATCGCCAAAACACGCGACGGACAGCCGTTCACCCTGAGGTACGCCCTTTAAAACCCCCCTCCGCGTGCTCGCCACGGCGTGTGCGTGCGCGACGGCGCGGGCAATTCGCGTTCAAGATGCGCTTTCGCGTCGCGAATCCTTGGAACAACCGATCTTGGGTCAACTGCGATCAAGTGTCATTTTGGTTTCAAAAACAGAAAAGACCACCTTTCAAATACATCATATCGCGCTGAGCGCTAATGCACTTTTTAGGCTGACCCTGCCTCGTAACAGTTCAAAAGTCATCCCGATGAGATGCATTAGATTTCCGCGCGATCAGATGAAATCAATTGAGAACAAGAATGTGTGCCTGCACACGTCCTCTCGCCCACACCATAGGGTTTCCCGCAGTTTTACCCCCCTGTTGGACTTGCAAAGACCGGTGTACTGGAAGGGTGGCCGCGTACGAGACCGGATCCGCCAGTCGATAATGATTTTACTTGACAATGAGTTTGAATGCTGATGAGTTTTAAGATCCACCTTTCAAAACCCAGAATCATTTCCAAAATGAACAAATCAGCCTTTCAAATTCCTCACCACGTCGCCATACGTACCTTCGTTTGCGTGCAGCCGCGCCGCAAATTGTCGCAAAACATCGGCGCGGGCGGCGACAGCTTTCACACAGTGCGGAAAAGGGGTGAAACAAGGGTTGATGTTTAGCGACAATTTGCGTGGAAGTTGAGGCGTGTTCGCGGTTTATGTGGGCAAACAGCCCACGTCAGTAACGGGTTTACTCTTGACTTATGAGACCTCGTAAATGCCAGGTTACGCGATCCGGCTGTTTGATCTCGTTCCATGTGCCCCTTGAAAGAGTGTTGGCATGCGATAAGTCGGGTGTGAGTCGACGTTTGTCTTGAGTCATTAGACCAAGGAAACTTTGCACGCTCGATGGACGTTCTATCGACAACTCTAACCCAAGAAAAAGTTATAGTTCTGAAATGGTGCTGAAAAATGCCAGCCTCTCATCTATGTTTTTCTTGGGTTACGGATGTCGAACTGGACGCACTCACATGGAACGTGCGGTTTCATTGTTCGTGACTGACGTATGGGCAAACAGTGTAAACGTGTGTTCCGCCATGTGATCTTCCTCTTGCTTTTAGTGATTCCCGAAGTTGATTAAATCAATTTCGGGGATCCCCAGTTTGGGGAATCGGGGGTTAGGGAGCGTGCTCCACGATCAACCCTTCCCTGACCCCGATTCCCCAAACCAGGCTTCCCCAACCAGGTTTTCCCTCGCCGGTCTTCCCGAATCCCGAATGGCAGTGCCGCTGATGCTGGGTGCGCTTCGCCGCCGCGCGACACAGGCGGCGATGAGATTCGCGGGCCCGCCGCGCGTCGATGCAACACAGTGTGTACGTGTGGTCGCGCCCACCAGTCACGATACACGGCTGCGACCGCGCAATGGCGCTCGCGCGACGAACGCGGTGAGTCATCTTTATAACACTCGACGGGAAAGGGACGCGCATGGCGCGCCCCCCGGCGCCCTTCACAACGGCACGGCGCTGGAAGCGAGGCGAGCGCAGGATGGCGGGATGTCGTCCCGAACAAGGCCCGCCCACCAGACGAGGCACCGTCAGCGACGCGGGGCGAGGGGGGCGGTGTGCGGCCCTGGTCGCCATTCACAACCATTTGTACGTCGAGTCACTGGGAAAACTGGCTGAGGGAGACTGGCTTAGGGGAGAGACTGGCCTAGGGAGTGGTTGATCGGGGAACCGGAGTCAGGGAAGGGTCGGTCAGGGACGGGTTGATCGGGGAACGGTAGGTAGGTCCGGGGGACGGTCGGTCAGGGAATCACTACGAGCTGACCAAACCAAGAACTTCCACAAAGTTCGAATCCACCCGTCGCGCGCGCTCCCATGGTTTTCTTTTGTCCCGGCGCGCACAGCCGCCCCTCGGAACGGGTAATGGGATGCGCACGCATTTCGTAGCACTCCACAAGTGCGCGACGCGCCCGGCAACGGCCGCAACTGACTCGGTTGGACCTGTCCCACCGACCAAGATTGCGAAATGCATCGTTATCCCGCGGCGCGCGGACTGATGCCAGTGCGATGCCAGCGGTAACTCGTCGAGACAAGGCCGTGTGCACAAAAATAAGCGCATTCGGAGCATTATAATTTGGTAAACCCTAGATTTCTGGCGACGCCTTGCCCCACCAAAAAGTTGGGGGGGGACAACATAAATGCACGGAGAAGTGTGTGTAGCGCCGCCGCCGCCACGAGCTCGCCACCGCCGCCGGGCGGCACAGTCTCGGAAACCCCCTTATAGGCGCCGTACACCTCGTCGCGTCCCGGGACGCGGACTCCTGAACGCGCAACCACCCTGTCCGCCTCTGTGGAAGGTCTTGGCTTGGTCAGCCTGGTAAATAAGGATTCTGCCCGACCGAACTTCAACTTGGCCCCTCCTACAATCCTCGATCTGGCCCCCGTCCCGTCCTGCCGACCAGATACACCATCGCCTAGATTCGGTGGTCCTCAGGCGCCCGCGAAAGACATATCGCCACCGAGACTGTCGCAGCGAGTCCCTGATAGACATGTGGTGCTCGTCCACCGCCAATTCTCAGGCGCATGTCGTCAGAAGCGCCATCCAGGGCGCGTTTTCGGACCCGCTGGCGTTGTCGGCAAACATGTTTTTAACAATGCCGACCGGATTTCGGAGTTTCAGACGCGCCGACCGGGTTGTTCACAGTGACTTCCGGTCGGCAGGACGGGGGCCAGATTGACGATCCCAAGTTGAATTTCGGTCGGGCAGAATCCTAAAGCAAGAGGAGATCTTTGACGGGCCAAAACATCATTGACTCGTGGATCTGGTCACGGTCTGATGCATCTGACGGTCTACGCGGTACGATCCCCTCTACTTTAAACTCAGTGTCGGGTCTGGTATCGAAGGTATGGTATCGAATCCCGTTCGACCAATCAGAACTGTCCATTTCGAAAATCCCACCGACCGACTCGCCGACTGTCCGACCGAATCGCCATCCTTGAGTAAATAGACCCTCGATTTCGAGGAGATAAGGGTGACATGTCACCCCTACTGTACACTGAGTTTAAGAAACTGGGGGGTAAATCACATACGCGACTACATATCGATTTGAATAGCGTCGATTTGAGCAAAAGTACAAAAACCCATCGATTTGAACCGATCTGAACATCAATAAAAAACTGAGTTAGAAACGCAAAGGTTTGCCCACCTTCTTCTGCTGGTTTTTGTTCGAAATGCCGCGTCGCACACTGCACCATCGCGAGAGTTCGGGGGTCGCGTGGGGCGGTTGGCTGATAGATCTCCGCCAAGATTGGCTCGAAAGGTCGGCAAATCACCTGCGCTGGTCGT
>Ga0307489_10002527_pt1 | contig 12222 bp, 22 predicted proteins | sample SB12metaG_FD_202247 | JGI IMG/M metagenome (GOLD analysis project Ga0307489, IMG submission 202247) | Sea-ice brine microbial communities from Beaufort Sea near Barrow, Alaska, United States - SB 1.2 | ecosystem: Environmental > Aquatic > Marine > Coastal | place: USA: Alaska | collected...
GCATTCGACAGGCCCGCCATCGGGTTTTCAGCATCAATGCCGGCGTCATCCTCGTCCTCGTCATCATCTTCCGCAGCGGCGCTGTCGGCGGCAGCGGCTTTCTTTTCAGCGACGGCAGCGGCCTCCGATGCGATGGCAGCGTCGAGGAACCTCTGGACAGGGGCTTACACTCAACCACTTTTCTAGCTCACCCTCAGCAAGCTTTTGTGGCATAGGCTGAGCGCCTCCAAGCATTCAGTGACACAAACAACTCAGATTGACCTGGAAAGTGGACGAGTGCAAGCCCCTGAAATTGCAAGGACCTGGCAGGGGCTTACACTCGTCCACTTTTCCAGCTCACCTTAAGCTCATTCGGTGCGATATGCTGGGTGATTTCAGGTGCTCAGCGACGAAACGGACTTAGGTTGACCAGGAATGCGGACGAGTGTACGCCCCTGCCGCTCGAGCGCGGCAGCTGCGGCGTGCCGCAGCGCCATGTCTGAGCCACGCAGCTCGTGTAACATATGGTGGAGTATAGGTGCGGCGGCGGCGGCGGGAGAGGTGCTGAACCAGTAGGTAGATCCATGTAAACAACGTTTGCCACGTCGCAGGATGTCATGTCATACAAGTCAGTCAAGAGACGATGTTTCAAAACACAGTGGACGATGTAGCAGGGAATCCACGTCACAGGACGTCTACACAGATCGGCCCTCTGCCCCAGCTTGTAACTAGAAAGGCGTGAAAATGTCACGCCTTTTTTTTTCGTTTTTTCAGGATTAACACGTGTAATCACGTGTTTGATCACTTGGAAACCATTCCCTCGGGAATTTCGAACGTTTGCAATTTCGAAAATCACGTGCGAATCGCTTCGCTAGGAAGGGGAATATCGCACGTGTTAGTTACAAGCTAGGGCAGACGGCCGATCTGTGTAGGTCACCCAACGCAAGGAATTAGGGTGCAAAAAGCATCGGATGACGCGGCGGGCACCCTTGCAACGACACATGATGCCACCCATCTCAGGAAACGTCGATTCGAAACGAGATGGATGACGTGGCGGGCATGATTTACTCGTCCCCACCATGCGGCGACAAGCATTTCATAGGCTCCCAGCCGGCGGTCGTAGTCGATACCCTCGATGGAGTCAGCGGCGTCGGCGTGCAGGTCGTGAAGGATGGGATGGGCGGCGGCGGCGGCGGGGTCGTGCGCTGCCACGGCCTTCAAGCCATCGACGAGCGCGCGGCGAGCGCCACGGGAGCGCAGGCGCCCGAACAGAGGCGCCAGGGCTGAGCGGTGCCGCATCGCCGCCGACGCCGCTGCCGCCGCCGCCTCCGGGTCCGTCAGCCCGGCCTGTGGTTAGGGCCTAGCTATTGCCGACCACGTCATAAGATGCCGTGTTGCTAAAAAAACGAGATTGCGAAATGCGTGTCGACACCAGAGTCGAATGCGCATCAAGACCTGGCGGGCAAGTGCCTGGCAAATAATGCCCAGCACGTCACAGGACGGTATTACACTGAAGCAACGATGAGAAAAAATATATGAGAAAAACGATTTGATGACACGGCGGGCAACATGGGGAGAAAATATGTCAGGCCATACCGGCGGCATCACGCTCGCGAAAGCATACAGCACCTCGGTCACCGCCAGCTCGTCCAGTTTGCGAATCGCGAGCACCGGGATGAGCGTGTCTGCAATCGCTGCGCACGCCGCGGCTTGACCGAGCAGCAGGGCCCGGCGGAAATTGCTCAAACGTCACTAGGTGGAAAGCGAGGAGAGAGGAGAGAGGAGAGATGAGAGAGGAGAGAGGAGAGAGGGGAGAGGAGAGAGTAGAAAGTTTGAAACAAGAAAAGCAGGTATAACATGCGATGATGTTAAAGGTAACATCTGCCAGGCCCTACCGAGTAGCGGCCCCAGGCGCTTCAGAACGGCGAGTTCCCGTCCTGCGGCGCCCCCCGCCATGGCGCCCGCTGTGCCGCCGCGGTTGGCCACGCCGCCGCCGCTGCCGCCCACCTGCGAGGAAGTGCGCCCCCGCGCCGCGCGAGCTGCCAGCGCCGCCTGAAGGCTGTCCAATAGCGCCGGAGCGTGGTCGCGGAGAAGCATCACGGATATATGTTCCTCCTCCTCCCATGGCCTGGCAGATATAGATCACCTCGTAATGTGAAGCCATTCTCATATAATACCATCGACCTGAAGAAGCAAGGGTTCGAGTTGCACTGCATGACGTGGCAGGTCATCTGCTTGGCCCTGCCTCCTCCTCCTCCTCTTGCTTTCCCTTCTTCGACTTCCCCTTCGCTTTCTTTCCACTTTCCTCCGCTTCGGCATCGGCCGCCGCCGCCGCCAGTTCCCGCTCGTTCTTGGCGCGGTCAGAGTTGAACTTGGCCGCCTCAGCCTGATCGATGAGAGACTCCGCGATTGCTAGTGCGGCGGCGCGAGAAGCCGGGGAGGCAAACGGCGCACCCAGCACTAGGGACTGACGGATAGTGCTCGCCGCCTCATAGGATGCCGTTTAGCTCAAGAGATGAGGGCTAAAAATGCTTTTGCTGACGTGGCGAGCACTATCCATCATTCCCTACCCAGCGCGCGCCACGCCTCAGACAGCATCGCGCTGGCCTGCTCGCCCCCGACCGCCGTCGTGAGCAGCGGCGCCAGGCGGTCGTCGTCGGCGAGCGCAGCGACAACGGCGAGCGCAGGTGGCGGCGTCGGCGCTCCCGCCTCCGCCGCCATGCGTGCCGCCATGGGGCTGACCGCCTTCAGGATCAGGGACCTGTAAGTATGGCCTGGCGGATGTTGCGCGGCATGTCACAGGGTGTCAAGTAACTCAATATACGAGGGCTCTAAGTGCGTTTGACAACGTGGCGGGCAATATCCACCAGGCAGATATTGATCGACACGTCGTAGGGTGTCATTTACATCAATAGACTAGAGTTAAAAGTGCATCGGATGACGTGGCGGGCAACATCCGCCAGGCCCTACCAGTAGGGCGTGTAATCGAAGCCAGGGTGGCGCGCAAACACGGCGCCAAGGAACCGCACGGCCAGCATGCGGACCTCGCGGGCATCGCGGCGAACCTCCGCCGCCTGCTTCTCCTCCGGGGTGGCATACTTCTTGGAGAATTTGGAGACCTTCACCGGCTTATCCTCCTCCTCCTCCTCGTCATCATCCTCCTTGTTGTAGCGGCGCGAGTTGAATCCAAAAGCAAAACTTTAAAGCAGTTCTTCACATGTACGTTTCAAAGCGCAAAGATGAAGGTGCTTTCAAGGTGTGTTTCATCGAGTCAACCTGCACCACCCTACCTTGTCGGCGGCATCGGCATCGAACTCGTCGTCATCGTCAGCGGCGGCCACTTCGCCCCCGTGTGCGGTAGCCAGCGCTGCTGCCGCCTCGCGTTCGCAGATCTCACTCGCCGCCTCCAGCAGCACCAGACAGCAGGGTCATTGTAAACAAGCACTCGAACCGAAATCGGAGTATGTCTTACCTTCGGTCTGACTGCTCATACAGACGTGCAAAGGAAGAAGAGGAAGAGGAGGAGGAGGCGAAGGAAGAGGAGGAGGATGAGGAGGCAGAGGAGGAGGAGGAGGGGGAGGAGGAGGAAGAGGAGGAGGATGAGGAGGGGGAGGAGGAGGCGAATGAGGAGGAGGAGGAGGAGGGGGAGGAGGAGGAGGGGGAGGAGATTCAACGTCGGTCGAGTGCTTGTCGCCAATACTCTCCCTGCCAGAGCGATGGACATAATCGGGTCCAGGTACGTCAGCGTGTGCTCGCCCATAGCCTTCAATATATCACCCGCAGCCCGCATGAACCCTGATGGGCGCTTGCTCCCCTCGCCGATGAACCCAGCGACGCCGGCGTCTTTCACCATCCCGAGCCACATCGACCGCGCCACCGCGTCGCCTGAAGCTGTGACTATCAACGCATCCATCCAGGGCGTCTGAGCCGGGAGAAGCCCGACGATGTCGCCGGCCTCAACCACCACGGCGGGTTCCAGTGGTCCGATCACGCTATGGATCAACGGCACGAGCTCGCCAGGGTCCAGGCGGCCGAGCCAGGCGAGCGAGGCGGAGCGCAGCGGCGCGTGGCGGCCGCTCCTTTCATAAGGGTCATTGAGACCAAGCACTCGAACCGAGGTCGGAGCATGACACACTTTTAGGGTGAATTCTGACACAGACGCGAGGAGGAGGAGGAGGAGGATACTCAACGTCGGTCGAATGCTTGGTCTCAATAACCGCCTACCGCTTGCGCAGCCTCGGCAGAAGGCACCGCACCACCAGCTTGGCGAACGCCGGGCGATGCTCGGGCTCCGTTGTGCAGGGCCTTACCCATGTATTCTGTTCAGCTCATGTCAAGTATGCTTCAGGTGTCTGTGTGGCATAACTCAAGTGGTATGGGACACTCTATCAGATACAAACGGCTCAAACTCAAGCTGGAAAAAGTTCGTAAAGCAGGCAATAGTGATGTACTGATGCACTATCAGATCAGCGAACAGGGCTGCGGCGGCAGTGGTGTACAGGTGCACAATGAGCAAAGAGTCAGTACTGCCCTGCCGTTGCTGCCTGCTGCCCGACGCCGTCGGCCGTCATCCGCAATCCCGTGAGCTCGTCCTTGAGCGAGTCCAGTGCCACCAGGCGTGTTAGCCGGTCCGCGTTCTCGGGCGTCAGGTGAGGCATACGCCACTGCCCCGAGAAGTAGGGTACACCATAGTAGTAGCCTGGTGTGATCATTGAGCATCACGGGGTTCACGGGATTGAGAGTGGTAAAAGGGGGAAGGGGGGGAAGAGGGGTGAGAGGGAATAGAGGGGGGAGCGTGGGTAGAGGAGGAGCGGGGGAAAGGGGTCAGCGGGAAGCGAGGTAAATGGGCTAGACAGAGGAAGTAGAGTGGGGAGAGTTAGAGATGGGAGAGGGGGGAGATAGAGGAGAGGGGGGAGAGGGGGCAGAAACATCAATGATGTCTTATTCCCAAAGCTCACAGAGAACCCTACCAGACAGCGGCAGGCGAGGCTGGCGAGGTCAGGCTCATCAGAGCTGAGGCACCGCTCGAGGAGCGCGCGGACGGCGTCGCCCAGGCCGCCCTCCAGGCCCTTCAGGGGCCGCCCTCCGCCCAGGCCCTGCTTATAGGGACTGATCGAACACGCCTGCCACGTCAAAGGATGCAGCTTATCTCAATACAAGTCGGTCTACAATGTGGCGATAACGCGGCGAGTACCAGTACACCATATAATTGTGCTGGATGACATGGCGAGCCCTTTGCACGATGTGCATGTGGTGAACGACGTGGCGAGCACCGGTACACTACAAACATGAGGTGTGGGTACACTGCATGCATGTGGTGAGTGACATGGTGAGTGCAAGTACACATGCATCTATGTGATGGAGATTCCACCGAGCCCCGCCTCCTTGAGCAGCTTGAGCCACTCGCGCAGCCCACCGCGCCAGGCTTTCCCCGAGCGCTGCGAGCCGTCGGGCTTGGGAGCGTTGAACGCCAGGAACATCTTGGCCAGCGGCGCGGGGAACCGGTTCGCGGCGACGAGGGCCAGACATCCACTGCTCACCGTATAATCCAACGCATCATGAGCTCGTGTGTGTTAATGACATCCTGCTGCGGAGGGAATTGGTTGCCCGCCTGTGCAGCCATGTGAACCGCCATGGGGTTTCATGGCCGTTAGTAAGGAAATAAATGACATCCTTTGATGTGGCGAGCAGTGTCTGCCAGGCCCTACCTGCGGCCGGTGAGGCGGCGATCGATCGGAGCAGCAGTCCCAGGCGCATCCACTGCTCTGTCCCCGCTTCCACCGGATATACAGCCGCGGACATCCGCTTTCCGAGCGCCGCTGCCACGTCTTCTCCCTCGCTGTCGCCCTTGAAGCCTCCACCCTTTTTCCTCTTACCCCCATTGACCAGTCCCGCCGCCGCCGCGTCGTGCGAGCCCAAACACGCCGCCTGCGCCTCGGATGCCTCAGCGAACAGCACGTCCCAGGCAGGCGCAGGGTTGTGGTGCCGAGCCATCGGCTAAGGCCCGGCAGAAAAATGCTGAAAAATATCAGGCGGGCGGCAAATCGATATAGGGTTGGCGAGATATTTAATGAGCTGGCAAGCGACTTGAAGGATGTTTTGAGGGACAGCAGATGACATGAGTGTTGGAAAGTGACTTGAGTGTGACTTGAGGGTGACGAGAGTGCTGGCCAGTGCCTTGAAGGACATTTTGAGCGAGTTCAGATATACCCTACCGCCAGCGCGGCCAACAACCCGATGACACTTGGCCAGAGCGTGGCCAGCCGCACGTGCAGCACGCCCAGCGCCGCCCTCACGACAGGGCCCGGCAGATACTGCTCGCCACGTCATATGATGCCATTGTAAGTTAATAAATGATGGGTCTGTAATGTTGAGGATGACGTGGCGGGCAACGGGCCAGACAGATGACTCGCCATGTCATGGGATGCCATTTAACTCAATAAACGAGGGTCCTAACGTGGATGATGACGTGGCGGGGCAAATCGTGGAGGACTACATGGCAAGCCAAACGTAGAGGATGACGTGGCGGGCACTGTGTGCCAGGCCCTACCTCGCAATTGGCTCAGCCATCTCGGCCGTCACAGTTCCCGCCTCCACCGAACGCTTCATGGACGCGAGAGAAACTTGACATTTCTTCATGAACTCCATCACATTGGACTTGTTCACGTCATGCACATCGTGCTGGTTGATCTCAAGCCAGCGAGCAAAGAAATCACCGAGGCTCTCCAGGATGTAGGGTCGCAGTATAACGGTGCTCGCCAGGTCATGAGATGCCAGTCGACAGAAAGACCTATGCGTTGGATGACGTGGCAGGCAATTGCCCGGGAATATGCCGCTTGCCACGTCATGGGATGTCATTTGACTCAAGAATATATGTGTTGGATGACGTGGCAGCCAAGGAACCAGTCAGATGTTGCTCGCCACATCATGGGATGCCATTCAATACGAGAAACGATGCGTGGAGGGGAACATTCGCTTGTCCCCACCAGAGTGGCGTTGGCATTTTCGTTGTCGTCAGTGTCCATAGCCGCGGCGTGCGAAGTGGCGAAGCCGGTGCCCGCGGTGGCGGAGGCCTCCGAGACAGCGCAGAGGAAGTGGAGGACGGCTGTGCGGAGGTGGCGGCTTGGCGACTGCAGGGAGACCGCGTGGATCTCGAGCGCCTCCGCGAACTAGGGCCTGGTAGATATCGCTCGCCACGTCATAGGAGGCAATTCAATTCAATAAACGAGGGTTTGCATCGCTTCCGGTGACGAGGCGGGAAATGGGCCTGCCAGATAGTGCTCGCCACTTCATAATATGTCATTCCACTCAATACATCAGGGTAGACCATGCTTTGGACGACGAGGTGGGCAATATCTGCCAGGCCCTACCTTGAGCGTGCCGGCGGCCGCGGGGTTGGCAGCGCCGGTCACAAGCGCCGCAGCAGCGGTGAGAACTCCTGGGCACAATGGCGCAGCCGCCGCCGCGCGAATTGCAACTGCAGCGTCCCCTCCCGCTTCCTCCTCCGCTTCCTCCGGCCCCGCAGCGGCGCGAGCGGACATCGCAGCCGCCAGCACCGCCGCCGCCTCGTCCGGCCCGCCCATTGCGTAATCTCCGCTGAAGTTGCCACCGAGAACTTCCAATGCCCAGGCAATGGCACTGTTAGTCGAAGCCCGGGCACCTCTCTGATCTGCGGCGTGCGGCAGAATCCGGAGCAGCGCCCAGCGTCGCCGGGCCGGCACCGGTGCAGATGACTCACTTTTCAGCGCTTTCGTCGGAGTCTTGCTTCCCTTTTCCTTTGGGGTTGTCGCAATAGAGTTGGCAGCGTCGCCGGCGCAGCGGCGGACGATGGCGGCAGCGGCTTTCGGCGTGTAGGGCCTGGCACACATTGCTCGCCACATCATCAGAGACTGTTTGAATCCTCGTTGCTTGAATCAAATGGCAGATTGCAAGCAATGGCATATGGGATATGGCATTTGGCGAGTGATATGGCATGTGGCGATAGTTAATGGCACGTGGCGAGCATAATCAGCCAGGCCCTACCGGCGCGGCGGAAAGAAGCAGTCCCGCTTCGTCCTCGCCGCCAAACTCCTTTTGCAGACATTCGCAGATGTCACCGAGGAGCATCGCGGCGGTGTCAGCATCCACGGTAGCCCCCTCGCCGCCGCTCCCGTCATACCCCCCGCTGGCTTCAGCGTCCCATCCACCCTCCAGTAATCCCACGAGCGCCGGCGCGGCGGCAGGCAGCAAAGCGAATAGCACAGCGATAGCAGCCGGAGGGAAGGGTCTGCCAGATACTGCTCGCCACGTCACAGGAGGCAATTTGACTAAATCAACCAGAGTGAGGAGGAGGAGGAGGTAGACGAGGAGGACAAGGATGAGGAGGAGGAGGGAGGAGGAGGACGAGAAGGATGAGGAGGGGGAGGAGGATGAGAAGGATAATGAGGAGGGGGAGAAGGATAACAATAAGGAGGAGGAGGACGAGGAGGACGAGGACGAGAAGGAGGAGGAGATGGCTGTCACGGTGGGAAATGTCCGCCAGGCCCTACCGGAGCGCCATTTTCCGCTCGCTCCCGCAGAGCGCCCAGGAACACAGCGGCCGCAGGCGGCGGCGCGGCGGCGACAACGGCGCCCCAGCCCCCGGCCTGCCGGCCCACCGACGCCTCTCCCTTAGCGGCGCCCACGTGCCCTTTGTTGTGCGAGTCGACGAGCGATATACATAGCCGATGCACGTTGCAGGCCAATATGTAGCGGCACAAGTCGAATTTGAAACCAAGGTTTGACAGCGGCTCATCTTATTCTAGCTTCAAGCGCTGACACCGTGGGCGCTTTCAACACGGGTTTTGATGACGTCAATCTGCACCGCCGTACCAAGAGACCAGCTGCCGCGTCACCACGCTCACCCAACTCGCCTGCTGCCGCCGCAGTCCGCGACACCTCCAGTGCGGGAAGCAGCTTGTGGGTGAGCAGAGAGAATATGGGTTCATAGTCCTCCACCCGAGCGCCGCCATAGCACTCAACAGCGCCTGCCACCACACCTGCCGCGTGCGCGGCGCGCGCGACGGCGTACGCTGGATCCTCCGGCACCGCCTCCTCATCGTGCTCTCCTCCATTATCATCAGATTCTGAATCATCCTCGTCGTCTGAGCCTGGGCTCTCGGCGCCGATCAAGGCGGCCTTGGACGATGCATGGAGGAGCTGCCTCCACATGAGGGCGCAGTTGCCGCGACGCGTGTGCTTCGCGAGCCCGTCCACTAGGGAACAATGGATAGCGCTCGCCGCGTCATTAAACGCAATTTGAACCCTCGTCTCTCGAGTGAAATGGCATCCTATGACGGGCCGAGCACAGCCCATCCGTCCCTACCGTCCACGGCCTTCGCGGCGACGTCGTACGCGCGTCCCAGCTTCACCGCGGCCTCAGCGTCGTCGTCGTCTTCGCTACGAGTCAACCGTGGGCGGAGGATGCGCGAGAGGAGGCGGGGCGCGCGCGAGTGGAGGCCGTGCGCCGCGCCCTTCAAGGCTTCGGAGAGTAGGGCGCCAGCGCCGTCTACGTTGTTCTCAATCTCGCGGTCATTGATGTCGCGCACCTCCTCAACGTCCGCAATCACCAGTCCTGTCGCCGCCATCTCCTTGTCATCCTCCTCCACATCCACCTCCTCCTCCTTCTCCTCCCGATGCTCCTCCCCATCCGCGGCGGAAGGGAGCGAGCCTTTCTTGACGATAACAACTGCCGTGGACGCCGTGGCCTCCTCGAAGAGCGCAGCGATGCCGGCAGGGATGGCGGCATCAGGTGCAGCCCGGAGGAGGAAAGCGACGGCTTGCGCCGCAAACAGCCGCACATGTTGCTGCCGGTGGCGCCGCAGCGTGCGCGTCATCGACAGCGCCAGGGGCAGGTCACTCGCCAGCTGTCGCTGCAGCCACTTGCAAATGCGGGCCAAGCACTAGGGTCTCACAATCGTTCCCTATTCAGCTCAACTCAAGGTGTCCCTTGTCGGGGAAACCACAGGTAGATATAAGGTGCTAAAGCGGAGCAGAAAAGGGCACGGTCGGAAGGCACTGAAAGTTATCACTCGAAGGTGCTTGGTGTAAGATGAAAGACGGCGTTAGGAAGGCCATGCCAAGCAAGCGAAGACGTGCTCCAGCAGCTCAGGCTCGCGCTCGACGCCGGTGCGCATCAACTGCGACAGCTTCGCAGTGACGGCGCCGAAGTGCGGCAGGAAGTCGCCGCGCAGGTCCCGAGCCAGTGCCGCCAGGCAGGGTCTGGCCACTCATCCCAGCATTTTTTGCTCAAAGCATATCAGTGTACCCATGGGAGGAGTGTGCCGGAGTACCCGTACACACTCGCCACCTCATTTTCCCTAGCCTTGCCACTCGTTCCCGTGTGTTGAGTTGAGCATCCTCGAGGCACTATTGGCACACAGGCAGGCAACGAGTGGCTGGGCCCTGCTGAGAGCATCCCCAGCAGCGCCTCCAGCGAGTGCTTCGCCTCCAACCAGGGCCGGACCACCCGTTATCTTTTCAGCTCAACGAGTGCGAGGTCAGGGAGGGGGATGCGACGAGTATGTGCGGGTTCACTGAGTCACTAAGAGCAAACAGTCAAGTTGAGCTGGAAACGGGACGTCGTGTAAGGCGAGCGAGGAGGATGCGGCGAGTGTGTACAGGCTCAAAGGTACACTAATGAGCAATCAGTCAGGTTGAGCTGGAAAGGGAACGAATGCCCAGGCCAAGGAGGAGGAGGCGGCGAGTGTGAACGGGTGCACCGGTACACTGTGAGCAAAGAGTCGGGAAACGAGTGGCCAGGCCTCGCCTCAAAGGTCAGGCGCGCCAGCAACTTGTCCAGAATGACCTTCTGGTGCAGCACCAGCTGCGGCAGCGACTGGCAGAACTGGTTCACTTCGCTGTAGTACGCGCTGAAGTCCGCGCCGCAGTTCAGCTCGTTCCACTTCATGAACGCCTCGTGGAAAAAACACGAGGAGCCTGCCAACGGCGCCGTGCGCGCCATGTCGAGCGACGCGCTACGGTGCACGTCCACGTCCACCTCCGACCAGGGTCCAGCAGTTGGTCACAATGTTAGGATGAGCATCGAGCAATACGTCGGGGTGAGTGTGAAGCTGGGGTGGGCATCCTCTTCCCTCTCTTCTGAAAGTTGTGGTGAGCAGCATCAAGTTGGGGTGAGCACCGTGCATCTAGTTGAGGTGACGATGGCGGTTCCCAGAGCGAAACCCGGCTCAAGTCGAGCTGAGATGCGAAGTGCTGCAAGGTCCTGCCTCCGCCACGCGCTTCGCGAAGTTCTTGAACGCGTGCTTGCGCTCCTTGGGCGGCCGCGTGCCCATGGCGTCCCGCGCGTCCTCGTCGTCGCTACTATCGGAGTCCTCCCCGTCGTCCCCATCCTTGCCTTTCCCCTTGGCGTTCGTGCTGTGGTCGCTGAAGTTCCCGAACTTGGCCGCCACCAGCTTGTAGGGCCCGACGGATGTTGCTCGCCACGTCATCCAACGCATTTGCACCTTCGTCTCCCGGGTGTGGAACCTCCTTCTGCTCCTCCTCCTCCTCCTCCTCCTCCTCCTCTGGCGCCTATGACGTGGGGGCCAGGCCGAAAGCCTGGTGCCTTCTGATACACGCGGAAGCATCTGGCTCGCATCCTGTGTGGCATCCTATGTTGCGTCCGATACACGCGGAAGTATCTGCCCGACCCTACCAACACCTTGTCATCTCGCTTGCCCTGCTTCTTACTGACCCTCTCGATGTCGGGGTCTTCCAGACCGCGGCGCCGCTTGTTGGTGACCTGCTTCGCGGCGGCGGACTTCTTGCCGCCGCCGGCGGCTTTCGGAGGCATGCCGGCGGAGGTGGGATGCGGCGCAGACCCGGCGCGTGTGGCGCTGGGTCCGCGGCGCGCGGTCCGCGGTACTCGGGGTGAGTGCTTACAGAACTCGGCGCTGTGCTGTGAGCCGCCAGTCGCACCGTGTGAGCGCCGAACGGAGTGGCGTTGGGAGGCCGCCGCGACTCGGCGAGCGACGAGACTTCGGAGCGCCGCCGACACTTTGCTGGTTATGAGTTATGCGAGGTTATCCAGCACGCTATTATCCACACTGAACTGACGAGCGCCCTGCGCTGACAGGCTGAGTGATCTGAGCGCGCGCACCAGAAAAGCTGATCGAAACCATCCCCACGCCGCCGCCAACCTGCGCTCCCTATTTGCACGCACGCCGCACCCCGCACCCGGCGAAGCCCTCGAGCTAAGCCTCCGGCCACCATGGTGAGTACACG
>Ga0307489_10002528_pt1 | contig 12220 bp, 17 predicted proteins | sample SB12metaG_FD_202247 | JGI IMG/M metagenome (GOLD analysis project Ga0307489, IMG submission 202247) | Sea-ice brine microbial communities from Beaufort Sea near Barrow, Alaska, United States - SB 1.2 | ecosystem: Environmental > Aquatic > Marine > Coastal | place: USA: Alaska | collected...
GTGCATACAGGGGTTGTTTAGGAGGTGTTCAGGGGGTATTTGGGGATGCCAGGGGGTTTGAGGGTGTCTAGGGTCTGTTTTGTGTCAGAAACGGCTCGGGTTAAGCTGAAAAGTGGACGAGTGCAAGTCCCTGCGGACCGCGTCTCCATCCTCGCCGCGGTGTTGACGATGTCGCCGAACAGGCGGTACCGCGGGTGCTTCACGCCGATCACCCCGCCCACCACGGACCAGGGGCTTACACTCCTCCACTTTTCGGCTCAACGTAAGCGCTTTGTGTGGGATAGGGGGTGCATTCAGTGGGGATTGAGGGGGTGTGTGTTGGGTGTCAGGAGGTATGAGGGGGTGTCGAGGGGGTATTTTGTGTCAGAAATGGCTCAGGTTGAGCTGAAAAGTGGACGAGTGTAAGCCCCTGCCACGGACCCGGACTGCAGCCCCATGCGGCACCGCACGCGGGGCAGGTCCGGGCGCGAGTCCAGAGCCTCGTCCAGTATGTCGTGCAGGCTCAGCGCCAGCACGGTGAGCGCCTTACAGTGGTCGGGGCGGGGCTCGGGCACCCCCGTATATAGGGTCACGTGGATGGTGCTCGCCATGTCATGGGTAACTCTATAACACAGGACTTCGAAACGCGGCGAATGACGTGGCGAGCATGGTTCCTCGGACCCCTACCCGCGCTGACCACGTACACGGGGCCAACGGTCTCCACCTTGTACACCGCGGACCCGAACGCCTCAACCCAGGGGCGTTCCCTCGCCCAGTTTTCAGCTCAATTTAAGCCATTCTGGTCAGGGGGTCATTTTGTGTCCAGTTTCTGACGAGTTATGACCCATCCATCTTCTGCAGGTACCCAACGTACCCCACAAAAAGTGCTTATGTTGAGCTAAGAAGTGGACGAGTGTAAGCCCCTGCCTCCAGCGCGTGGTCGAAGGTGGTGAACACAAAGTTGAGCAGCTCCACCAGCCAGGGGCTTACACTCGTCCAATTTTGTGCTCGACGTAAGCGCTTTCTGTGGGCCAGGGGGTGAATTTAGGGGTTGTTTAGGGGGTGTTTAGCAGGTGTCAGGGGATGTTATGGGGTGTTTCGGGTGTGTTCTGTGTCTGAAACGGCTCAGGGCGAGAATGAGAAGTGGACGAGTGTAAGCCCCTGCCACCAGCTCGCTGGCGGCCAGCGTGGCGCTCAGCGCGGCGAAGTCCGAGATCTCCATGAAGAGCACCGAGGCCTCTTTGAACTGGGCGCCGCAGTGCCGTGACCCGAATTCAGGGCCCGGCAAACATCGCTCGCCACGTCATGTCCCCACCTCCACTATTATGTCCCTACTGTGTCCCTATTATGTCCCTACTGTATGTCCCTATTACGCCCCTTTTAACAATCTTGTCCACACCTCATGGGCTGCCGTAAAACACAAGAAATGAGGGCTACATTTGGGTTGGATGACTTGGCGGATAACATATCATTTGGTCGTCCTTACCCGGACTTAAGCTCGGCGACCACGATCTTGGGAAGCATGAGGGACAGCACCCAGTCAGCGCGCCCCTCCTCCTTGGTGAGAAGCATCATCGACGTGAAGTGTGCGCGGGCGACGCGGCGGCGGCGGATGGCGTGCATCGATGACAGCCGGGCGGTACGGACGCACACAGCACATCAAGTCGATTTACAACCATCGCAGGTCTAGGGTTAAGGCTTTAGGGCTTAGGGTAAATTGGTGCAACCCCCTGTGCGGCTGCCGGCATGTTCAGGGTTTAGGGTTTAGGGCTTAGGGTTTAGGTTTTGGGTTTAGTGGCCGGTACCGGGTGGCGGGTCCCTACCACGCTGCTGCACACAGCAGGATGATGCGCGGCGCACAATGGTGCCAGAAGGCTTGCCGTCCCGCCTCGAGCGCGAGGCACCCGGCGACCAGGGGCTTACATTTGTTCACTTTTCAGCTCAATTTGAGCCGTGTCTCACACACGCAAAACATCCTGCACACCATGAACACCCCCTGACACCCCCTTAACAAGGGCTATGCAACCCCTACGCGCATCCCCTATCCCATACAAAGCGCTCAACTTGAGCTGCAACCTGAACGAGTGTAAGCCCCTGCCGGCGACATACACCAGTAGCACGAAGAGCACGGAGCGCTGGGTGGCGGCCGGGCCGATCATCAGGGGCTCACACTCGTCCACTTCTCGGCTCAACGTACGCACATTTTGTTGGATACGTTGGGTGCATGATTTCCCCCCCGTCTATCAGACAGGGGGATACGGGCAGGCGTGACCAAAACAGCCTAGGCTGAGCTGAGAACTGAGCGAGTGTAAGCCCCCGCCGGTCATGATAATCTGCGGCAGGCAGCACATCAGCGCCACTAGGGTGACAAAGCGCTCCGGGGTCTCGGGCTCCCCGAGCCACGCGTTGCCGCTGTGGCCGCTGTTGCCGCCGGCCGTCACCGCCATGCACCCGGTCACCACCGACACCGTCACCCCCTTCAAGGCTTGCAGCTTCCAAGGAGCCGCCTTGGGCCAGGGGCTTACACTCGTTCCCAGTTCCGCTCAACTTGAGCTTACCTTGCCCCTTTCCGCTCAACTTAAGCCGATTTTGTGCGCCGTATAACCATAATTAACCGGTGGATGTGGCCCGAAGGTGCCCAAGCTGAGCTCTAACGTGAGCGATGTGTCCCGAAGGTCCTCAAGTTGAGCTCTGCAGTGAGCGAGTTTAAGCCCCTGCCTTGGGCCTGGCCGCTATCGTGATGAACGTGCCCAGGAGGCAGAAAAAGATTATGGTGACCAGCACCAGTGAGAACAAACTCGTGACCCATGACTCGCGTCTGGCGCACACGCCGGCGCCGATCAGACCGGTACAGATGATGAACACGCCAAGGTTCCGTAGCACCGCGGCGCAAGGTCGAGAATATAGGGTTTAGTGTTTAGGGTATAGGGTATAGGGTATAGGGTTTAGACCTGAAACCCTAGACCCTAAACGCTCGCCATGTCGCAGACGTGATGAGACTAGCTTACGTCAACACACGAGCTCACGGGGGGTTGAAACCTGTGGAATGGCGCGGCGAGTGTTGCTTCAGGGCAAAGATGGGACTACAGGGTGCCATTAGACAAGCAACCCATGACTCGTATAGGAGAAACACCGCGACAAACGAAGACACACAAATACCGTTCACACGATGTGGCCCTAGGGTTTAGGGCTTAGGGTTGAGGGTTTAGGGTCCCTACCGCAACCCGGGTTTCGTCCCGCCAGCTCTCTTGAAACTCAGCTTCCTTATCCTCCTCTGGAAACGATTCCTCGCAGGCTATGAAGGGACATATGAAAGCCCTGAAGGTCTTTATAGCGGCGGGGCCGGCGTTAGAGGCGCGCGCGGCAGCGACGGCTTCAGAGACGTATTCGAGCAAGCGATTAGTGCGGTGGCAACAGCCTGACTGCAGCAAGGGGTCCGGGTCCGCGCCGCCGGCGGCGTCCGAGGGAGGGCCGCGGGGCGAGTCCTCGCCGAGCGGTTCGCCGATGACGTCCACGGGGGCGACGGCAGGCGGGGTGGTGCCGCCCTCCAGGGGCTTACACTCGTCCACTTTCCAGCTCAACTTGAGCGCATTCTATAGGATAGGGGTTGTTGAGTGGGTGTTCAGGAGGTGTCGGGGGGTGTGTAACGGAGTACCAGGCAGTGTTCATGGCGTACTTTGTATCAGAAACGGCTCAGGTTAAGCTGATAAGTGGACGAGTGTAAGCCCCTGCCGCCCTGGGGGGGCATGGCCCGGCTAGTTTGAGCCGACGGGACGTAACCCCACGACAGCCGGTGCTGCAGCTTTCTGCGCGGTCCGTCTATTGACTCCCGTCGCGGCACCCCGCCCTCCTCCAAGTCCTCCGACGCACTGCTCCCCTCGAACTGCCGCCGCTCACTCGCGGCGGCTACCTCCGGCGCTTGCTGCACCTCCTTGAACTTTTCCAGCTCCACCGAATTCAAGCTCGACCCGAAGCTCCCCATCTTCCCGAGGGATTTCAGGAGGCTGATTACGTTGCCTACGTTGCCCGACAGGGTTCGTTTCAACGAGGTCTCACGCGCGTCTTTGGGCGGCGTCGGCACTTGCATTGCCTCCGACGCCGGTCGGACGGGTGGCTCATCCTCGGCGACAGGTGGAACGCCGGCGTGGTCCTCCATCCGCCGCTGCCGCCCGGTCGTCTCACACGTGTCACAAAGCGGTCAATCGATCATCAATCGAATAATCCTGGGCAACCGGATAATCCTGCACCGGGCCGGCTGGCCGTTCTCGCTACCGCCGCCGCCGAGCGCCCCCGCCTCCCGAAGACCGCAGCCCACCGCCGACGACACCGAACCGCGCCGTCGTCAACGGCGTCGTGCCACGGGGCGAAGGGTGGTTGTACAGCGCTGCGTAGTTTTTGGGCTAGCCGTAGCCGAACTAAAACGTGGGACACGAAACTGAAAAAACGGTCGACATTTACGTACGAGTACAGTACTACCCGACCGGTCATTTGGGACCGGCCGACCAAAACGCCATTTTCTTTTACGACACGTGTCGCGGCCAGAGTCCCATGGATACTAAAGACGGCGCCGCACCGCTGCGCTTGGGCGAGCGCAGTGCGTGCCGAAACACCACAACGGTATGCACGCAGTGCTGCAACGCGCGGTATTCACTCTCAGGGTATCGCCACGCCTGAGCGCCGCCGCTTCATCCTCCTCATCCGCCGCCGCCTCTCCCTCACAACATCACCATCCGAAACTCCGCGTCGGCCTAAACTCCACTAGTGCACGTGGCACTCGCCTGGCCTCCTCCGCCGCCCCCGCCGCCCCTGCCGCCGCCGCCCCCATGGAGGTGTACCAGTTCCCGTGTCTGCAGAACAACTACGCGTTCCTGCTGCACGACCCGGCCAGCGGCGCCACCGCGGTGGCAGGGGCTCACACTCGTTCCGCTGTCAGCTCAGCTTGAGCTCTTCTGTCCACCGTGTATAAACCAAACATCACCCTGAATGTGTCCTGGAGTTGCTCACAGTTGAGCTCTAACGTGAAGGAGTGTAAGCCCCTGCGCGGTGGTTGACACCCCCGAGGTGGCCCCTATCGAAGCCGCGCTCGCACTCAAAGGCAGGGGACGGCCTCCGCAAAGCGGGCCTGTCGAATAGTCCAATATTGCTCGCCAGCGCCACGTCGTACTTAGGCTGCCAAGAATTGAGGGTTCAGGATGCGTGTCGATGTCGTGGCGGGCGACATCTGCCCGGCCCTTTTCTTACACGAGTTCTCTGCGGCATAACTGCCAGTGGTTTCCTGGGCAAGGCGTCTTCAAGTTGTGCTGAAAATAGAACTCCGTGTTTAAAGGCCAGCCAGGAGGATGCGGCGAGTGTGTACGGGTACACTGGTCCACATTCCGATGCGATGAGCAAACACTGAGGTTGAGCTGGAAAGAGGACACCGTGCGCGGTCCTGCTCCGCGGCTGGAAGCTGACACACATTTTGAACACGCACTGGCACGGGGACCACACGGACGGTAACGAGGAGCTGAAGCGGCGGTACGGCTGCGTGATTGTGGGCCCGCGCGCGGAGGCGAAAAAGATCCGGGGCAGGGGCTTAAACTCGTCCACCTTTTGGCTCAACGTAAGCGCTTTCTGTGGGATAGGGGGTGCATTCAGGGGTTGCCTAAGGGGTGTTTAGGGGGGATTACGGGTTGTTAGGTGGTGCTCAAGGTGTATTTTGGGTCAGGAACGGCTAAAGTTGAGCTGAAAAGTGGACGAGTGTAAGCCCCTGATCCCAGGCCTTGACCAAGCCGTGGGGCAGGATGACCAGATCCAACTGGGCGCCTTCACTGCCACGGTATGCCCGTGCCATTCCCAAACGTCATGAAATGTCCGACACGTGTTGACACGTGTTGCAACTCGTGTTGAAAGCGCAGCGCCTGGTTCCACCGCTCGAAACCAACATATGATAAGACTGCCTTTCAAGTTTTGATTTCACTTTCAACGTGCGGCGCTACAGCAAGGTGATGGACACCCCGGGCAGGGGCTTAAACTCGCTCACGTTAGAGCCCAACTTGAGTAACTCCAGGACACCGCCATGAGCTACTTTGGGTAATACGGTGGACGGAAGAGCAAAGTTGAGACTGAAACCGGAACGAGTGTAAGCCCCTGATCCCAGGGCACACCGCCGGGCACATCATATACCACTTCCCGCAGGAGGCTAAGGTGTTTGTGGGCGACACGCTGTTCGCCATGGTAGGGTAGCGCAGGTTGACCCTATCAACCTCAAGTTGAAACCGCCTGGAACAAAGCGCTTGAAACTGATGCATGATGGACCGCTTTCAAACTTTGCTTTCAATTTCAACTTGCGCCGCTACACGATGGGGTGCGGCCGCCTGTTCGAGGGCAGCGCCGCCGACATGTGGACCAGCGTGCAGAAGATCATGAGCATGCCAGAGCACACGGTAAGGTGGTGCAGGTTGACCCTATCAAACCCACGTTGATAGCGCCTGGATATGGGTGCTTGAAACTAACATATTGTAAACTGCTTTCAAGTTGTGCTTTCAATGTCAACTTGCGCCGCTACAGCGCGACGGTGTACTGCGCGCACGAGTACACGCAGGCCAACGCCCGCTTCGCGCTGACGATGGAGCCGGATAACGCGGCGCTGGTGGCGCGCGCGGCGGAGGTGGGGCTCGGGGCTGCGCCGCTCATTCCCTTCTCACTCATTTTGCGACTCTTGGTGATTTCGGGACACTCGGGTGATTTTGGGACGAGAATTCAGTGTTGGGTCTGGTACTGTGGGTATCAAAATAATTCCCGTCCGACCGATCAGAACTGTCCGTTATGAGAATCCCGGCGACCGGCTCGCCAACAGTCCGACTAGGTCGTGATCCTTGAGTAAATAGACCCTCAATTTCAAGGAGATCAGCGTTCCATGTCGCCCCGACACTAATTCTAAAGTTGAGGTGGGTCGGGATGAGGTATACGACCCTGGGCTGAGGTTGATGAGTTGCGGGCGCGGGCAGTGCCCACGGTACCCACCACCGTGGCCGAGGAGCTGGCCACCAACCCGTTCTGCCGCCCGCACAGCGAGGGGTTGCGCCGGACGCTCGGGCTTGAGTCCGCTGACGACCTCGCGGTCTTTGCGGAGACGCGCAAACGCAAAGATAATTTCTGATGCTCCTCGCCTCTGACAGCTTCCCATCAATTCGTCGCTTCCGACAGCTTCCGATCATTCCTGACGCCGCTCGCCTCCGATGCATAGCTTTCGATCAATTCTAAGGCCGCTCGTTTCGGATGGCTTCCGAGCCGGCGGCAGGTTCGGCAGGGGGAAGATGTTTAGCTATAGCGTTGATCGAAAATTGGGCAAAACAAAACACTCAATAACTGTGCACGTCACGTTCGCGCCGTTCACGTGGGGGCGGTTGCGGCGGCGGATACGCGCCGAAGGGCGTCGTGGTGCCCCCTGTTTAGTTTAATGTAATTTAATTACTTCATTAGTGGTAATCTGAAGCGGTAATCTATCTAAAAATACATCCAGCCAGAGTCGTAAAAGCCATTGCCGAATCCTGTCGTCGAACTGTGCGAGGGCAGGACGAAGCTCAGGTCGCTGGGCTCGTGCTCCGGCACCTGCACCCAGGGCCTCTTACGTTTATATTAATTTAGACCGACATTCTACGCGGTGCGATCCCCTCTACTTTAAGAAACTGGGGGATAAATCACACTGATTTATAGTTGGGGGTTTAATGACTCGAGAAGGCCCTGAAACCGGTCGGCTGGGTGTCGGTCATAGTCCCAGAATAAGGTAGTTTCACACTGAACCCTCCAGTTTCTTAAATTAGAGGGGCGCCGACCGTGTAGTTTATCGAGCTCCGAGGCGCTCACATGGTGAACATGAACCCACCCCATTTCAAGCGGTCACAGCCCATTCGGTCTGTCAGAATTCTAAGGCCTGCACCTGAATTTGTTTGCGTGACTGTAAGCCGTTTATCCCTGATCCATTTGATGCATCCCACGTGACACCTGAAAGTAGCTTGAACTTAGTGTCGGGGTGACTAGTCACCCTGAGTTCCTTGAAATCGGGTTCCTGTTTCCTCAAGCATTTTGACCTGGTCAGACTCTTTGCGAGTCGGTCGGTGGGATTTGCGAACTGGACGTTCCGATTGGTCGAGCGGGACTCGATACCATATGTTCGATACCAGACCCGACCCTGAAAGGTAAAAGATCGGACAAGCAGTGAGGTGTTTCGCCTGCCTGATACGCAGCCCGGGTGCACCGGTACACTATGAGCAAACAGCCAGGCCCGGGTGCATCAGTACACTATGAGCAAACAGTCAGGCCCCGCCTGAGCGGATCCGCCGGGTCCGATGGCGCGTGCCTTCGCCGCCGCCGCCTCCTTCCACCAGGGTCACCTCAAGAAGCTCGCCATGCAGTTTAGGGTTTAGGGTTTAGGGTCGCCACGTCATATGCTGTTATTGTTTATGTTTCATCGCAGGTTAATCGAGCTCCAAGGCGCTCACGTGATGAGCATCTGATCAACCCCGTTCATCATAACTAGTTATGACGCCTTACTCAAGAATCGTGGGTTTAAGATGTGGTAGATGACGTGGGTGGACATCACCATGACTCACCTTGAGTGCTGCCGCTGCTGCCTCTGCCGCCGCCGCCTCTGACCAGGGGCTTGGACTCGTCCACTTTTCGGCTCAACATGAGCCCTGTCTGTGGAATAGGGGGTGCACGCATGGGCTGTTTAGGGGGTATTTAGCAGGTATCAGGGGGTACTGCGGGGTGTGTAGGGTGTAATCGTGTCAGAACTGGCTCAAGTCGAGCTGAAAAGTGGACGAGTGTAAGTGTAAGCCCCTGCCTCTGACGCCGCGCGTTGGCGGGGGGTGGAGCCCGGCTGCACCGCCGCTGCCGACGCCGCCGCGCGTTTCCGCCGCCGCAACGTCTCGGCGACTCCCCGCTCGATGACGGAAGTCACGGGTACCGAGCGCCAGGTATCCACCATTTCCTCGCTGACACCGCCGCCACCGTCGACGCCGGCCCCGCCACCGCCGCCACCACCGCCGCCCCGAGCAAACGGATGAAGTGCCGGGAGTTGCGCTACACGAATCACCAGAGTGTAGGGCCAAGTAGAACAATGCTTACCATGCCATGAGACGATGATTAGCTCGAGAAACGGGGGTTTCGCACGTGGTGGATGACGTGGCAGGCGTTGTTCACTCGTCTCTACCTTCGTTGTGCCATCGCCGCCGCCGCCGCCGCCGCCGCTGATGCCGCCGCTGCCGCCACCGCTGCCGCCACCGCTGCCGCCGCCGCCGCTACCGCCGCCGCCGCTACCGTCGCCGCCGCTACCGCCGCCGCCGCCGCCGCCACCGCCGCCGCGGTCGATGGTGACGACGGAGCGGCGGTGCACCAGGTCCAAGCGCGTGTTGCTCACCGCGTTGTCCACCGCCGCGGCGGCCACCGCGCGCCGCCTCGCCAGGTCCAGCTCACCCGGGATGCTCTCCACCGGCCATGCCATCGCGCCGCCGACGGCACCAACCACGGGCCAGGGGCTTACACTCGTTCCCCTTCCCGCTCAACTTGAGCTTACCTTGCCCCTCTCCGCTCGACTTAAGCTTACTTCGTCCACCGAACAACCCAAACCAACCCGTGGATGTGTCCCAAGGTGCTCAAGTTGAGCTCTAACGTGAGCGATGTGTTCCTGAAGGTTCTCAAGTTGAGCTGTGAAGTGAGCGAGTGTAAGCCCCTGCCATGGGCGGCCCCAGCGCCCGCTCCGTCTGGCGCTTGGCCGCCTCCGCCGCCGCCATAGCCCCCTTCCGCGCACGCCTGTCATCGGGGGCTTACACTCGTCCAGTTTTCAGCTCAACCTAAGCCGTTTGGGTCACACCTACCCGCGTGCCCCTCTCTAATAGACTGGGGGAAAATTATGCACCCAACGTATCCAACAAAATGTGCTTACGTTGAGCCAAAAGTGGACGAGTGTAAGCCCCTGCCTATCATGCAGCGCAGCCAGCCCGAGGTCATCCAGGAACATAGCGCCGCGCGCCGCCAGCGCGCGCCGTGCGCGATCCGCGTACAACGCCTCCCGCCAGGGGCTTACACTCGTCCACTTCTCGGCTCAACGTAAGCGATTTCTGTGGGATAGGGGGTGTATGTAAGGGATTGTGTAGCCCGTGTAAAGGGGGTGTTAGGGGGTGTGAGGGTGTGTAGGGTGTTTTCTTGTGATAGACACGGCTCAAGTGGAGTAGAGAAGTGGAGGAGTGTAAGCCCCTGCCTCCCGCGTGCGCGCATGGTCGATCGCCGCCTGCTGCGCGCCGGGCATCCCCGATGTAGCGGCGCAAGTTGGATTTGAAAGCAAAGTTTGAAACCGGTCCATCAATTCTTGGTTCCAAGAGCGTAAATCTAGGCGCTTTCAACTTGTGTTTGATAGGGTCAACCTGCACCGCCCTACCCCGACGTCAGGATGCGGTTCATAAACTCGGCGGCGGAAATCCGCAGCAACTTGACGGGCGCCGAGGCGCTGCCGCCGGTGCACACCACGGAGTGAGACATGGGCGTATCCGTCAGCACGCTGAGCTCCCCGAAGCAGGGGCTTCCACTCGTTCAATTTTCAGCTCAACTTGAGCCGTGTCTTACACATAAAAACACCCTACACAAACCTAACACCCCCTAACACCCCCTTAACACGGGCGTACACAACCCCTACGCGCACCCCCTATCCCATGAACATCGCTCAAGTTTAGCTGAGAAGTGATCGAGTGTAAGCCCCTGCCCCGAAGCAGTCGTACTTGCCAAGAAGTGCCACTGCATGCTGGTGCTTGGCCGCCGCCCAGGGGCTTACGATCGTCCACTCTTCAGCTCAACCTGAGCCATTTCTGACACAAAACACAACCTGAACACCCCCTAATACTCCCTGAGCTCCCCCACACACCCCCTGAACAACCCCTGGATGCACACCCTACCCCACAGAAAGCGCTTACGTTGAGCCGAAAAGTGGACGAGTGTAAGCCCCTGCCGCCGCCGCGCGCGCCACCCGCGCCTTCTCTGCGTCACCCGAGTTGTAGTGGCACACGTTGAATTTGAAAGCAAAAATTGAAAGAGGTTTGTTGAATTCAGGTTTCAAGCGCTTGGGTTCCAGGCGGTTTCAACATGGGTTTGATAGGGTCAACTTGCACCGCCCTACCGAGTCCACGGGCTGACGCTCCTCCCGCTCCGCCCCGCTCCACTCCGCCGCCGATGACCAGGGGCTTACACTCGTTCCGATATCAGCTCAACTTGAGCTCTCCTGTCCACCGTGTTACCCAACTCAACCCATGAACGTGTCCTGGAGTTGCTCAAGTTGAGATCTAAGGTGAACGAGTGTAAGCCCCTGCCGATGACTTGCCCCCCCCCGCCCCCGGCTGGGTCACCCTGCCGGTCACCCCCTTGCCCCCCGCCCCGGCACCCGCCCCCGCCGCGGCCTTGCCGGCAGCCGCAGCCTTGTCGGCCCCCGCCATAGCCGTCTGATACTTGGCCAGCTCGGCCGCCACCCAGGGGTTTACACTCGTCCGCTTTTCAGCTCAACCTGAGCCGCATCTGACACGAAATACACCCTTTATACCCCCAACACCCCCCCAACCCTCCTACACACCTGCAGACAACCCCTAAACAATCCCTCAATGCACCCCCTGTCCCACAGAAAGCGCATACGTTGAGCTGAAAAGTGGACGAGTGCAAGCCCCTGCCGCCACACCCGCGGCCGCCTCCCCGGCCGCCGCCCGCTCCACCTCCTCCTCGGATTTGCTGGTGAACACCACGCCGCACTCGCCCTCCCGCAGCATGTACACGAACGCCGCCTTCTCGCCAGCCTTCACGCAGGGGGCACGAGTTGAGGGTTAAGGGTTTAGGGTTTAGTGATTAGGGCAGAGTGACAGTGATTTCCCTTCTTGAGTCATTAGACCCGGGAAGTTGTCGGCTGATATAGCGAAATAGGTCTATTGGAAGCAATGCTTGAAATCATTGAATCATACTGCAGTTTCAAGCGCTGGAACCAGGGGGAGTTTGGGGGATGTTGAGGGGGAGTCCAGGGGGTTCTGACACGTGCGGCGCCCCACCTTGACGAGCACCTCGCCGCGGCGCGGCTCCACGGGTGAGAAGTACAGCGACAGCCGCGTCAGCGCCCCCTTGGTCCACCCGCGGAACATGGCGCACTTGGACAGGAACTCGGTCACGGCGTGGATGCGCGATATGTCCTCGGTGTAGCGGCGCAACTTGAATTTGAAAGCAAACCTTG
>Ga0307489_10002529_pt1 | contig 12219 bp, 13 predicted proteins | sample SB12metaG_FD_202247 | JGI IMG/M metagenome (GOLD analysis project Ga0307489, IMG submission 202247) | Sea-ice brine microbial communities from Beaufort Sea near Barrow, Alaska, United States - SB 1.2 | ecosystem: Environmental > Aquatic > Marine > Coastal | place: USA: Alaska | collected...
GCGCCGCCGCCCGCCGCCGACTCGTCAAAGCATTATCGGCAGTACGAACAGCACAACTTGTATCCAGACTAGGAGCTAACGCTCCAGTCTGCTCCTCACTCTAAGCGTCGCCTCGATACTTTACATGCCTCGTTGAAGCACCTGGATGTGTCACACTGGAATACCATAAATTCAGTGTTTTCTGGGACAAATGGCATGAATTCAGGCTGAAAGCAACTTGAGCTACCGAGGAGAGGCCCGGCTCCGAGGCGCTGTATGAGGCCGCTGAGCATATGGACGACGGCACGCCCGATGATGGCCCCGAGGATGAAGCCGCCCCCGGCCCGGCAGATGGACCCGAGGATGAAGCCGCCCCGGGCCCGGCAAATGGACCCGATGATATACCTGCCCCCGGCCCCGCAGATGGCCCCGAGGATGAACCCCAGGGTGGACCCCGTCCCATCCCCTCCGCGATCCGCCGCCTACTCGGTTCTGACGCTGCTGGTGGGGTGCCACCTCGACTGCTTGCCCATAGCACACCTGCACACATCCCTGGGTTGGTTGGTAGCTCGACCGTTTGCTCGCAGCGCACGTGTTCACATCCTGACACTCCTTCTCTCTTCACCTCAACGGCCGCGCCATCCACATGTGCCTCACCCATCGCATCCGCTTACCCACGATGCAGCCACGATCCTGTCTGTGACGGTTTGCTCACAGTGTGTGTGACCGTGGTCGCCGGTAACAAGTCAGCTGCGCAGTACGCGGATGACTTTGGCGAGGCAAGGGGGTTCTTTAGAACAAGAACTCGACCGACGTTGAATCTCCTCCTCATCATCCGTGTACTCCGCGCTTCTGTATCAGCTCAACACCTAGGACCTGGGTCATTCTCTGATCGCATTCGAGTGCTTGTTCTCAATGACCCTCCGGCGAGGCAATGAGCATGTCGACGGAGGATTTGACGGAAATGTTCCCCGTTCTCTCCGGCAACGTCAAGTTCTTGGTCAAGGTAGAGTGGTGCAGTCTGACCCCATGTTGAATTAGGGTTGTCCGCATTCGGTATCAACGCTTGAAGCGTGAATACGATGAACCACTTTCATATTTGCTTCAATCTCAACTTGTGCCGGTTCATCAAGGTTGGGTAGTGCAGGTTGACAATATCAAAACCCATGTTGAAAGTACCTTGGGTTCAGTGCTTGAAGCTGGAATATGATTAAATGTTTTCAACGTTTGCTTTCAATTGCTTTTTGCGCCGCTACGTCAAGGCCATCGTAGAAAAGGTGGGGCGATGCTGTTTGTCTGCGCCGCGTTGAAAGTGCCTGGTCTCAGCGCTTGAAACTCAGATGTTACCTGCAGCTGTCAATTTTTGCTTCAGTTTCAACTTTCGCCGCTACAGCAAGGGTGACAAGGCGTCGAACGAAGAGCTCCTCGTCCTATCGGCGCTCGACCTTTGCGCCGTCGCTCTGCGCGCTGCCCCCGCGCCGTTCGGCAGGGTCTGACATGTGACTATTGAAAAACAACTTGGTGCTCAACCGCCTTTAGCTCGGCTTCAGTGTAAAATCGACGTTCTTAAGTTATGACCACTGACCACTAACTGTGTTCGTGTCCACCCTTTCATGCGAGTAAACTAGAGCCCCCTTCGCCAGAAGTACGCTTGTTCGGCGGGTATACGCACGAATTATGAAGTTGAGCTACCGTGGTAACGAGTGTTTGTCCCTGCGATCTGGCAAAGACAACAGTGACGTCTTCACCTCCGCGTGGCACGGACTGATGGCCATCCTGCCCGCCGTCAACGTGGACACCATGTTCGACCTCCTGCCGGATGACGTCAAGGCAGCCATCGAGGCTGAGGACTCCGGCCAGGACGACTCACAGGATTAAAGAGGCGCCAGGCTTTCGCCATGGCCCCCGTCCAGACATCAACGAAGAAAACAATATGAATTTAAATTAACGCCTGATCCGCAAGAGGGACGCACCTGCTTATTATTATGAACTCACATGCATGACTTTTAATTTAACACCTGCTCCGCAGGAGGGACGCACATGCTTATTATTATGAACATACATGCATGACTTTTATTTAAATAGCGCACCTCTGGATGGCTGCACTTTGTGCACTTTTATGCCATTGTATGATTTACGCATGTCACGTCGCCAACAACACGATTCTGGATCATCAATGCCATTTTGTTTGCGTCTCGACGCCATGCACCGTCTCGGCATCAACCCAGGACCCATTCAAGCCTGCCAAGGGGGCCACGGCGAAAGCCTGGTGCCTCCTTAATATATTCGTGGAAGCGTCGCTCTCACTTACGGGGGCCAGGGCGAAAGCCTGGTGCCTCCTTATACACGCCGATGTGTCTCTCTCACGGGGGCCAGGGCGAGAGCCTGGTTCGTCCTCAAACCCACGGAACGTCCAATCTCTCTCGGCAAATCATGCTTCGAACGTACGGTCACTGCTGGGTCATCGCAAAAACCGCAGGGTCACCGCGCTGTCATGGCACTATGATAACACGGGGCTGCCAAGTTTAGTAATAGCACCGCGTCCGGGGATCAGGCGGTGCCCGTGTTGGGGAGAACAATGATTAGCGTGAGTCGTGAGTGTATTTCATCGTAGCCTACTACATATTGATCGAGAAACGGGGGCCTGACGCCTCAAATATATACACGCGGAAGCGTCTGCCTTTCTCTTTCTCTCTCTCATCGAGACACCCTGTTGGGTGTGCTTCGTCTACATTTATAAGTGTGTTGTTCGTTTAACTAACGTTCATCGAGCCCTAGGCACCCGCTGGTGAGCGACGAAGCAGCCCAATGTGCTCTACTCAGTTGCCCTTGAGCCAGCGGATGATGCGGGTGAGCGACGCGTGGCTCGCCGCACTGATGCTCTCCAGGTTCTCGTGGAAGGCGCGGAAGCGCTCGAGCACGGCGGCGAGCGACGGCAGGCCGCCCTCCGGCAGCGCGCACACCACGCAGCAGGGTCATTGCGAACAAGCACTCGACCGACATCGGAGCATGTCTTACCCTCAGGGTGAATGGGCAGGAGGGTCATTGAGAGCAAGCACTGGACTGAGATCGAAGCATGACTTACCCTCAGGGTGGATGCCCGTACAGACACAGACACAGGCGGAAGTCGATGATTCAACGTCGGTCGAGTGCTCGTTCGCAGTCATTCCATGTCGGCCGAGTTTGTGCTCTCAGCAATCCCCCGCTCATACAGACACACGGACGGAGTACACGGAGGCGGAGGCGTCGATTCAACGTCAGTGAAGTGCTTGTCTGAAGCCCCCCCTTGCCACGTCAGCGCGCAGCGCGGGCTGGCCCTCGATCAGGAACGCCACCAGCAGCGCGGCGTACGCCTGCGTGATCAGCCCGTCGCCCGACCCGTACCGCCGCTACTCACATTTGAAACCAACGTTTCAAAGCCGTCTGTCATTTGCTAGCTTCAAGCGCTGACACCAGGCGCGTTGAACACGGGTTCAACTGGTTTGAACTTGCAGCGCCTGACCTCCTTCTCGCGCGCCTCCAGCATCTCCGCCGTGACCTCCTCGTCCTCCTCCTTCTGCTTCACCGCCGCATCCTCCTGCTTCATCTCCTCCCACCCGTCATCACCACCATCATCGGCGGCGGCGGCGGCGGCAGCGGCGGCGCCATCCCCCCCGCCACCCCCGCCCCCCGCGCCGCCGCTGTCCGCACCAGTCACGGCTCCAGGCCCCGCCCTTGCCCCGCCCACAGTCCCTGCCTCGGCCCCGGCACCGCCCTCGCTGCCCGCGACTCCCCTGCCTACAACTGCGCCGTCGCCGTAGCCTCCGCCGCCGCCGCCAATCCCATCCCCGTTCCCATTGACGGCGGTGGTCCCGTTTCCGTTCCCGTTGCTGGCAGCAATGGCGTGGGCGGCACCGGCGGCGGTGGGGATGAGTTTACCGTCGGCGTCAACCGGCCCCGCGCCGCCGCTCCGCACGAAGATCTGCGCCAGCAGCTCCACGAGGCCCAGGGGCCGCGCGCCGCCGCCCAGCACCCGCGACCGACCGCCCGCCGCCCCCTCCTCCAGAGCCCCCACGTCCGCCTCCACCCACCAGGGTCATCCACAACATGCACTCCATCCAACCTTGGAGCATGAATCACCGGGTACCTTCAGGGTGATTGCTTGTACAGACGTGTGAAGCATACGGGGGAGGAGATTCAACGTCGGCAGAGTGCTCGTTCTCAATCACCCCATGGAGAAAGAGTTGGAGATGCAACGTCGGTCGAGTGCTTGGTCTCAACAACCCCCCTACCAGGGTGCGCAGCTCCTTGCACGCGCGCTGGTCCATTTCCGCCAGGTAGGGACTCATGGATAGTGCTCGCCACGTCATCACACGAGTCTGAACCCTCGTTCCTAGAGTCCGATGTCATCCTATGACGTTGCGAGCACTATCCATCAGTCCTTGAGTTGAATGCTATCCTATGACGTTGCGAGCACTATGCATCAGTCCTTGAGTTGAATGACATCCTATGACGCGGCTGGCAGCATGCAGCAGACCCTGCCGCGAGGTTGACGAGCAGGCACATGGCGGAGTTGAGCAGGTCGTACCCCGCGCCGGACGCCGCCGTCGCCGCCGCGTCCTCCCGCGCCTGCCGCGCCGCCGCCGCAGGGCCCAGGCCCCTAGCCTGCGCGTTCTGGCCGCTGCGTGCGGCGGCGGCGGCGACTGCCTCCTTAGTGGGCCCGGCACCCGGGATGAGACCCTCCAGGGAGGCGCACCATGGCACCAGCGCGGCGGCGGCGCCCACCCCGCCGGCGGCGCGCACCGCGGCGCATCCCGCCGGGTTCTCGTTCGTGATGTTGGTCAGCACGTGAACCATGCAGGAGGGTCATTGAGCACATGCTCTCGACAGGCATCGGAGTACGACGTGCTGTCAGCGTGAATACTCATACGAGGCTGAGCCGGTAAAGAAGTCTCCCAGAGAGGGGCGCGGTGGTTGAGCGCTCAGAGGTTTGCGTCCCGGGAATGACGAGGTGCAAGGCGCCTGTAAATTGGTGCCCGAGAGTGCGGCGGCGGCGGACCGAGGCGCGGAGGAGAAGGAGGAGATGCAACGTGGGTGGAGTGCTTGTTCCTGATGACCCCCCTGCCACGGCGCGCAGGGTGGCGGCGGCCAGGCGCGGGTCCACCCCCAGCCCCCCGGCGCGCGACACGCCCACCCCGCAGATGGTGCTGCCCGCGCGCGTGTCATGCGTCGCCGCTGCCGCACTGTACTGCCGCCACTTGAAATTGAATGCAAAGTTTGAAAGCGGTTCATCACATATTAAGTTCAAGCGCTGAACCCTGGCGCGGTCAACCCTGGGGTCAACCTGGAGTCAACCTGGGGTCAACCTGGGGTCAACTTGGGGTCAATTTGGGGTAAACCTGGGTGCAAGGTGGGGTGAAGGTGCAGCGTGCAGCGCCCCACCGCGGCCGCCGCCAGGGTGGGCAGCGCGCGCACCAGCGAGTGCAGCATCGTCCACGTACCCACTGCCATAGCGCAGGGCCGCTACTTGCATTTGAAACCAAAACTTGATGGCGGTTCAGCATGTTTGAGCTTCGACAGCTGAAATCATTCTCAGTTAACCCAGATCAACCTGAGGTCAACATGGGGGCAACCTGCACCGCCCTGCTGCCGCTCCCCCCGGCCTCGCCACGGGCGCCACCGCGGCCTCCCCCGCCACGGCCGCCACGGCCGCCGCGGCCGCCGCCCCCGCCTCATCCTCCCCGTCATCCAACCAGGCAATCGACGCGTCCACAGCAGAGGCGATGTGCCCAAAATCAAACGTCGGCGTGCCGGCGTCTTTCCCTGTTCCCTTTCTGTATCGGCACAAGTTGAAATTGAATAAAAGGTTTGAAACCGGTTCTTCCACATTTCAGCTTCAAGCGCTGAAACCAGGCGCCGTCAATAGAATATCACGTGGCAAGATCGCAGAATATGACACACAGGCAGTGAATCAGGGACAAAAAGCGAAGGACGTCGTAGTCCGTGCTTGCAATCACGGGTTCTAACTTGAACCGCCCTACCTTTCCCTTGCCTGCCCGCGGCCGCCTGCCGCCGCCGCCGCTGCCTCCAGATGCGCCGTTCAGCGGCGAAGCCATGGCGTCTGACGCCTGGCCTGCGCTGCCCGGGCCCCGGCTGGCGCGCCGCCCGGTGGAACCCCCGGCCGACTGGGACCCCCCGCCGGCCGACCCCCCGCCCCCGCCCTTGCCCTTGGGCGACGGCGTCAGCAGCAACGCCTCTGCGGTCCGAAACTTCTTCTCAAGAACCGCCGGGTCCTCCTCCTCCTCCCCGGCCTGACCCTTGAGGCGCCGCTTGGCAGTGCGTCCGCCGGCGCCGCTCGGGGAGGCGGGGGGTGACAGGTTGATGCCGTCCACGCGGCACTGGTTGACCACTGCGGCGAGCGCCGCCGCATCGTCCTCCGGCTTCTTCGCCGACGCCGCCTGCGCTGCCGCTGCCGCCACCGCCTATATATATTGGCGCACCTTGAATTTGACAGGAAAACTTGAAAGCAGCTGATCAAACTTTAGTTTAGAGCGCTTAGATCCAGGCGCTTTTGACGTGGATTTCATCGGGTCAACCTGCACCACTCTCCTTTATGAGGGGTGTAGCCGCCCCCTCCGCCGCCGCCTCCGCTGCCGCATCCTCCGCCGCCTCCGCCGCCGCCTCCTCCGCCGCCTCTGCTGCTGCCCCCGCCGCCTCCGCCGCCTCCGCAGCCATCGCCGCCGCCGCCTTCGCCTCTGCCGTCGCCGCCGCCGCCGCCGCTGCGCTTCTGGGAGACGGGCCCGCCGCCGCCGCCGCTGCCGCCATCGCCGCCACCGCCGCCGCCTCCACCGCCACCGCCGCCGCTGCCTCTGCCGCTACCGCCGCCGCCGCCTCTGCCGCCGCCGCCTCTGCCGCCGCCGCCGCTGCCGCCGCCACCGGCTTCCTGGGCGACGGGGTGGCGATGGCGGCGTTGGCCCTCATTGGCACCAGCACCAGCGAGCCGGCGGTCCCCGGCGTCGGCGGCGGCGCCGGCGACAGGTCCCCGTCCTAGGGTCTCATAGATAGTGTGCGCCACGTCATCAAGTGTGCTTCCAACCCTCGTCTTTGGAGTCAAACGGCGTCATGTGACGCGGCGAGCAATATCCATGAGTCCCTACCCCGTCCAACACCGCGTCGGAGCACGACTGGCTCTCGAAGGTTGCTGCCTCAATGACCCGCATGCACCGGAACAGCCGCGCCATTGCACACGCCGCCGCCGCTGCCTGCGCCGCGACCCCCCCGCCGCCGCCGCTGCCACCAGACGCTGATGGTGACCCCTCCTCTCGCTCGCTATCACTCCCGCTACCGCCTTCGTGCATACCAGCCCCGCACCCCCCGCCCCTGCTGCCGCCCCCGGGGGCAGCCTTCTCCCACCACGCCAACGCAGGGGGGGGCTTCTGCTCCACGCCCTCGCCCGCGCCTGCGCCTGCGCCCCCGTCCCCGCTCCCGCCCCCGCCTCCGCTTCCGCCGCCATCACTTGTCCCACCATCGCCACCACCGCCACTACTGCCGCAGCCGCCGCCGCCGCCGCCGCCACTACCGCCGCCGCCGCCGTGAGCAGGCCGCGTGAAACACCCCGCACCCAAATCACACAAGTCCCGAGCGGCGATATCCGCCAGGCGCGCCACTGCCAGCATCGCACCGCTGGACGCCAGGCGGGTCTTGAGGTCGCCCCACCCGCGCAGCGCCCCCTCCTCCGCGTCCTCGCACGAGGGTCATTGAGGATCAGCACTCCACCCGGGATCGGCCGTGTCCGCATGAGGCTCCTTTAGGGTGATTGTGTAGACGGGCGGAGGAGGAGGAAGAGGAGGAGGAAGAGGAGAACGGAAGAGGAGGAGGAAGTGGAGGAGGAGAAGGATGGTAAGGAGGAAAAGCAGGAACAGAGAAGACCTAACGTCAATTTTTGGCTGTCAATGACCCCCCTGCCTCGACATCGCCCCCCCCGCTACCGCCGCCACCGCTGGCGCCGGCGCCGGTGTTACCTCTGCGGATGTTCTCGCGCGCGGCGGCCTCGTTAGCCATGGAGGCCATCTGCTGCTGCTGCGTCAGTGCGCGGTGCGCGGCCAGCAGCGCTAGTGTGGGCGCCTCCACCTCCTCGTTGTAGCACCGCAAGTTGATATTGAAAACAAAGTTTATAAGTAGTTTGTCGTATTCCAGTTTCAAGAGCTGGCACCAAGCACGGTCAACCCGGGGTCACCCTGGGGTCAACCTGGGTTCAACCTGGGATCACCCTGGATTCAACCTTGGGCTAACCTGGGGTCAACCTGGAGTCAACTACGGGTCAACCTGGGGTCAACCTGCACCGCCTGCCTCGTGCGGCAGAAACTTGAGCGCCTTGAGGCTGTCTTTGATGTCGCGATCCACCGTGGCCTCCGCCCCCGCGCCCACCTGCAACCCAAACCGCTTCAACGACGGCGTCGTCCTCTTAGTGGTCTGCGGCAGCGCGGGCTGCACGGGGTCCATGAGCGCGGCGAGCACGGGGGCGGCGTCCGCGCCGGCGAAGGCGGCGGCCGCGTCCTTGAAGCCCAGGTCCAGCGACGCCGCCCACCAGGGTCTTTCAGAATAACGTCTTCAGGTGCGATCGAGTCATGACTTACCTCCAGGGTGACAGCTCATACAAACGCGAGGACACGGTTCATGGTGGCTGACCGCCGTATGACCAGCTACCCACGTCCCGATTTCGAGTTATCGACCGACCAATGTCGGTCGAGTTGTTGTTCTCAATACGCCCCCTGCCAGGTACAGCAGGGATGACGCGGCGAGGCGCAGCGTGCGCGGCGGAGGCGGCGCCGCTAACGCCGTCTCAACGACCCCGGCGCCGCCGCTAGCACCGAAGCGGCCGGTGGCGTGTGTCCCGGCGGCCTCCTTGGACGCGTGCACGCAGAGGCCGAGTGCGGCGTGCATCAGCCGAGGTGCCAGACCCTGCCAACAGGGTCATCGAGATGAACGTTTCGACCGACATTGGGTCGACGATATACCTTAATCGTGACGTTTATAGGCCGGTCAGTCATCACGAACTGAGTCCGTGCGTCTGTATGAGCAAGTACCCTGAAGGTAAGTGATGCTCCGATCGCCAGTCAAATGACGTTGATGACAAAAAGCAGCCTGCCTGACTGGACAGCACGCGGCGGCGGCGCGGGTCGGCCGCCAGCACCACCAGCGTGGCCGCGCACCGCAGCCGCCCCAGTGCCCAGGGCCTGCCACGTCATGCTCCCCACGTCTTGTGATGTCAGCTCAGGCCCTGCGGCGGACATAAGACTCACCCACGTCACCGGGTGGCACCTGGCCTGGTGTCACATACCTCAACAGACCAAGGAGTTCACACTGTGTTGTGTGACGTCGTTGGCGGATAAGTCAAGTCCTCGCTCAACACATTAGACTCCGTCACGTCACAAGGTGGCAATTACAGAAGAAACGAGGGTGCATAATGTGAATGATGACGTGGGCGGCATAATCTGGCAGGCCCTACAGCTGGCGGCTGGCCGGCGCCGATACCAGACAGCGCGTACTGCGCCTCGTCCAGGTCCGCCAGGTGTTCGCCGGACTCCGGCAGCGCCATGCCGCGGCTCTGACCCGGAGGTGAAGCCGGGTTGAAGCCGAGCTCGCGCCCCGCCCCGGCGCCGAAGCCCAGCTCCCGGAGAGCGAAGCCGGGCGAGGGCCCCGCCGCACTGTTGGGGGGTGAGGGCGAGCGGGAGGCCTCGCGCGGCTGCCTTGCCCACGCGGGGGTTGCTGCGGCGGCGGCAGCGGCGGCGGCGGCTGTGGACGTCGGCCGCTGCCGCCGCGGGGTCGGCGTGGGCGTGCCCTCCTCCTCCTCCCAGGGGCTTACACTCCTCCACTTATCGTCTCAACGTAACACATTGTTGGTGGCTGCGCTGGGTGGCGCCAGTCAGTCACTAATAAAGACGGCTCAGTTTGAGCTGGAAAGTGGACGAAAGTATGCCCCTGCCTCGTGATCCTCCTCGTCGCTGTCGTCGACGGCATCGCTGGAGTCGTCTTCCGGCATGTTGAACTGATCCACGTCCGCGAATGTGACGCGGCGCCGCTTGGTCGGCGTCGGGCGGAACGGGTCCTCCATACCCAACCCGTCCATGTCCCCGTCCCCGTCACCCCCCCCCGCGCCGCCCCCGCCCCCGCCCCACGTGCCGCCGTCCCCGCCCACGACCCGACCCCCGCCCCAGCTCCCGCCGCCCCCGGCCCCGTCCCCGCCCATGGAGCCCCTCCTGCCCCCGCCGCCCGAAGCACCCCCACCCCCGCCCCCTCCCCCGCCTCCGACCACGCCTCCCATGCTGCTCCTTCTGCCCCCGCCGCCGCCGCCGCCCCCGCCGCCCCCGCCCCCGCCGCCCCCGCCGCCCGCGCCCCCCAGAGACAGCTTCGCCTCGGCCACCGCCCCAGCGGCGGTCATGGGTGACTTGGAGCGTCGCGTGTACGTGGTCACGGGCGAGGCCCCGGAGGGCAAGGCCCCGGAGGGTGAGCGCGCGGGCACGCCGGGCGACTTGCTAGGCGACTTGCCGGGCGACTTGGCGGGCGACTTGCCGGCGAAGGCGGGCGAAGAGGCCGCGGCATCGGCGTCGAACGCGGCGTCGAACGAGCTCTCAAAGTCAAACGGGTCGCACCCAGTGGTCGCTGCCGAGGCCGCAGCATCGCCGATGCCTGCGCCTGACGAGCCGGCACCGGCACCACCACTGCTGGGAGCAGCACCTCCCCCGCCCTTGGTACCAGATGGCGGGGTGGCCGCGGCGCCCCCGCCCCCGCCCGGCTCCGCGGCCTTGCCTTGAGTGAAGAACCCCTGTATGGGCGCCTGCCGCATGCCCTTGCCCTTGCGCTCGTACGTCTTGGACAGCAGCCGCAAGCGAGGGACACGCACGCACACAAGACGGCGTTGACGCGGCCGGCCCTGAGCCCAGGCTTCGGCAACAGCCCCACTGGCGCCACGCACGAGGCGGAGGCCGCGCGCCGCGACCGCGCTGGCCCTCGCTCGAACGACGTGTACGGCGCGCGTTACTGCGAGCCCGGCAACCGCGCTCCTACTCCTCGAGGAGCTGGGGTGAGTGCCATACCGTAGTGATGCCCCGCTCACATCTTAGGCTACGCGCTTAGGCGTCGCGTTCCTTGCTTCATTCACACCCCAGCATGCACACCCCAGCTGTAGTCCAACGTTGCCCGCCAAGCCGTCCACCGCATCACACACCCACGTTTATTAAGCTGCTCGGCATATTATGACGGGGCGAGCCACGTCTGCCAGGCCCTACCCCATCGCGCGCCGTGGTGGGCTGAGGAGTCGCACTCTATTTCAGTCGGCAGGCTTGGATGGCAACCTCAACAATTTGAAATAACTTCCGTCCTTCTCCAAACCACCCGGCTCACGGAGGGCAGCCCGACGCAGACCCCGCTCCCTCCGCGCCGCCGCGACGCACAGACCTACGCGTGATCGACGCGCGACGAGAGTGAACGACGCACGTCGAACGCTGGCTCAGCAGCGAGTGCGCTGGTCTACTGCAAATCTCGAATACGCGGCTTAGGGAGGGGGGTTAGGGTTTGTGGGTGTTAGGTTAGGGTTTCTCCTTTCCGTTCCGCGCTCCCTCGCCTCGCTCGCGCGCTGCGCCGCTTGCCTCCTCTCCCGATGGCGGAGGCGGTCACACCACCCCGCTGTTGCCTCTCTTCCCGCCGGCACGAGCACGACCAAGCATGGGTGACGGTACCCCCGAGGGAAAAGGCGGCGGCGCGGGCGGGTCCCCCGCGGCCCCGCCCAACGCGGTGTTCGCGGCCAGCGGCGTGGAGCCGCACGACGACTCGCGTCTGCAAGTCAACACCGCGGCCGCTTTCAACGGGGTGGATGGGGGCGAGGGGGCGAGCGGCAGCGGCGACGGCGGCGAGGCCTTCGACCCCAGCGACGAGCAGTATGCCATGCTCAGGGCGGAGCTGGAGGCGGAGGCGGACGCTTTGCAGGCGGAGATCCGCGCGACAGCGAGCCAGCTGGAGGGCCTGGCCTCGGGGTCCAGCGAGGGCCTCAGCGAGCTCCTCACCATGCGCGGCGGTGTCGAGGAGGAGCTGCTGGCGCTGCGCCACGAGCAGTGGTGGGGGCTGCTCAGATAATGCTCGCCACATTCATTCGCATCCTCCACCCAGGGCGTGGCGCACCTTGCGGGTGAGTCAGTGAGAACAAGCACTCGAACCGAGATCGAGCATGACTTTACCTTCATCAGGCACACGCGTTGTGGCGGA
>Ga0307489_10002530_pt1 | contig 12217 bp, 10 predicted proteins | sample SB12metaG_FD_202247 | JGI IMG/M metagenome (GOLD analysis project Ga0307489, IMG submission 202247) | Sea-ice brine microbial communities from Beaufort Sea near Barrow, Alaska, United States - SB 1.2 | ecosystem: Environmental > Aquatic > Marine > Coastal | place: USA: Alaska | collected...
ACGCTTACGAGCTGCGCGATAACAACCAGCAAGTGTTGCAAGAATTTATGCATACACAATGCAAATTCCAGGAACTTCAAGGAGAAGGTGTTAACGTTGGACACCTGATTTTGGAGACATTATCTCTAAAAGATAAAATTACTGGTTACACCGCCTCGGTGCAGTTGACGGTTAGTAACGACCAGCAAATAGCTGAGGATATGGAGACAACTGGTAACCATTCAAACCAAGCTACACCAAAAAGCGTATCCCACAGTGTACACGTAATACATGCAGACGCGCACTTTACGATGCAAATGCGTTGTTCAGACAACCAAGGCTGCCGAAAACTTCAACTTCCTGCTTTCGCAGCGCTGCATGAACTTCAGGCGTGTCAAAGTACAAACTTGAATTACAAAAACCTGATGCGAACTTCAAACTTACAAAATTTACATTTGGGATTTGGTATTGCATCACTGGTTCTTCGGTCTTCCACCACCCCGATTGTCTTTATGGTATTGCCTTGCTGTAAATCTCCAAATTTTGAAACATCAGAAAACAAATGCGAACCTTGCTATGACGATGCAAATGATCTACAGGTGAAAGACCAAGAAATGGATAGTCCAACAAACGACGAATATGCATTTGAAAATTTGGAATGTGACAATTTGGAATGTGATAATTTGGAATGTGACAAAGTCAAACAATTTGAGCAAAAATATATTGATCACTCTCATTTTGCAAACAGTGTAATGGAAATGGTATCAGAAACTGCAGGTGAACAGTCAACAATAGTAATGCGTGAACCTCAAGTTCGGGCAGAAGAGGCATTTTACGCTTCTTATACAGAGGTATTTCAACAAGACCCGATCATGAGACAGGCGCTTTTCCGTCGTTCAAACCGAGAGGTGTAACGTTTGTATTTAATATAGACATTTGATTCTCATATACCAGAATGCATCCACACTTTGACATCAACACAAAAAATAAACTACTGGCCTTCTTTTACGAAGCTACACCCGACGATAGGTTGCATTGTGCCTATGATCAGCTTATAAAAAGCCATAAACAATTGAATGCTGTGAAAAGCAGCTGTATTACATCACTTTTCAATGACCACAATCCACACACAGTGATGCGAGAAATCAAGGAGGAAACAAACGCCTGTGTCATGCTTCACGCTGATATTTTCAGAGGTATGTCTCATGACCCCTTTCCGGTTGTAGTAAGAACTATGCGTTTCAAGCTTGCACAAGAGCCAGTGCATACCGTTGAACAGATGCAAGAACTGTCTCCGCGTGTTCTTGGGACTTTGATGCAGAAATCTGATTTCTGGACGGAAAGCGAGTCTTTACAAAAGGTGGTGTACGATTTTCTGTATAAAGCAACCAAGTGTGTAGAGACATGGAAGCCAAGTGCGGACAAGCGCACAGAGCTTCTGTACAATAATGATGTGGTTTTGACATGTGGGGAACTCAAAAACATGATTGTACAGAATACATGTGAGATGGATGAAAACTTTGAGCAACAGCAGCACTGTGCAAGCGTGACTCAACAGCTTCCGTACAAGGTCTGGATGTTGACTATAGCAAAAAAAAGTCCATCTGAAAACTTATTTTTGAAAGTGAAAATAGTTCCATGCAGCAACTTGCGAGCATCTCTGGTCGCATGCAGTATGCATATGTCTGGTTTCACACAAGAAAAACTCACGGGTCGCTTTGACAAACACTGCCAGTTTCGGCTTCACCCAGCCTATGGAATACATCCCGCCGACTTTGTGACTATGGCAATTCCACACATGCGAACTCATGCTCAGAAGATTGCAGAACTTCACTTCAAATGTGTTATCGCTAATACAATTTATTTTCATGGAAAATATCAAGGGCGTTCATTTGATGCAGGTCGTGCACAAATCAATCTTCAAAATCACGATGAAACTTCCTTGCAGCTCAAAGCAGTGAAGTTGTATGGTCGATTAAACAAGGAGCAAACAACAATGGCGGCATCTCTTTGGAACAAGGGTTTGCACGCCGGTGACGTGAAGGTTAGATGTGTCCATGGTGCAGAACGCACATTTGTTCGAGATGAATTGCACACTGATGTAATGATACATACGAACCACGAAATCAAGACATCGTTCATGTTCAATGACGTTCGTGTCTCTTTCTCAACTCCTGTTTCAATCAGCATCTTTGGCACGTGCTTCCTCTCGTTGTGATAAAATATTTTGTAGGTTTCGTAATCAACAACTATTATCGGACACGTTGACACTTGATTTGTCTGTATCTAATACAGAGTCTGAGTTTTTCGCATTCAGATTGTCGTATTGACTTGAAACTTTTGCAATCAAATGTTCTTTGTCCTGCATCATTACAGGACAGTCAGAGGCCAAGTGAGTCAACATCTCTTTGAGAATTTCATCTTCTGACAACTGAAAAACAGTCAATTCCTTCTCAAAGTGCCTGTCATTGTTATCAAAAAGTGTTCCTTCATATGTTGTTGGAACAGTTTGCTGGTCCAAGCTCGCATTTGTAACATCTTGCATGATGAAGCTAATAAAACTCAAAGCGCTGTTTTTTTTGTTGTCCACATGTTGACGCTGTTGTGTGCCTGATTTGGAAATTTTACCCTGTAGTTGTTCATTGCGCATACTCTGTCAGTGGTTCGGAAGTTAGTGACCAATAAATAACCACAGCACGTACAAATTGCATGCATAACTACATTAGAAATAGCAAACGAACCGTGAATCTCAATGCCGTCTTTTTCTTATCCAGATATAGTGTTTGTGGAATTCTCAACTTCAACCGGCCATCAGGAGTTTTTTCACGGTTAATAAAACCATTTTGAAGGCGGATGTGTCTGAAAAGTGCTTTTTGTAACCTAAGAGACAACGCGCAATAGTTTTTTCCCACTTTGATTGTTGCAAGCTGTTCATCAACCCCCCCCCCCTTGGGTTGTAACCAGGTTACGTACATTTCTTGTCTTTCCAACATCGGAAGCATATCACGCGATGTTGGTTGTTTGTTATGAGGCCAAGGAAGACCTGCTTGCACTAGCTGCATATTATTGGGTTCTATAACTTTCATAATCAATGAATTGTTTCAAATGAAAACACCACACAGCAAATGCACAAGCTTGTTTGTCTCATTTGTTTATTGTATTGTCAACTGTTTACACCTGCAGTGAACTCATGATGATTTTAATGGTATGTAACTCAACTCAAAACATTTTCATCATACTACTCGCACCAGGGCTCCAAAACAAACCCTTTCCCTCACGTACAGAGGCAACGCCAACATATGATTGGCCAAGATGACCGGCACCTTTGGTGCTTTCTTCTGTATGTTGGTCCATGTAGTTGACCCGTGATGTCCCTTGAAATGCCAGGCTCGTGGTTTCAGTGAGACTCTCTTGCGCATTGTAACCTGCTGGCTTTCGTTGTCTGTGCAATCGTGCAAAATCCGGAAAATTGCTGTTTTCTGCATACTTCATGAAGCGAATACCGTTCCATTGTGCCGTTGACTCCGAGCTCTCTGCAGCATCAGCAGAAAACACAGCCATTTTCCAGTCAAAGATACTGTGAATATTCTCTGGGTCTATGGGTACATTCCCTTTCTCTTGTGCGATAGGGCCCTCATGTGAGAGAAGGATGGGATTGGGCCAGTGTTTACCGGGAATGTGCCTGAAACGCATAATGATCATGCTATCTCCGCTGTATGGCTCTGACAGGTTTGTCGTCTTTTCTTGAAAATCGTTGTTGTCTTCTCTCTTCCAGTCAACATGAGTGTCGTCCATGCCGCCATTGTAGCCGTTGAACGCAACATCCCAGCATTTTATCAAATTCTTCTCATTCAATACCATTGCACGCTCATGGTATTTGTAAGACATACCCCACTTGCCATGCATACCATCGTCATAGCAACTGAGCTCAGTTTGTCCCCAAAAAGTAGCACCAAGCTCGTCTTTCCCTCCACGACCCATCACAACACCCAGCATATTGTGTTCAATATTTGGTCGCACAATAACGAAGTCCCAACCATCAACATGTTGGTCCCAATTTGTGCCACTGTCAGTTTTGGTATTATCTCCTTCGGGTTCTTCGTATGTTTCTGCAAAATACTTGCTGTTATGGATGTCTAGCTTCGCACGGGCTTTGTCTCGTGCTTCAACTTCAGAAGGATCGGGGTCATTGTCACCATCAATTTGTGAAAATTGTAAACCGTCCAGCAACGTGTTGTTAAAAAAATGAGCACTGATTTCAAATATTGAATGAACATTTTTGTTGCACATTGACTGCAATGCAAAATTGAGTGCATGGTTCAATCGTATAACGAAAGATCGTGGATGAGGATCCTTCATTGTCCATGAGGTTTTTACAATCTTGTTGCTCTTTTCATTCAGAGTAGTCGTTCCAAATTGTTGGAACACTTGTTCATCGACAATTTGATCAAAATTAAACTCGTCATAGTTTTGTTGGTTGGTCAGCTTGGCTGCAAACTCACTCAGTGGTTCCTTTTTTTCTTGGAAGACGATGTCACCCAGTTGTGTTTTTTCGTTGTCACCCTGTTCTGTTTTTTCTTGTCCACTTAGAAGATTGTATGCCAGGTACAATACGAGCCGCGATTTCAATATATCAGGAATTTTCATTAATTGTGCAAATGCATTGTCAATTCCAAATATCGGGCAAATAGTATTGCGAACAATATTTTCGAGATTGTCTTCGTTTGTGGGTTTTATCAAAAACTCTGCCAATATCTCATTCGTCATTTCACATGCAAAATTTTTGCTCGTGATGGTGGGACTGGAAAACGGATATGTCTGTTGATCATCAAAATCATCAAAACGCCGCCCGAACCTATATGCATCTAGAGGTTGAATCAGCCCGTTTTTTGGGAGAACAGCTAGACCCCCGACATATGTGTGATCTATATTTTTTGCCATTTTAAGATAATCGTAATGATAATCATTCACCAATTCCTTGTATGATTTGAAATGTCCTGCAAACTTTGCGACAGGCATGCCTTGATATGGAGTTTGTGCAGCCTTTTTCCAATTAGCTTTACCATCTTCATCCTCTCCAGGCAGCTGCGACCGTTTATACAGATCTGCAAAGGATATTTTGAACATCTGATCCTTAGACTGATCATACATTTCAATATATCCTTTCTCTCCTTGTGTGACGCCTTTGACAAGATAGTATTCAGCAACGCGAACGCGGCGATTGAGCACGTCGCGAGGACGTGCACCTTCCTCTGTAGAAAATGACCGTGAGTTAACAATGTTCAAACCACGGTAGTTGCTGATATTCGGCCCATTTTTCAATCGTTTGGCACCGTCAGGACCGTAAGTTATGTACGAAGTTTGTTCAGGCGTCATGGTCATCTGCATTGTGAGTTTGCTGTTTGTGAGCAAAAAATTGGGTTCCTGGGAACCCCATGAACGCAAGGTAGCTTTGGCTTCCTCGATAAGAATATCCATCGCGTTACCGTTCTTTTGCATGATACCGAAGAGGTCTACATACTCACGGCACCGCTGCCAAACGTTTTTATCGCGTGCATAATATTTTTCATCTACTGTGCTGGCATACGACGGGGCCATGATCAATGCAACGTGGACGTCGTAATCGTTGGTGTACTGGATAGAACCGACAAGTTGTTTGAGCTGGTTTTGAAAGTTGACCCTTCCCTCGGGGCTCATCATAAAGTTATGTTCGAGGGTCACGGCAAGACCGTGGCGTACCGTGTATCCTGCAAAACTTTTGTGGGTCTGTGTAAGAACTCTTGCAGCTGACTCATACGGCACGCGTGATGCCATGCCTTCATCGAAAGCCCACACATTCCACTTAATTTTGGCATCCGGGTGCTCCAAGTACACGTAGGGAAGTATGACAGTTGTAAAGGGGCTGTTAGTCGTGTCTGTAATGAGACCATCGATGCGGTCTGTCAGATATGGGTTAGGCCCTTTCAGTACATCTGGCAAATGCCATCGCTGGTGTCTCTTGTGACGCATCGGGTCCTGCTTGATGTCACGTGCGGATGGGCCAAAAATCTGCTCATAGTCATCCATAGAGGGGTTGCGTTGGGAACTAGTATAGGTACCTCCACCATTATCGCCACCACGTGAATCATTAGGTAGATGGTTGGTATCAAAGCCTCGAGAAGTCGCGGATGACGGTCCTTCCGTCATATTGTTGCTAATTGATCTGACCAGGTGGCTGCGTTTATATACCTTGATATCGCTAGCAAGTGCACGTATAACACACATAACCACCCATTGCTTTAAATTGATTTTATTATTGAAATAACAACTTTAGAGAGGCAAGGTTCAATGGTTGAGTTCATACAAAAGCTCGATTCGTGCCTGGTATGAATAGGGATGTTTCATCGCGTGTTCGTAATGAACCTCCTTTTCTTGCTCGTTCATTCCAGGACCGTACAAATTCTCTTCATTTTCTATAGTTGTCCACATCACATTGTTGAAGCGGTGTAATTGAATGGTGAGGTTGTTGAGGTCGGCTGTGTGTAGTTTTGCCAAAATCTGTGAGCGCAACGTTTCGCAGCATTTGCTGAACACTTGACGTGTGATTTTATACCACTCGTTGTCAATCAAATCGGTTTCATCAAATTTTTGGTTGACCATGTCCTCATTAGCTTTCAACAAACTGATAGCTGGGTGCCCCTGACTGACAAAAACATATGGGCAATTTTTCACCTCCATTACACCTTCAGAATCTAGATTGCTCTTGTTGTAGTCTGGATACAATACACGCCACTCTAGTCCATTTTGTGCCTGTGGGTCTGCCTCGTACAGACTTTGGGGTTGTGCGACTCGAGACTTTGGAAGAACGGTACATAGGTAACGGTCTCCAAACTCGTTCATCTCGTTACCAGGAATGACATTGCAACTTACACCGAGTGGTACTGGAAATGTTGACTGGCTTTCGAGCATGGTTGCCTTAACAATAACGGCGTTGCCGATTGAATTCATGACAGCGGCCTGATCTGTAGTGTCGTGCATTGTCATATCCGGACCAAACATTTGCGTGTGTGTATTTGCCAAAGGTTTCCATGTAGCTGCCATGCTACCAGCAGATTCATAATTGTGTAGAGTGCCTTCAATACTTACATTGAATCGGCGCGAAAGTCGTAGGGGGGTTCGTTGCACCGGCGCTGTAGCAGGATCAGCAGATGAATCAATATTACCGGCGGTATTGAGACTCATAGTTGATATTGGTATTGCCGTACATCTTAAATAGACGGTGTCAGGTGTCTATTTTGGTCTATCGTGAATAGTGGAAGGGTCCATATTTTTCAAATAATTTGACTATTTTACAGCGCATGCGTCTTGATGAAATTATGACTGAGGGTTTAATGTTTCCAAACAGTATTGTCATGGCGGTCAGTCGAATAGAGCGCGTTGTCATGTTATCATTAATCAATCTAATTCTTAACCAGGTGAATCGCTTGATTTCCATGCAGTGGATTTCGGTTTTTTCCCTTGCTACAAATTTGGTATGTATAGTATCGTTACAAAAAGCATCCGAAAGGATAGTTACCAACAGAGTAGTGTTTGGTGTAAAGAAAGTCAGTTTGTTTATCTTTACACACGCGCTGATGCGTGCGACAGTACCCTTTGGAAACTCATGGAGTCAAGTATTAGTGCAAGGTATAGCAGTTCTTTCAGCCCTGTGTTTGATACCAGACCGTTTCAGCAAAGAGGAGGAGGGTGAGCAATTTGCTTCTCAGGTCGTTTACGCATATGCCATAAACGTAGAAGGTTTATTGCGTCCGTTTCTGAACAGTCGCGTGTTCAATGTTGTGGCAGTTTTTGTGATTGTGAGTAGTGCTGCCCTGCGCACAAGTGAAATAAACAAGACGTTTTTGGCAAAAACTATGGTACTTAACTATGTTTTGGAGGCATTTGATCTCATTGTATTTGATAGTTTCACCGAAAATGCTTTTATTGAAAGTGGAGACCATTTCTGTGATTTGAGCGTGGTATTTTTTGTGTTTGTGCTTTTGTGGAATATTCAGCAACAGATGAATGGTATCAGTGGTATACAACAATTTACAACATGGCGCGTTGCTCAGTATGTTTCAGACATTCTGCAGCGATATGGTTTGCAAGACACAGCACTGCTTTTGTTGTCTACAGTGCTTGTTCTCCTTATGTCATTGCAACATGTTCCACACGCAAGATGGTCGCAAGATCTGTGTTTGTTGATAGCAATTCAATCGTGTGTTGCACTTGTCACGGTGTATCTCGACAGTATGGGTGATCTAGACGGTTTGCCAGTGCTCATCTCGGTCACGGTCATTATCACATTTGTAAACGATATAGTCACAAACCAAGTCAAATGAATCAATATAAACTATACACAATACCAAAACCAAAAAAAAATAACAAAGACCACTGTGTGTTTTCAGTTGACAGCAGTCACATAGATACACATAAATCATTCATGCAGTTTCCGGAACAATGGGATGCCCCACATGACGACAGTTCACAGCTTCTGCTGGCGAACAAAAAGAAGAGGAAGCGAAAAAATGAGGTGTCAACACAGTCAACTGTTGACACTCAAGAAGTTGATGTACCGTCATTGCCACCAACAGAAACATTGAGTGAAAGTATGAGCATCGAGGTGTCTATGGAAAACCCCACAGATACCAATGAACACCATATAATCAGCATGCGAAGCACAGATGCGGCAGTCCGCGTGCCTGAAGAGGTCTGCTCACCAATTCATTTGAGTCTACACTCTTTGATATCGCGTGTACCCTTCAAGGAAATGATGCAGCAGATGTTTGCAGATGAAATGGTTTCTACAAAAGTTGTCCCAATTGTCACTAAAGCATATGAGGAAAGTTTCTTGAGGGAACCGATGTTCTCTCATGAAACGCCGTGTGTGTGTGGTGATAATTGTGAATTCAACTTTATTGATCCAATGCATCCGTTCATTGGAGTGGGATTTAAACTCCAGCAGGTTGATGATAATGGCGCAACAATGTGTGTGTTGTGTTCGAGGAAACTTACACAAGAGCTTTTTTATAAAATGGTCTATAGTGGTGAAAGATTTCTCGGATTTATTCAACGGTATGGTAACCTGTGCCAACAACCAGGGGAGTACGCCCGTGAGGCTGTATTGGTGTGCCCAAAAGATGGTCCAGTGTGCAATATGCCACTGCCAATTGTGGCTCATCAAAGACACAGGTATTCGGTCTTCATGCAACATGGTGTCAAATATTTGAAACAACATCATGTTGCATACGAGGATTTTCAAACCGCCTCATCATCCATGCCGTAAAGTCGGACATGGTTGTACACGAACTGAAAGCATGTAAACGCAAACAGTTCATGGATGATGACCAAAGGCAAAAACAATTCAACCAAGAAAAGCAAGATTTACCGGTGGTGCTCCTTGATTCGGAGAAAGCAACCAAAGGGGTCTTTACAGAGAATTTCAGTTTTCGGTATCCAGAAATCGCGAACGAAGTGGATTTTTTACACAAGACTTTGCAACAGGGGTATCAATGCGTTCAGCACGAAATTGATTCGTATTTGTTGATGTATGCTTGCAGTGATACGACCGAATATGAAATCAAACATTTTCAACTATTACCAGGAGATGTCTTGCAATATGACTCTCTACCAGATATTACCAGGTTTATTTGCATGTCGTTTGCAACCGAAAAACTTGATGGCATTATTGCATATTACATGCAGTACCTTTCCCCGTTGCGCACCAAAAACAGAATGCGTCGTACAAAACAAGTGGGAGCAAAATGTCATGTCGAAAGTGCGATATGTCTGGATTTGATACAGGCAACCGTCTTGGGTCTGTACCCTCGTTGTTGTAAAAGACCTCTTTTTGAAACACGGGTTTCATTGGTCGCGTGTTTATATGACCTCAAAACTTCTACACTTGCACGTCAGAATGCTTTCTTATTGAAAGCAGGCAACTTGTTACGAATGGCATTTACAGAGTACTTGCTCAATGTTCGGCATGACTACTGCCCTGTTGAACATGAGTTTCTGTGTCATCAAGCACAATACCTCGAAAATTACGACGTGGCATGTGTAAATGCGACGGATGCAATGAGACAAGCTTGTTTGCAGAAGAACAACTGGTCGTGGGAAGCAATAAACGACAACACGGGCAACGCTTTGGATCGAATTGCACGAATGTGCCGCATGAGCAGCTCTTTTTCCAAGATGGAACATTCAAATCATGTGCCCAAGGTCAATTTGCATGAGATCCACGAGGCTTTTGATGCTCACGTTCTATCTGAGCAATTCAAATGCCACAATTATACAACATCACAGCAGAAAATTCATGATACATTGAAATTGATTGCTTTACCTTGGAACTTTCTCATGGCTCAGGCCCAATTTGTTTGTGATCGATACAAAGAACAAACCATGCCATTGAGAAACTACTGTTCCAAGCACTTCTGTCTTCTATGCGCATGCAACAGCACCACGAATATTTTGCAGAAGTGCACCAAACTTCGAATCGACGTACACAACTGCACGATTGTGTGCGCCACATGCAACAGTACAGAGGGGGTCATATCCATCAATATGTTTGGCAAATTGTTAAAGATCCAGGACCGATTCATGTTTGCTTGTCATATGTGCACTGCTTTGCATGAATATGATCCAACTGCGCCATTAATATGTACGAACGCAACTGTTGCAAACTCACACGTACAACTTCTTTACACGTCGAACGATACAACAATCAACGAAGCTGCAACCTCATCAGGGTCATCGCAGATGAATAGAGGGCGAAAGGTGCGATGCAAATGGTGTGGTAAAGTATGTGCACCCCGTGTGGTTCACATTTTACACATTCCAACTGCTCGCATCCTGTCAATTACTTTATGTTTCAAACATACACCCCCACCTCATATGTGGCAGTTTGTGCATGACGTAGAGGCACTGGTCAAATATTTGCAAAGCTTACACAAGCGACCATTGAGAAACGCGCGAAAATATATTCAATAAATAAATTATATTCAAAAAATGTGGACGTTTACGATTACCACACATCAAACAATCACATTTATCTGTTGTTAATATGCCCAGGAATATTGTTGCTGAATATCTCCAACAGCTTTGCAATACTACATTCGAAGGTGGTCGTCTGGTTCAAGATGACGATGTCACTATCATGTTATATGATGTACCCATGTGGCCAGGATCGCGAACCGACGCATTGACACAGAAATTTCAAAATATAACTGTAGACATCTTTCAATGCACGACTTCAATGAGTGGGTTTGTGGTCATAGTGACAGTGGTGTCAAATTCCACCAACTTCTCTTCTAAATGGATTGTGCTTTGTATGTTTTTGTTCACAGCGGGCAGTTGTTTCATGTGCTGGAAATGTTTACTTCTGTCATTGGAAAATGTTTACGAAATAAATCTTTTTCAGATAACGGTCGATGGGCAGATATCAAGCTGCCGACCATCAATGCCTCCTTCATCCAGAAACTCTGTCTAATTTTTGTAAGATTTATGCAAAAAAATCTGGTCCTTGCACCGTTTCGTTTGCAAATTCCAGAAGTACATCGCCGTAACAGAGGTCTTCGTATTGTGAGTCACATGTCGGTTCGATTCCTTTCATTATTCTATACGCGCGTAGATGAGAGCATGCGAGCATGTGGACACTGTTCCCTCTGCAGACATAATCAAATGGCATAAAGCGGATGTCTAAATTATTTGCCACTTTTTGATCAAAATACAATTTGACATAATTACGAGAAAAGCATGTCAACAAACCATACACTGCCTCCCCTTTGTTCATGTGCTGGTCATTTTTCAATACATGTTTGAGAGTGAGAGAAAGATTCTCGCATAGAAGCAATTGCTTATCATGGCGGTCTGAGTCGCGCTGAACGTCTGCTTGTATAAGCATGCGGTCAATTGCAGTCGCTAGAAAGTCATGACTACTGAACACTCTTTCACGACTGTCTGAACTGTTGTTGGCTATCTGTGGTAGCGGCGGACATGGGTGTACACTGAGCAGCATAGAACGAATCTCACGATTGGCATCTGTGCGCACCTCCGCACCGTCACCAAGTGCGTGTGTCATTTTTGTTTTCTGTATCACGGCCTCTTCGGACATGTGTCTGTATTTGAATTTGATGTAATTGCAACACAGTCCCAAACAAAATATTTTTTTATGTATTTAGGTTGGTTGGTTTCGTCATTCTCAGTCATGGAGATAGATTCT
>Ga0307489_10002531_pt1 | contig 12212 bp, 21 predicted proteins | sample SB12metaG_FD_202247 | JGI IMG/M metagenome (GOLD analysis project Ga0307489, IMG submission 202247) | Sea-ice brine microbial communities from Beaufort Sea near Barrow, Alaska, United States - SB 1.2 | ecosystem: Environmental > Aquatic > Marine > Coastal | place: USA: Alaska | collected...
TATCTGAACATCATTCTTGAGCTTCTTGGGCGAGGCGTGGTATGCTAGCTGTTATTTGGATACACACACACACATTTACACGCATTTCTTGAGCTTAACGACATCTTATGACGTGGAGATGACGTGGTGAGCGTGGTTAAATGGTCCTTCCGTCCAGGGGCACGTGCGGGGCGCGGTGTTGACGAGCGGGTACTACATTGTGCCGGATGCGGTCAAGGGCGGCAGCACCGTACACTTCGTGGTGCAGGCCGACCCGCGGGCAGGGGCCTACACTCGTCCACTTCTCAGCTCGACCTCAGCCGTTTCCGACACAAAAAGATGCCCTTAACAACCCCAAACACCCCCTAGCACCCACTGAATACCCCCTCAACACCCTCTAAACACACCCCCTATCCCACAGAAAGCGCTTACGATGAGCTGAAAAGTGAGCGAGTGTAAGCCCCTGCCCGCGGGGCAACCTCCCGGCGTGGGTGGTCAACCTGGTGGCTCCCAAGCAGGCGCACAATGTGACGCGCCTGCGCAAGTACCTGGATGAGGGGGGCAAGTAAGTGAGGTGCCAACAAGTGCCACACGTGCTCGCCGCGTAATCACCACATAGTGCACCGGTGCACGCCGCGTTAACCACCACATAGTGTACCGGTGCTCGCCAAGTCATCCACCACATAGTGTAGCGTTGTGGCACTTGGAGAAGCCCGGTATCTCATAATTGAACAGTCAGCCGTGGGGGGAGCGTTAATCATTTTTACATTACTGTAGCAGGAGAGGGGAGGGGTTTCAGCGTCGAATTATACTTGTAGATATTCACAGCGAGAAGAACCGTAAGAACTTGTATTGCCGGGAGGGGGGCGGGGGGGATGGCACCCTGGGAATATTATGTAAATATTCGCAGCGAGAAAAGCCAAAAGAATTTGTACAACATACTTGACCTATAATCTATCGTCTCGATGAGGTCTGAACACGACGGTAGCTTTTCTATTTCAGTTGTTTCTCGCACTATGGCTAGAGCTAGCTAGAGCAGAGCTCGCACATTTTTGCAATCTATATTACGATGCGCGGCACATGCAGACACACGCGCACTGACTCAACACGCGAGCGCACAACGCGGCCCCTCATTGCTGTTACCATCACCACCCACCGCTATCGTCCTCGGCCTCGTCCTCCGAACAGCCACCCCGTGCCCCGTGTGAGCGCCCCGCCCCCGCCGCCTGGTCCTCTACTCAGGGGCTTACACTCGTCCACGTTTCAGCTCAACCTGAGCGGTTTCTGACACAACATACACAACATACACCATAAACACCCCCTGATACCGCCCAACACCTCAGAAACACCCCCTAAACAACTCCTAAATGCACCCCCTATCCCATACAAAGCGCTTATGTTGAGCCGAAAAGTGGACGAATGTAAGCCCCTGCCTCCACTGCACACCCGTACGTGAGCCGCGCCATCCGCGCCACCACGAGGTCCAGGATGGAGCGGCGCAAGTTGAGTTTGAAAGCAAACTTTAAAAGCACTTCATCAGGATGCAGTTTCAAGCGGTCAGTTCCAGGCGCTTTCGACGTGGATTTGATAGGGTCAGCCTGCACCGCCTTACCAGGATGTTGCGCTCCACGGCCAGGAGCTGCACAAAGCCGCCGCCCCACAGCCGCGGCGCCGCCGACCCCGCCTCGTCCATCTCGCCGTCCACGCCCGGCCCCGCCGCCACCACTGCCGCCGCCGCAGCCGTAGCCGCCGCCGCCGCCGCCGCAGCCGCAGCAGCCGTGGTAACAGTCACATAGCTGCCGCCGCTGCCGCCGCCGCCGCTGCCGCCGCCGCCGCTGCCGCCGCTGCCGCCGCTGCCGCCACCGCCACCGCTGCCGCCGCCTCCCACACGGTGAACGGCCCAGAGCTAGGGCCTGGCAGAAATTACTCAACATGTCCTTCAACACATTCGCACCCTGTGATGTTTTGAGCAAAATATCTTGTGGGACCTACTAGGGCGACAATCGTTTACCTCCCTCGCCTTTTCATTTAAAACGACAAATGGGGGGATTGAAGAATGTTCTGGCGGGCCCCACCCGGAGCAGCTCCCGCACTGTGTCTTTGAACGCCGCCAGGAACCAGGGGCGTAACACTCGTCCACTTTTCGGCTCAACGTCAGCGCTTTCTGTGGGATAGGGGGGGCATGTAGGGGTTAATCAGGCGGTGTTTAGGTGTTAGGAGGCACTAGGGGGTGTGTAGGGTGTATTTTGTGTCAGTATGTGTCAGAAATGGCTCAGGTTGAGCCGAAAAGCGGACGAGTGTAAGCCCTTGCCGGGAACCTGGCGTGGGTACCGCGGCTCCACGCGCGCGGCGGGCCCACCTGCCACCGGTGCACGCACTGCCCGTCCGTCGTGGCCGAGAACAGGAACTCCCCGTCCGTGCTGCGCGCCAAGCACCAGGGGCTTACATTCGCTCCCATTTCAGCTCAACTTGAGCTCTTCAGTCAACCGTATAACCCAACTTGACTCATGAATGTGTCCTGGATTTGCTCAAGTTGAGCTGAAATGGGAACGAGTGTAAGCCCCTGCCAAGCACGCGGGCAGCAGGCGGTGGTGCCCCGAGGTCCCCGGCCACGAGGAGTGCCCGTGCAGCGCCGCCACCTGCCGACAAGGCCCACCTTAAACGCAGTGCCGGGTCTGATTCGAAGGTATGGTATCGAATCCCATTCGACCAATCAGAACTGTCCATTTCGAAAATCCCACTGACCGACTCGCCGAGAGTCCGACCTGGTCGCGATCCTGGAGTAAATACACCCTCGGTTTCGAGGAGATAAACCGGACGGGTCTTTTCTACACTAAGTTTAATCCGGTCCACCCTAGTATGGTCCCTCCACCTCGCACGGCACCACACCACTCAACATGGAAGAGGGTGTGGCGAGTGTGTACGGATATCCTGGTACAATGTGAGCAAAGAGTGAGGGAACGAGCGGCCAGGCCAGGGAGGAGGATGCGGCGAGTGCGTACGGGTGGAAACACAGGTGCACGATAGGCACACAGTGAGGGCCGCGGGCCGCACCTGCGCGCCGTTGCTGGCACTGTGCACCCAGATGCTGCCGTCCTTGTTGTAGCGGCGCAATTGTCATTGAAAGCAAAATCTGAAAGCTGTTTCTCACATTTCAATTTGAAGCGCTTGGTTCCAGGCGCTTTCAACCTGGGTTTTATAGGGTCAACCTGCACCGCCCCACCTTGTGCGCGAGGAATAGCAGGGTGCCGCCACCGCCCGCCGTCAGGCTCGAGCAGTCGATGAAGCGGTTGCACGCCGCCACGCCCTCCAGCAGGGGCTTACACTCGTCCACGTGTCGGCTCAACGTAAGCACTTCTTTAGCCACCAACCTGTTTCGAACCTCGTTGATTGAGTTAAACGATACGCTGGGCGCCGTGAGTGACAGAAACGCCTCAGGTTGAGCTGAAAAGTGGACGAGTGTGAGTGCCTACCCTCCAGCAGGTAGCGCCGCACCTCGCGGCCGGTGGCGCCGTCCACTAGCACCACCTTCAACGGGCTGTCCGCCTCCGCGTAGCACGTCCCCGCCACCATCGCTGCCGCACACGTCGCGATCAGCGGTGCCGGATGCCGCGATGCTTGTTTCCTACTCCTACCTTTCTGCCCGCTCCTGCTCCCGCTCCCCCCGCTCCTGTCCTCCGCGGCCGCACCTCCTCCTCCTCCTCTCCCTCCTCCTCTGTCTCCCCCCCCCCCTCCTCCTCCTCCTCCTCCTCCTCCTCCTCCTCCGTGGGTTCTCGGCCGCGGGAGAATAGCCAGCCCCGCCAGGTAGACGTTGCGCACCGCTAGCCGTTCCGAGCGCCAAACCAAGCCGCCACCGCTCCTCGTGTCCCACGCCCGGAGCCCCTTGGCATCAACCGACGTGGTGTAGACCCGCGCCCAGGGGCTTACACTCGTCCACTTTTTGGCTCAACCTAAGTGCTGTCTGTGGGACAGGGGGTAAATGAAGGGGTTGTTTAGGGGGTATTTACGGGGTCTTAAGGGGGTAGCAGGGGATGTTTAGGGTTTATTATGCGCCAGCAACGGCTCAGGTTGAGCTGAAAAGTGGACGAGTGTAAACCCCTGCCCGCGCCCCATCGGCAGCGACGGCGATGTGGCACAGCCCGTCCTCCACGAATGCCGGGTCGTCGACGAGCGCCGTCGGGGCGGGCGGCGCGGGGGCGGCGCCGTTCTGCCCATCCCATACCGGGAACATCCCGTGGCTTGGGGTCTGACAGATATTGCTCACCATGTCATAGGATGCCGTTGAATTCGAGTAACGAGGGTTAAGTAACGCGTTGGATGACATGGCGTGCAATATCTGCCGGGTCCTCACCGTGGCTGCCTATGGACCCCACGAGGAGCGTCGACGGCGTTGGCATCTTCGGGCGCGCCGGCGACAATGGCGGTGGCGGCGGCGGCGGCGGCGGGAGAATGAGCAGGCGGCGGATTTGTCGGGGCTCGGGCATGGTGTGCGCGCCACCGACGATGACGCGGATGAAGGGGTTGCGGTGCGGGCGGCGGCGCCGCGGCAGCCGCTGCAGCGCGGAGTGTGCCTCGTGCCAGGGGCTTACACTCGTCCATTTTTTCGGCTCAACGTAAACACATTTTGTGGGATACGTTGGGTGCATGACTATCCCCCAGTCTATTAGACAGGGCAGGGGGACACGGGGAGGTGTGACCAAAATGGCTCAGGTTGAGCTGAGAAGTGGACGAGTGTAAGCCCCTGCCTCGTGCCCCGGCCCGTACCGCAGCGCCCCCGATGCCAACGGCCTCATAGACATTGCTCGCCACGTCATAGGATGCCTTGTAACTCTATAAACGAGGTTTCAAATGCGTGTCGATGACGTGGCGGTGGGCAAAGGGCCTGGCAGATATTGCTCGCCACGTCATAGGATGCCATATAACTCAAGAAACGATGTTTCAAGTGCGTGTTGATGACGCAGCGGTCAGTTTCTGCGAGGACCTACCGAGGGCAACGCCCAGCTCCACAGGGTGCCGTCCGCCATGCCGGCGAACACCGCGTCTCCCGTCGGACTCAGCGCCACCGACATGGCGCCCACCGCACAGGGGCTTACACTCGTTCACTTTTCAGCTCAACTTGAGCCGTGTGTGACACACATAAACACCCTACACACCTTAAACACCCCCCAACACTCCCTCAACACGGGCTACACAACCCCTACGCGCACCCCCTATCCCACAAAAAGCGCTCAAGTTGAGCCGAGAAGTGAACGAGTGTACGCCCCTGCCACCGCACCCTCCGCGAGCAACACCACCGCCGGCCTCGGCTCCTCCACCTTCGTCCCTCTCGCATCTCCCCGACCGCCGCCGCCGCCGCCGCCGCCGCCGCCGCCGCTGCCGCCGCCGCTGAGGCGCCAGACCCGCACGAGCGCGTCGCCCGAGTGGGACGGGCACGCGCCGCCCGCCGCGAGGCAGGGGCTTACACTCGTCCACGTTCGGCTCAACTTGAGCGCTTTGTATGGGATAGGGGATGCGCGTAGGGGTTGTGTAGCCCGTGTTAACGGGGTGTTAACGGGTGTTCAGGGTGTGTAGGGTGTTCTCTTGTGCCAGACGCGGCTCAAGTTGAGCTGAGAAGTGGACGAGTGTGAGCCCCTGCCGCGAGGCAGGTGCCGTCTCTAGAGATGGCCAGGGCGAACACCTCGAACGCGTCCACGCTGTGAGGGTCGCCCCAGTCCAGCCGCAGGCCGCTATGGCGGAAGTCGCGCGGCTCGAGCCCGTGCGCCGCCAACCCGCCGCCCTCGCCGCCGCCCGCGCCATCCATCTGCGCGCTACTTGACGTGTGGGAGCCTGCTGGCGATGTCGCGAAAACACCGCGACATCGACAACAAAGCTGGACTACTGGACTGTCCGGCCGCCGCATTATTGAAGATGAATACGTGGAGAGCAGGAGAGGGGAGGTGGCGGGCGGCTCGATGCCGGCCACTTGTTGCACGCGCTTCCTTCCACCTCCTCTCCCGTTCGGACCCGGAACTCGCCTGCCCCCGCGCGTCTCCCGCCCGGCCGGCCCTTGTTCAGCTCCCTCCGCCGCAGCTCTTCAGAGCTCATTCTCGCTCCCGCCGCCGCGCTTCAAATAGAAAAATGGGTGTCGTTGAGCTTAGACGCGAGCTCCTGGACGAGGCCCTGCCCATCCCGCAGCGCTTCCGCGCGCTCTTCGCGCTGCGGTCTATCAGCGGCGACGCCGCGGTGGGCGCCCTGCTGGACGGCCTCAAGGACCCCAGCGCGCTGTTCCGCCACGAGGTGGCATTCGCGCTGGGGCAGATGCAGGTCGAAGCCGCGGTGCCAGCGCTCAAGGCCATGCTTCGCGATGTCGGCGAGCACTCTATGGCTTGGCCTGGCGGAAATCGCTCGCCACGTCAAAGGATACCAAACAACACTCAAGACACAGCTGGGGTCTGTATGTTCCTTCCTGAAACCACGGCAGTCACCCTCTCTTCATACCAGAATACCTCGAAGATGCTCGTTCAAAGTGCTTGCCAGTGAGTGGTGACAAGGCAAGAAACACGTGTTGGTCCCTCCTCTGCGGCACGGCATGAGGCGGCGGAGGCACTGGGCGCCATCGCTAGTGCCGAGTGCTTGGAGGCGCTGGAGGAGGCGAGCACGGATGAATGCCAGGTGGTGCGCGAGACGGCGGTGATGGCGCTGCAGCGGCTCAGGCAGGGGCTTACACTCGCTCACTTCAGAGCTCAACAGGAGGACCTTCGGGACACATCGCTCACATTAGAGCTCAACTTGAGCACCTTCGCGCCACATCCACCGATTAATTCCGGTATATGCGGGACGAATGAAGCTTAAGTCGAGCGGGAATGGGCAAGGTCAGCTCAAGTTGAGCGGAAATGGGAACGAGTGTAAGCCCCTGGGCTCAGGTACGCGACGGCGCTGTCCGCGACAAGCGGCGGTGGCGGCGACGAGGGCGGCGGCGGCGGTGGCGACCATGACGGCAACGGCGGCGGCGGCGGTAAGGGATCCGCCAAGGAAATGCTCTCTGCGCCCGCTGCGGGGGTCAACGGCAGGGTCTGATAGATCATCCCCGCCACATCATCCAACGCAGTATTGACCGCCGTCGGTTTTTGAATCAGTTGCCATCCTATGACGCGTCGAGCAATATCTGCTGGGCCCGAGTCAACGGGGAGACGCCGTACCTCTCCGTGGATCCAGTGCCGGCGGCGGCCGCCTCGGTACCGACCGACCAGCTGCGCGCCACGCTGCTGGACGAGGGCGCGGACATGTGGTCGCGATACGGCGCTATGTTCGCGCTGCGCAACCGCGGGCCGGGACCCGAGGTAGGGGCTTACACTCGTCCACTTCTCAGCTCAACTTGAGTCGTTTCTAATACTCAAAATAACCCCAAAATGCCTAAGCTCCCCCTGGGCCCCCACAACTCCACCCCCACAACGAGTACCCCCTAAGAACCCCTTAAACTCCCTTTGTTTCACAAAAAGCGCTTACGTTGAGCCGAAAAGTGGACGAATGTAAGCCCCTGGCACGAGGTGGCCTCCGTCCTGGGCAGAGTTCTCACCTCCTCCGCCAGTGCCCTGCTGAAGCACGAGGTGTGCTACGTCCTGGGTCAGATCCAGGAGCAGGGGGCGAGCGGCGGCGCGGGGGACGCGCTGCGCGCCACGCTAGAGGACACCGGCGAGCACCCCATGGTGCGGCACGAGGTGGGGCGGTGCAGGCTGACAGTGCCAAAACCCGAGTTGAAAGCGCGCCTGGTTTCAGCGCTTGAACCTTAAATGTGATGAACAGCTTTCAAACATTCGTTTAAGTTTCAACTTGCGCCAATACAACGAGGCGGCGGAGGCCATTGGGTCCATCGCAGCGGGCTCCACGGTAGGGCGGTGCAGGTTGACCCAATGAATCCCATGTCGAAAGCGCATGGAGCTAAGCGCTTGAAACTGGGATATGGTATGCCGCTGTCATTATTTGCTTTTAAATCCAACTTGTGCCGCTACACCACGGCGGGGCTGCTGCGGCGCTACCTGGCCGACGCCGACCGCATCGTGGCGGAGAGCTGCCAGGTGGCGCTTGACATCATGGACACCGAGATCAGCGGCGAGTTCGTCCCGCTGCAGGCCGCTGTCGAGGCGTGAGACGGGAACGATTTCTGTATTTTTTATAATAAGCGTTTTTCGGCAGGGAAGAAATTCGACTCTGATGCTCCCGCAAGACATTATGTAGCTAGCTCTGTGCTACTCGTTCCGTTGTAATAGAAGACGGGAGGATCCACCAATCCAACACCGCCAAGCGATGGACCCGAACGACGTACCGACCGTATCAGCCAATCAGAGTTACTGAACCGATCGATCGTAATGTATCAGCCAATCAGAGCTACTGAACCGAACGATCATACTGCATCAGCCAATCACAGCTACTGAACCGATCGATCGTACTGTATCAGCCAATCAGAGCTATCGAAGCGATCAGTAACAGCCAATCAGAGCTGGAACTGGTTGTCGTATTGCTCGACGGGGGTGAAGTCGCAGGTGATGAGGCGGCCGGCGAACCAGCGCATGTTGAGGGTCTGCCGCGCGGACGCCGCCGCTGCCGCGGTGTCGAACTTGACATACACGAAACCCTGGCTGCGCACATCCACGTGCATGTGCAGCACTTCGCCGTGCCGGCTGCACTCGTCGCGCACGTCCTCCCCGATCTCCATCCACCAGTTCTCGCCCGCCATCTGTGAAGGGTCAAACATATTCTTCAGCGTCATAGCCGCCGACGGGTAGTCCACGGCCCCGGGCGTGGGCCCGGCGGCTGCGGCGGCTGTGCCGGCGGCGGCGGCGGCAACGACCCCCGCCATCCCGCCGCCGCCGCCCGCCGGCACAGCCATCCCGCCGGCCCCGAATGCCGCCGCCATGGCGTCGCCCTCCTCCCAGCTGCCGCCGCCCGCCCCGCCGCCACCGCCGCCGCCGCTGCCGTAGCCGCCGCCTCCCATCAGGGCCTGGCAGGTATTACTCGCTACGTCATCCAACGCGCTTCGGACCCTCGTTTATTGAGTTGAATGGCATCCTATGAGGTGGCGAGCAATATCTGCCGGGCCACATCACCCAACGCATCATGGACCCTCGTTTCGTGGTCCAAATGGCAACCGATGACGTGGCGGGCAATAGATGGCAGGCCTTACCTCCCATGGACGCCATGGCCGCACCGGGCCCCATGCCCATGGGCCCGCTGAACACCGTGGGCAGCGTGGGCACGGGCGCCGCCGACAACCAGGGGCTTACACTCGTTCCGATTTCAGCTGAACCTGAGCTCTTCTGTCCACCGTATAATCCAACTTCACTCATGAATGTGTCCCGGAGTTGCTCAGGTTGAGCTCTGAAGTGAGCGAGTGTAAGCCCCTGCCGAGAAGGTGGCGCGCTTCTCGGGGACGAACAGGTTAGGCAGCGCCACCGCCGGCGGCAGCGCGTTGTCCGGGTGCGACGCCTGCGAGCAGGGGCTTACACTGATTCCTATTTTAGCTCAACTTGAGCACTTCCTTCCACCGTATAACTCAACTTGACACTTGACAGTGTCCTGGAGTTGCTCTAGTTGAGCTCTAACGTGAACGAGTGTAAGCCCCTGCCTGCGAGCGCACGCCCTCGCGGCCCTCCACGATGATGTTGTCGTCCACGAGGCGGCTGAGGCAGGAGACCCGCGTGGCGACGCCGACCGGCGTGGCGTTGAGCACGCGCACTGCCGCCTTGAAGACCATGGCGACCTCGCCCATGGCGCACCCGCCGAAGTCAACCTGGACGCCCATCACGTACATCTCGCCCGTGAACTTGAAGGGGGTGGTCCACCGCTGCCAGGTGGAGGCCTCCGGCAGCCAGGGGCTTACACTCGTCAACTTTTCAGCTCAAATAAAGCACTGTTGTTGGGCTACACCAGTGCACTTTTCGATGTGACGTGAGCACTGCTTGTTGGATGTGGTGGTAGCTTCCATAGACAGAAAGCGTGTCAGGTTGAGCTGAGAAGTGGGCGCTTGATATGGCTTCAGTGACCAAGAACGGCTCATGTTGAGCTGAGAAGTGGACGAGTGGAAGCCCCTGCCGGCGACGCGTCCGGCATCTCGCCCGCGTAGTACCGGAAGAACCCGATGACCACGGCGCCCAGCATCTCCGGCGTGGGCTGCTGCGTCGACGCCGGCGCGTGCATCGCCAGAAAATTGGGTCGTGCCAATGGTCATTCCCACGTCATGATCCTTGATCCTTTCCACGTCACAGGGCGTCACTTGGCATGATCTATCCCGGGATGCCGATCTTCAACTTGCTCCACAAAGAAGTTTGTATGATAAGTTGAGGTTTGTATGATCAGTTGACGAAAGGACCTTGACAGATCATGAGGCAGTAGGAAGCATGTCCGGCCTTGCACTCGCTCACTGACTGTATGCTCAGAGCGTTCCTATGAACATCGCCAACACATGTAACCGCCAACATATGTACCAGGTAACCGCCAACACATGTGGCCACCAACACATGTTAAGCGAAGATTGATGCAGACTGGTCCAGACAGGTACAAGCCCCCCGCGCCCCACCAGGTAGTTGAGCAGCATCATCCCGACGCGGAAGGTGCCGAGGCCGCCGGCGAACGCCTTCTCCAGCCCGCGCTGGGTGAACACGCACTTCAGCGGCAGCATCAGCGGCTTGAACGCCGGGAACCGCGCGCTCAGCGGGATCATCGGCGAGTTGAAGAACGACGTGCCGCGCACCGTCTGCCGGTTGCCCACGCACACCTTGCACTTGAGCCCTGACGGGATGTCGGTGTAGCTTAGCACAGGGTCAAGTGAATGATGCTCGCCACGTCACAGGATGCCGCTTCATACTCAACAGGCGACTTGGCCAATGTGGTGGATGATGTCTATTGGTGGATCATTCAAGACTACACAGTTCAGTCCCCGTACCAAATGGTCACATTTGCTCCACGCTAAAATGTCCCAGATTGGGACATGTTTGTACGCGCGACGTGTTTTTCATATATTGATTTTCTCGATGTCGTTTATAGGTGGGAAATAAAAACGTGCAGCGTTTTGAAACAGAGAGGTTGCGCCACACGAGAGCTTTGCGGGAATCGACGAGTTGACTCAAGGAAAAGGGACAAGGAGCAAATGTGTCCATTTGGTACGGGGACTGAACTGTGTAGGAAGCACGCCTTGCAAAAGCATGAGCATAAACTGGTAAGGCTTTGGCGCGCTGCGGATCGTGGCGGCAGGTGTGTGCCTTCGCGAAGCGACAATCGATTTCGTGGTATTTTTTGTGGTAGTTTTGGTGGGTGTGCACGTGTGGGTACCAGGGCCTGACACTCGTTGCCATTCCAGCTCAACTTGAGTTCTTCTGTCCACTGTGTAACCCAACTTGACTCATGCATGTGTCCTGGAGTTGCTCAAGTTGAGCTCTGACGTGAACCAGTGTAAGCCCCTGAACCCTACCTGATCATGGGCACGCGGCCGGTGGTGCGCGGGTCGGTGTCAACGGCCCAGCGCTGCTTCATCATCTCCGCGCCCAGCTGGTTGATGCCCTGGCACTCCGGCAGGTTCTCGTACTTCCCCACCGTCTTCTAGGGCCTGGCGCATAATGCTCGCCACGTCATAGGATGCCAATTAAACCAAGAAGCGAGGGTCTGAAATGTGGATGATGACCTGGCAGGCATTATCCGTCAGGCCCTACCGTCTTCACGCGCAGGTCCAGGTCGCTGCTGAACAGCAGCATCTTGTGCCGAGTTGTAGCAGCGCAAGTTGAATTTGAAAGCAAATCTGAAGCAAATCTGAAAGCACTCTAGAATATTATAGTTTCAAGCGCTTAGTTCCAGGCGCTTTCAACGTGGGTTTGATATGGGCAACCTGCACCGCCCTACCGAGTGGACCCGAAGGTCTCCGCCGGCCAGTGGGGCCCAGCAAGCAGTTCTCTCGGCGCGTCAGGTAATGAAATTCTGATCTAGACACGGCCTTGATAATGACATGCGAGCGCCCTCTTGGGGCTCGATAAACGTTATGCTAACAAAGAATGTATTGTTCTCTCGTCCAGAACAGCTCAGTAGCGTAAGAACGCGGCGTATGTAATCCTACTGGATATTCAGTTACCTGGTTGAAGGATGCAATCGTCATAGCTGCTCGGTTTGAGAGGAAGAGGGGGAAGAAAAGGGGCAGGGGGAAGGGGGAGGGTGGGGAAGGGGGGGAGGCTGGGGACCGGAGGAGGGTGGGGACGGGGGGAGGCTGGGGA
>Ga0307489_10002532_pt1 | contig 12211 bp, 20 predicted proteins | sample SB12metaG_FD_202247 | JGI IMG/M metagenome (GOLD analysis project Ga0307489, IMG submission 202247) | Sea-ice brine microbial communities from Beaufort Sea near Barrow, Alaska, United States - SB 1.2 | ecosystem: Environmental > Aquatic > Marine > Coastal | place: USA: Alaska | collected...
CTGGCTTGGCATCCTATGACGTGTGCGAGCACTATCTATCAGCCCCTAGGGCGCGGCGGGGATGCTGACGCCCTCCAAGGCAGAGGACGCGGCACTGCACGTCGCGGCCGTTCCCGGCAGGGCCTGGCAGATACCGCCCTCCTTGTCATCTTCCTCCTCCTCCTCCCGCCTCCTCCTCCTCTGTATCCTCTTTTCCTCCTCCTCCATGTATCCTCCTTCTCCTCTTCCTCCTCGTCCTCCCCCCTTCTTCCTCGTCTGCCTCCCCCTCCTCCTCCACCTCCTCCTCCTCCTCCTCCTCCAGTCCTCCTCCATTCCTCCTCCTACACCCCCTCGTAGTCCGCCTCTGACTGTTTGCTCTCTCGTTCCTCGGTTTCATTGGCACCATATGACGTGGCGAGCAATATCTGCCAGACCCTGATTGCCGGGCTGTGTGGCTCGATGAAGCCGCTGATGCTAATGGGCACGGCAGCCGCGGACCTTGTCGCCCTGGACGCCGCCGCCGCCGTCGACCATCGCGTCGCGGGCTTTGAAGAGGAGGCCAGGCAGGGGTGTTATTGAGAACAAGCACTCGACCAACGTTGATTCTGCTCCTCCTCCTCCGCCGGGGCAAGCAATCGACCAACGTTGAATCTCCACCTTCTCGCGTCTATATACTCTGCGCGTCTGTACAAGAATTCGATCTGAATTTAAGTCATGCGGGCTTGTCCGATACCGGTCAGATGCTTGTTTCTCTTCGACCCTCCCACCTGGCGGCTGCGGCGGCGGCAGCGCTCGCACGTCTCGCGCCCCTCCGGCCCGGTTTCATTCGGCCCAGCCTCCGTCGCCAAGAGTGGCGGCCCACCCTCAATGGCAACGCACCCCTATACCTTCGCCAACTACAAGCCGCTACCAGTTCCGGAGTTCATCAAGCCCCCGGCGTCCGCCGCGTTACGACTGTTGCACAAGCTTGCGGTAGGCACTGATGGATAGTGCTCGCCACGTCATGAATACAAATTGAATCCTCGTTTTTTTCAATTGAGAGGCATCTTATGACGTGGCCAGCACGATTCATCAGTCCCTAGCTCGCGTCGGACCCGGGCATCCTGGGAGTGATGGCTAAACACAAATGGACGGTGCCGCTGTTGGCGGAGATGCCGCCCGAGGGCAAAGTGGGTAGGGACTGATGGATAGTGCTTGCCACGTCATAGTATATCACTGCAATTAAGAAACGAGGGACGAAAATGTGTGTGATGACGCGGCGTTCACCATCCATCAGTCCCTAAAAGTGGGGGTGTCGGAGTCCTGCGTGCTGGGGTACAACGTCAACTCGGGGCAGGAAATCCACTTGCGCCTTCGCACGGCAGGGTGGTGCCGGGGGCTCACACTCGTCCACTGCTCGGCACAACCTGAGCCTCTTTGTCACTGGAATCACCCACGTACCCCACAAAAAGTGCACAAACCCCCGACGCCAACTGCACAAACCACCCAAAGTACCCCACGAATAGTGCTCCCGTGAAGCCGTAATGTCGACGATTTGTAAGCCCCTGGGCGATGCCGATTGATCCCAGGTTGAACCCGGGTTGACGCGCTTCGTTTCAGCACTTGAAGCTGAAATATGATGAACAACTCACAATTTTCGCTCTCATTTTCAACTTGTGCCGATGAGCTGCTTTCAAAGTTTGATTGCAATTTCACCTTGCGGCGCTACGTGACGGATGACTTAAAGGGGTTCCGACGGTATGCGCGCATCCGCGAGACGCTGATACATGAGCTGACGCACAACGTGTGGAGCGCGCACGATATCAACTTCAAGCGCCTGTGCTCGCAGGTGAGGAATAATGCGTAGTGCTCGCCACTTCATGGAGTGATATCCGGTGGATAGTGCTCGCCACGTCATAAGATTCCATGCAACTGAACAGTCGAGGGTTAAAACTGCGTTGGATGACGTGGTGAGCACTATCTATCATTCCCTACTCGCAGCTCGGCGTGGAGTGCGACGAGTTCGATTGGAAGAAGACGAACAACGGTGCGCAGCGACTGGACGGGACTGCGGTGGATGATTCAGATGGCGACGAGTCGATGTCCGAGGTAGGGAACAATCACATGTGGCCCGCCGCGGCAACCCTAAACCCTAAACTCTAAACCTTGAAACCCAAACCCTAAAGCCTAAGCCCTAAACCTGGTATGGATTGCGTGACTGTGCCGCTAACGTGGTGGAAGGGTCTGACGCGATCGGCTGAATGTCGTTGACGTGACAGGAAGGATTGATTGATTGTATGAATGCCACTGACACGGCAGGAGGGTCTAATGTGTTTGACGGTGTGTCGCTAATGTGGCATCCTACGACGCGGCGAGCAACATATGGCAGACCCTGTTTCGAGGACGAGACTATGGCGGCGACTCGGGCGAGCAGCGGGAAGGCGCTGGGCGGCGGCGGGAAGGCGTCCTCAGCAGCGGCGGGGGCGGCAGCGGCGGCGGCGGCGCGTGCGGGTGACGCAGCGGAGCGAGAAATGGCTGCGGCAGCGCGGGACGCGTTGGAAGCGGCGGCGGCGGCGCAAGCGGCGGCGGGGAGAGGCGGCTGCGCGCATGATGCTGACGCCGAGGATCCAATGGATTCGGACGAAGTGCAGTCGTGCGGGTGCGCCAGCTGCGCCAGCGCTGGCGGGAGCGGGCCGTTTTCATTATCAGGGCTTTCCGACGCGTTCTCCGCAAGATGTTTGCGGATGGCGCATGGGGGCGGTGGGGGTGCGGTGGGTGCGGTGACGCTGGCAGCGGCAGCAGTAGGGGCTTACACTCGTCCATTTTCGGCTCAACGTAAGCGCTTTTTGTGGGATAGGGGGTGCATTTAAGGGTTGATCAGGGGGTTCTCAGGAGGTGTCAGGGGATTATCGGGGGGTATGTAGGATGTATTTCGTGTCAGAAACGGCTCAGGTTGAGCTGAGAAGTCGACGAGTGTAAGACCCTGGGCAGCGGCGGCGGCGGATGCGGCAGGTGCAGCGGAAGAGACGAACGAGGCGGCAGAGGCAGGGGCTTACACTCGTCCACTTTTAATCTCAACTTGAGCCAGGTCTGATAAAAGAATACACCCTGCACACCCCCTACTACCCCCTTATATCCCCTAAACAGCCCCTAAACAACCCCTAGACGCGCCCCCTATCCCACAGAAAGCGCTTATGTTGAGCTGAAAAGTGAGCGAGTGTCAGCCCCTGGGCAGAGGCGGCAGAGAATGCGCGCAGAGTAGCGGATGCTGACGCTGCTTGTGATGTTGTTGCTACCGCCGCCGCCGCCGCTGCCGCCGCCGCTTCCGCTGCGGCTGCTGCCGGCGCTGCCGCTGACGCCGACGCCGCGGTCTTCGCCGCCGCGCTCGACGACGATGCCGCGCGTATGAACGCCGGCACCGCCCAGGCATCTGCGCTCGCCCAGGCGGCGTGCGACGCTCTTTGTGCCGCCGCTGCCAATGCCGACGAATCCATCGTCGCCCTGGACACCCTTGCCACCATACTCGGCAACGCCATGTCGGCCCCGCGAGGCTCCGCGGGTGACAAGTTCCGATCCATCCGCCCGGGCAGGGTGGTTATTGAGAACAAGCACTCCGCCGAGGTTGAATCTCCTCCTCCTCCTCCTCCTTATCCGCTCGTATGTATCAGCGTGGGTTTACTGAGAGCAAGCACTTGTCCGAGGTTGAATCTTCTCCTCCTTCTTCGTATACTCTGCGTGTCTGCATGAGCATTCACCCTGAAGGTAAGCCGTGCTCCGATCTCGGTCGACTACTTGCTCTCAATGACCCTTCTGCCGGGTAACGCAGCGTTTCATCGACGCGCGGGGCGCTTCGCCGGTTCGTTGGACCTTCTGAGCGCAGCTGGCTTTAGGTCGGGTGGTGGCGGCGGCGGGAGCGGCGGCAGCGGTGGTGGCGTTGGGGGCGGCGGCGGGGGTGGGGACGGCGGCGGCGATGTCAGTGAGGTCATTTGGAAGTTAACGCGGGATGATCCAGCACTGTTGTATGTGGTGCGGTCGGCAGTGTGCGACGCAGCGACGCGCGCGAGAGGGATCCCCGCCTAGAGACAACTGAGTGAGAAGACTGTACAGTGTCTATTGTGGAATCCCCCATGCCTCACATCTGTTTCCAAGTAGCAACCATCTCTCAGGTCACGAAAAATGTACTAACAGGTCACGAAAAGTGCACACTCTGAGGGCTCAGCGATTAAACTCTTGTCACAGAGTTTGAAGACTGTGCAGTGTGTGAGGAATCCCACATTGCTCAAATCTGCAGCGGATCGACGTCGGGCGGCGAAGCGTAGCGGGACTACGCTGCAAGCGGCGAAGCGTAGGGAAACGAAGTGATCTAGGTGGCGGCGGTGGCGCGTATGAAAGGAGTGAAGATCTCGCACGTTGCTACAAGCTACGAGCAACGGTGGAAAGGGGGTTGCCGAGGCACAATCAAGATCGGCTGTACAAGGGCCACGGCACCCCTCCCGCCCCGCTCACCATAGCCCAACGCGCGCCTCACGTGCGCACGCCGCGTCTCGCTGCCGATCCGTGCCCGCACTGCGCCCTCGCGCGTGATACCGTGCGCCCCTTCAAGTCCGTTCGAGTCATGGAGCGGGAGGCTGACGACGCCCACCTTCATTCGGCGCTGAACCCCGCTCTCCTGGAGGAGGAGGCGTCTGAGCTCAACACGCTGCTCAAGGAGGGGGACAACGAGGAGGTGGAGGAAGCTGCCGCCGCGACGACGGCTGCGGAGGATCGCTCCCTCGTGGCGGCAAGCCCCGCGGACGTGGACGTCGCGCGGCGCGTCGTCGCGCGTTGGCGCGCGTTCGTGGTAAAGCGAACGGCGTGCCCGCTGCTTGACCTGTTACAGGCCCTGCCCGACCTTTTCGAGCAGGAGGTGCTCAAGCGGCTAGACCCCACCGCCCGCACCATGCTCGCGCAGGTGGGGCGGCCGTGGCGGGTGGTGGTACTGGCCGCGGCTGGCGGCGGTGTTATCAGCATGGGCTGGCGGCGGCGCTGGCTTCCGCGCTTGCCCAAGGGAGTGACGGTTCGGCTCCAGCTCAGGGAGTTTTGCACTTCCGCCGAGCGGCTGGCTTGGGCGAAGGCGAACGGGTGCAGGTGGGATCAGTGGACGTGTCAGACCGCCGCCGAGGGCGGTCACCTGAAGGTGTTGCAGTGGGCGCGGGAGCACGACTGCCTGTTGGGTCGGTGGACGTGTGCAGCCGCCGCTGGGGGCGGGCACCTGGAGGTGTTGAAGTGGTTGCGGGAGCACGGCTGCCCGTGGGATAAATTGACGTGTGAATTCGCCGCTCATCGTGGACATCTGGAGGTATTGAAATGGGCGGTGGATAACGACTGTCCGTGGAACCACGCAGGGCCTGGCAAATAATGCTCGCCACGTCATACTCGTGGGATATCATTCAACTCAAAACATGTGCGGTGCAAATGCGTTGGATGATGTGGCGGGCAATAACTGCCAGGCCTTAGGACGCGGCAACCTACATTGCCGCGCGACGAAGCGGATGCGCTCATACACTCGAATACGTGCGGGCTGTCATGTATCCATCTATCATCATAAAAGTGAGATTTGAAGATAACTCAGAGGTTTATTTCAGATTACGGTCGTGTAACAAGCTCGGGAAGCTTTTCACCCGCTTCTGTGAACACAAGGCCCTCGTGATGGACAATGTGAGAGTTTCATATCATTTCGAGGCGATTTATCCGGACAGCACGGCAGAGTCTTTGGGCTTGGTGGATGGCGGCGAGATATTTGCGACGACGGAACAGGCGGGAGACTAAAAACGATCGAACCTGCGCGTTCGAAGACTCTTGATTAGAAACATATTGTATCTTATCATTTCGTAATAGACGGGAGACTCACTTGCTAGCTTAACGTGAGCCCCTTATTATAACATCTAGCTGCGAGTAAACGTCGAGGAGCGTTTGGCGGGGGTTGACATTGACGTCGCTGGTGCCAACGAACAGAAGGCTGACGCTGACGCTGACGGTGGCGGGGAACCAAAGCTCCAAAGGCATCCGACGACGCGTTTGCTCTCTTTGATTAGGCGATTAAAACCTATGATCATTTCGTAATGCACGGTGAGACTAAAGCCAGCTAGTGTCTATGTTAATCCGCGTATATGGAACGCCGCAACCTTTGCATTTGACTTTGCGTACTTAACAATCGTCTTCCATATCATCAACTTCATGTTGATGCGAGCCTCAAGTGCTGCCCCCGTGCCGCCGCCGCCGCCGCGGCGCCGCCGCCCCCGCGGCAGCCCTGGCGCCCGCCGCCGCGCCCATTGTGCTGACGTCCTTGAACTTCTCCGGGTCGTCCAGGAAACAAGGTCTTACACTCGTCCACTTCTCAGCTCAACACAAGCACTGTTCTGTGAGCTACATGCGTCCACTTTTCAGTTTGACGTGAGCACTTTTTGCGGGCTGGCAGGGAGACATCATTCACAAGAACGTCTCGGGTTGAGCTGACAAGTGGACGCTGGGTGTGGCTTCAGTGACCAAACACGGCTCGGGTTGAGCTGGGAAGTGGACGAGTGTAGGCCCCTGCCAGGAAGCGCGTGACGATGGAGCGGACCAGCAGCTTGTGTTCGGTCAGGTCGGTGCACAGCTCGACCTCAACAGACTTACGGATCTTAAGTTCTCAGTCGCTGTCTGCATGTCCACGGTGTAGCGGCGCAAGTTGAATTTGAAAGCAAAGTTTGAAAGCGGTTCATCATATCTTAGTGTCAAGAGCATCGTTCCAGACGCTTTCATCACAGGTTTCATCGATTCAACACGCACCGACCTACCGCGGAGCGCAGAAACATCACGGTGTGCTCTGTGATGAGCTCCTCGGTGATCTCAACTGCCACCGCCGCCGCCGCCGCCGCCGCCGACGCCGCCGCGCAGGGCCGTGCTGATATTGAGGTGTGCTATGGTGAGCGCCTGAGTGATAAGATATGATCTGGTCATCCTGTCCACAAGATGACAAGATGAAAGTATGGACATGGAAGCTGACCTTAAGCTGGCAGTATCGATATGGAAGATGGCCTTAAACCCAGTCTCCGGTTAGACTACCCCCTGGATCCCCCGAATCCAGCCACTTGACCAATCAGGAACCATGAGAGACGATGGACTGTCCGTGGCCCCATCAGGGACCATAACCGATTACGATCAGAATTGGCGCGAAAAGAGCAAAGAATCCGGCCAATGATATCTAAGTGTGACACTCTCTCGACCAATCAGATGAGGGCCTTGAGGGTCTTATCAGACCCGGACACTGGGTTTAAGATGACAGTATCGATATGGGAGATGACAGTATCGATATGGTCATCCTGGATGTCGACATGGGATATCTTGTCACTCTGGTCAGATGCGTGGGTCGAGTGAGACGCAAGTATGAGTCCAGTGAGAGGTAATAGCTGCTTGCCTCTGCCGCCGCGGCCGGCTCCGCAACAGCTTCAGCGGCGTCCGCCGTGTTGTCCAGCCGCGTCTTCTTTGGCCGGGGTGGCGCTGATGTGGTCGGTGCCATTCCCCGCGTCGCCGCTCAGGGGCTTACACTCGTCCACTTTTCAGCTCAACGTAAGCAGTGTCTTTGGCATACGTTGGGTGGTTTCAGTGACAAAAACGGCTCTGGTCGAGCCGACAAGTGGACAAGTGTAAGCCCCTGCCGCCCTCGCGCCCGCCGCTGCGCCCACCGTCTCGTCCAACCGCGTCTTCTTTTGCCGGGGGGGCGCCGGCGTGGTCGGTGCGCGAGCGCGCTTGGGACCCTTGGAGCCCACACCGGTAGCTACTCCTAGCCCCGGGGTCACCACCTTCATCCTCCCCGTGGTAGCTCCTCGTAGCCCAGGGGTCGCCACCTCCGTCCTCCCAATGATTCCCTTGAGTCCAGCTATCGTCAGGTCCTCCTTGTCCCCGTCGTCGTACACCACGCGGTACCACCCAAGCTTCGTGTAGCGGCGCAAGTTGAATTTGAAAGCAAAGCTTGAAAGCAATTCATAATATTCCAGCATCAAGCGCTCAGTTCCAGGCGCTTTCAACGTGGGTCTGATAGGGTCAACCTGTACCACCCCACCTTCGGGTCAAAGGAAGCCACGCGCCCGCCGTACATCAATCCGTCGAACTCTTTGTTTATTTTCCGGCCAACCAATGCGACCCCGTCCGCCACCGCCCGCGCCCCCGCCTTCGAATTCGCCTTGGTGTAGCAGCGCAAGTCGAGTTTGAAAGCAGAAATTGAAAGCAATACGTCACACTTCAGTTTCAAGCGCTGCTTTCCAGGCGGTTTCAACTTGAAGTTCACAGGGTCAACCTGCACCGCCCTACCTGAGCCCCCGCCGCATTCGCCCCCGCCCCCGCCACCCTCGCCCCAGCGCTCGCGCCCGCCACCCTCGCCCCAGCCCTCGCGCCCGCCGCTGCGCCCACCGGCCTGTCCAGCCGCGTCTTCTTGGGCTGTGAGGGCGCCGGTATGTAGCGACGCAAGTGGAAACTGAAAGCAAAACTTGAAGGCGGTTCATCATGTTTCAGGTTTAAGCGCAGGGTTCCAGGCACTTTCAACGTGGGTCTGACACGGTCAAGCTGTACCGCCCTACCGGTGTGGTCAGTGCGCCAGCGCGTTTGGAACCTTTGGAGCCCGCACCGGCGTGCACATGCGTGAGCGCGGACAAAGCGGCCAGGGTGAGAAGCGCGAGGGCGGCAGGGGCGTCGTCGTCAGCGTCGTCGGCGGGCGCGATGACGTTGAGGTCGGCGCGCCCGATACGCCCAGCTTCGATGTTGTATGCCCGCGCAGCAGCCGCCTCCGTGGCGTGGTATCCGAGGTGTTTCCGATTGCACTCTGCCGTCCATTTCCCCATGCTCTGTCTCCAGCTGACACCTTTGAACTGAGAGGTGCCTTCTCGAGAGGTGCCTGCTCGGCGCTTTGTAGGAACAACGCCGTCCGTGATGTAGTCGTCGTAGGCCCGCGCCGCAGCCCCCTCCGTGGCGTAGCATCCAAGGCGTTTCTTCTTGCAGTACGCCTGCCATTGCCCGCGGCACTTGTTCCAGCTCACACCTTTGAATGCAGAAGAGGTGCCTTCTCGGCGCTTTGCAGGATCACCGCCGTCCTTGGCGTATTCCTCGCACGCCTGCGCCGCAGCCTCCTCCATGACGTAGTTTCCTAGGAATTTCCCTTTATACCTCGCCGCCCATTTCCCTCGGTTCTTTACCCAGTATACACCCTTGAACTTGGAGGTTCGTGCTCGGTGCATCACAGGATCCGCCTGCCCGCCGGCTGTGCCCCCACTGCCGTTGCCATCGTCCTCGACCTCCTCCTCGACCTCCTCCTCCTCATGCCCCGCTCCCTCCCCCGCCTCCTCCACCGCCTCCTGCTCTGCCTCTTCCGCCTCCTCCTCCTCCACATCCCCCTCTCCCGCCACCTCCTCCTCCGCCTGGTGGTCCTCCTCCTCCTCCACCTCCTCCTCCACCTCCTCCTCCTCCGCCTCCTTCCTCTCCTCCTCCACCTCCTCCTCTTCCTCCTCTACCTCCGCCTCCTCCTCCTCCGCCTCCGCCTCCTCCTCCCGCTCCCCTTCCCCCGCCACCACCTCCTCCTCCTCCGCCTCCGCCTCCTCCTCCGCCTCCTCCTCCTCCTCCTCCACCTCCACCTCCTCCGCCTCCTCCAGCTCCTCCGCCTCCTCCTCCTCCTCCTCCTCCGCCACCACGTTCTCCTCCACCACCACCTCCTCCTCCTCCTCGTCCTCCGCCTCCTCCTCCTCCTCCCCCTCCACCAGCACCTGCCCCTCCACCTCCTCCTCCTCCTCCTCGTCCACCTCCTCCTCCGCCTCCTCCATCACCTCGACCACCTCCTCCTCCATCGAGCCTGCAATGTCCCGCTCGACAACATCATCCGCGCCCTCGGGCAGCAGTCCCGTCCGCAAGGCCCCTGGCTCCAAAACTCCGGCTCCTGTCAAAAACGCATTTTGCACCCTCGTTTCTTGAGTTACATCTTAAGTGAGGTGCTGAATGCTCACTTCGGTCTTGGGTCGCCCGCGCTGCCACCTAGAATCTACCACGACTTCGGGCGATGGGCGGACCACGTCGATGGGCGGGCAGTCGTCTTCGGGCCTCTGACCCTTGAGGTCGTTCGCACGCGTGGCGCCCAGCAGTCGACTTCGTGGGCATTTCTTATGATGTGGCGAGCAGTATCCGCCAGGCCCTACCTGGCAGCGGCAGTGGCAGCGGTGATGGCGGACTCTGCGCACCGCCGGTAGGAGTGCGCGCCCGCCGGGCCCGCTTGGGAGGTGGCTCGTCTGTAGCGCGTGCCCGCCGAGCCTCCTTCCGAACCTCGCTGCGCGCCGCCTTCCGGGCAGCTTTCTCCAGCGATGCCGCCTCCCCGGAATCACCCACCGCGGCCGTCGCCTCCGCCGTCGCCTCCGCATCCGCATCGGCCTCCGCCCCCGCCTCCGAATTCGCCCCCGCCTCCGCCGCCTCCGCCGCCGCCGCCGCCTTCCGGGCCTCCTTCCGAAGCTTGCCGCGGGCTTCCTTGCGCGCACCTTTCTCCCTCGCCTGAGCCTCCGCCGCCGCAGAGGTACCCACCGCCGCTGTCGACGTCGGTCCCGCCCGCCCCCGCCCGGAGAATTCGTCGTCGTCGTCGTCGTCGTTGTTGATTCTGGAGGTCCGCATCTGCCGAGCGATGGTGGGGTCGTGGCGCGCGCCTGCACCGAGCTCGCGGCGGCGGCGGAGCCGTCTCGAGCGGCGGCGACACGCGGCCACTAGTTACCGGTGACACGCGCGCGGCATGGCGTGGCGTGGCGCGCGCCTCGCTCCTGGCGGTCTTTCCAAGGATTTGTCGGCACCCCGCGCCTTGGTCTGCGCAGATCCGACGCGACGCTTGCCCCCAGATCTGCGCAGATATTCACCTTGGCCATAGATGCGTAGAGGTCATCAATCACGCGGCACCCCCCAACACACACGATGCCCCCACGCACATACTCCGCTACGATGCTTCCACCCATGCAGCCCCCCGCCGCTGCTGAATGCTCCGCGCACGCCCCGGACCGCTACGTCGTGCGCCCGGCGGGCGTGCTCGCCGAGATTCTGGGAGCGGCCGAAATTTGGGAAGACGAGTTGTTGCTGAAGCTGCGTGCGGCGGGGCTGATAGCCTACCCGTCGCCGCTGCTCGGGGCGGGGCTGCTCGAGAAGCTGCCCGAGGTGCTCGCGGCGGAGGTGCTGACGCGGCTAGACCCCACGGATGTCGTACTGTTCGGGCAGGCGAACCGCGCGTGCCGCGCGGCGGTGGTGGCATTCGGCGTGCCGCGAGAGGAGCAGGAAGTGGAGGAGACGAGCGACGATAGCAACGACGAGGGCACCGAGGGAGGGCCGCTTCTCCTCAGGGTCCAGGACTTTGTCGGGTCCGTCGAGCGGCTGGCGTTGGCCAAGGAGAGGGGGTGTCCGTGGGACGAGGGCACTTGTCAGTACGTCGCTCAAGGCGGGCACCTGGAGGTGCTGAAGTGGGCATGGGAGCGCCGTTGCCCGTGGAACTCGAATACTTGTATGTTCGCCGCTTGTGGCGGACACCTGGAGGTGCTGCAGTGGGCGCGCGAGCACGGGTGCGAGTGGGACGAGGATACGTGCGCGACCCGCCGCTGATTGTGGACACATGGAGGTGCTCAGGTGGGCGCACGAGCAAGGGTGCCCGTGCAGCTCAGTCAACGGTTGTTCGCGAGCCGCTCTCGGCGGGCACCTGCACGTGCTGCAGTGGTTGCGGGCGCACGGATGCCCGTGGGATGCGTGGACGTGTCGCCTCGCTGCTAGGGGCGGGCACCTGGAGGTGCTGCAATGGGCGCGGGCGCACGACTGCCCGTGGAACTCACTGACGTGTGCCGCCGCCGATGCGGCTGGGCATCTGGCTGTGTTGCAGTGGGCCCTCGACAACGGCTGCCCCTCGCACGTGTGAAGTCACAGCGCATGCTCGCGCCAGACAACGGCAGCTCTTCAATCATGCGAATTCACGACACATGCTGGCGGTTAACAGCGGTAGCCCCTCGCACGCATCAAGTCACAACAAAAGCTTGTAGCTGGGGCGTCAGCTCGTGCGGCACACACACCACTACGGCTGCATCACCGACACAATATTGCATCAAAGAATCTTACGAAATTGCATGAAACGCGAACTTCTCTGCAATACAAATACATCGACTGTGACTCACTGACGCACTTCTCGCTCCGTGCGCGCCTCAACCAGCGCCTCCGAACTATGCCGCAACATAACGAGAAC
>Ga0307489_10002533_pt1 | contig 12210 bp, 14 predicted proteins | sample SB12metaG_FD_202247 | JGI IMG/M metagenome (GOLD analysis project Ga0307489, IMG submission 202247) | Sea-ice brine microbial communities from Beaufort Sea near Barrow, Alaska, United States - SB 1.2 | ecosystem: Environmental > Aquatic > Marine > Coastal | place: USA: Alaska | collected...
TCCCCGCCTCCTCCAACCCGTCCGATGACTACCGTCCATTTGAGTTTGCCACGTGTACAACTGTTCGACCCCTCCACCACCCGGAACGCACCCCACTCCCCCACCTCCGTATCGCGAGCGGGATACCCCATGCGACGGTGCCTACGCCCGGCGAATGCTGCCCAGGGGCCTACGCGTCATATGGAACACCGATACTTAGATTGCAGAATTTGTTTTGTGGGACGGGTGGATATTCACCGTTCATCGATAAGTTGGATTCTCTGCTCTGCATTGCGGATGAGTGCCCGCCGAGGCAGCGAGCGACGCTGTCATTGATTCCTGAAGCCCGCGTCACACCTTTTACGCTATAAGCCTCTCATAACCTTCTGCCAACCCGTTATCGACACCCGTTCAACCATTCTCTCCTCACACTCACAATCGTTATGCCACTCTCTTCCCGCTCCGACCTGCAGTGGACTTCGCCACGCTCAGGGGCAAGGTCGTCCTCGTCACTAACGTGGCCAGCGCCTGAGGCCGGGCTTCCACTCGTCCACTTTCCAGCTCAACCTCAGCCTTTCCTGTCACTGGATTCCACCGAAACCACCCTACGTGTCCCACAAAAAGTGTGTTACGTTGAGCTGAAAAGTGGACTAGTGTAATCCCCTGGCGTGAGGCGCGACCCGCAGCAACTACCAGGAGTTGTCTGCGATGCAGACGGAGATGGGGCCCAAGGCAAGGCGGTGTAGGTTGTCCCGGCTTGACCGCGCTTGCCTTCAAAGAGAAAGACGCTTCCGAGTGTATGCGGAGGCACCAGGCTTTCGTCCTGCCCTCCTTGAGAAAGACACGCTTCCGCGTGTGTAAGGGGTCACCAGGCTTTTGCCCTGGCCCCCGTCTGATATTGTTTTCAGCGCTTGTAGCTACTCGTGAAGTATGCCCAATCGCTGTCAAACTTTGCTTTTAAATTCAACTTGTGGCGCTACATTGAGGGCCTGCAGATTCTGTGCTTCCCGTGCAACCAGTTCGGGTCGCAGGAGCCCAAGGGCAACGATGAGATCAAGGTGGGGAAGTGCAAGTCGACACGTTGAAACCCGTGCCGAACCGTTCCTGCACCGTGCTAAACTGTTCCCTCACCATGCCGAACCGTCCCCACACTGTGCCGAACCGTTGCTGCACTATGCCAATCCATTCCCACGTTGCGCCAAAACCGTACTGGCATTGTGCCGAACCGCTCCCACACTATGCCAAACCGCTCCCGCACTGTTGCACATTGAGCCCCGTGATGACACCGCCTGGATTCAGCACTTGAAACTGAAACGCGATAAACCGCCTTCAAGTCGTGATTTCAGGTCCAACTCGCGCCCCTACGCGACGGCGTTCGCCGCCGACAAGGGGTTCACCGGCATGATGATGGACAAGATCGACGTCAATGGCCCCAATACGGACTCGGTGTGGGCCCACCTCAAGGAGAAGTTCCCGGGCGACGTCCGCTGGAACTTCGCCGCCAAGTTCATCATCGACAAGGCAGGGGGTGCATCGAGAACGAGCACTCGACTGAACGTTCAATCTCCTCCTCCTCCTCCGCGCGTGTGAATGAGCATTCGCCCCCCTGCAGGTACCCCCTGCAGGTACGTCATGTCCCCATCTCGGTTCGAGTACTTCTTCTCAATATCGAGTTCTCGACTTCAATGACCCTCCTGCAAGAATGGGAACGTGGTGGAGCGCAACGGCGACGCCGCCGCCGCCTCGAAGGACGCCATCATGAAGCTTCTCTAAGGCAGGGACTGGCATACATTTCTCAACACGTCATCAAACACGCTGTGAACCCTTCTTTCTCACAGCCCGGCAGGCATTTCTAGCCATGTCATTCAACACATTTTGCGTGTTTCTCAGACACTTGTCGCCACGACATCTAATATGTTGTCATCCCTTCTGCTTGACTTGGACGGCATTATTGGCATTCTATGACGTGGCGAAAAATGTCTGCCAGGCTCTACTCTACGGAAGCATCAACGTGAGCGCCTAGACTTGCCCGGCGAATATTTTCCAAAATGTGTTTGTGTCGGTGCCTTGGTTCACTCTGGGACACACAATCACTATTTTGGATGTATGTTGTTGCGTGCAGTAGGACGTGTCACAGCTGTTGTCCCCATGTAAAAGGGCGAATGGCGTGGGTAACCTCTGGCCTGGAATCTGGAGTCCCCCCGCGCCCGCCCAGCCACCCCAACCAAACCAATCGCGCGCTCCTCTGATGACCCTGGCGCTGCAAAGGGCCAACCGCCCCGAGCGCCGGACGAAATAATGGAACCGCAAGGGATGGTCCCTGGGAGACACAATTGTAGTCACGCTACTAGCAGTAGCACGCCATATTAGTAATATACAACTGTACAGTAATGCAGTACATGCTACGCGGCCCACGAACCCGCTGTATAAGAAGCTTAGGGTGGTCGGACTCTGGTCGGCAATTACGCTGAGTAGACGGTGTCCGCTGGTCAGAGGGCTGGACAGCAGTTTTGAGTTACAGTGTGTTACCAGAACTCAACACTCAGAGGCAAGTTTTCTTATACAGCGGGTCCTTGGGTCGCGTAGTGCATGACAACTTACGCTATACATTACAGCTTGCTGGTACGCTATACGACTCGTTACGCTGCACACGGTACGCACCGCTCGTACATGCATACATGACACCATACGTCCCGCCGCCCTACTCGAGTGAGCTTCTCTGATGACCCCGGCGATGCAAAGAGCGCCGAGCCCCGAGCGCCGGATAATGTCAACGGAGCCGTATTGGGTGTCCCCTGGGAGACACTAATGCCGCACGTTATTAGCAAGTAGCACGCCTTATTACTAAATACATTTTTTACTCGGAATCCAATGCGATCTTACAACGTATATCGAGCCCCAAGGCACTCACGATTCGTTTCCTGGCTAATCTAAAGTATGTACGACGGTCGCCGTCGTCACAGTCCTACACTCGCTTGACGCTGCTCACCGCTCAGTAACTGTTGTCGCCTTCGTAGGAATTCCGCGTGCCCCCCTTAGACATCGCCTTGTAGCAGTTCAGAAACGTCTCCCCGATCTTAATGTGCTCCGTTAGGTGATACGCCCAGTCCCCCTCCGTCAGCCAAGGTCGTACACGAATTCCATTCCCAGCTCAACCTGACTGTTTGCTCATAGTGCACCTGTGTGACCGTACACACTCGCCGCATCCTCTACTTTGCCCTTGCCTCACGTGAGTTTCCTTTCCAGCTGAACGTGAGCAAATCCGAAGTATTATTTTGGTTAGAAATTGTCAACCTAAGGGTGTCAGGGGGGAAACCGCTGGCACTTGAGAGAGAGAGATGCGTCAACGTATATGAGGATGCACCAGGCTTCCGCCTTGGCCCCCGTGCAGTGGAGGCGAAAAGGGAACGCTGTGTCACGTGTCAGGCCCCGCCCTCAGCGGCCGGCACAGGTGCCCCATCAGCCACGCGTCCACCATGTCGGCCCCGTGCGTAGCCACGAACGGCTGGATCTTCTTCACGAAGCTGTCGCTGATCATGTACCCCGATGTAGTGGCGCAAGTTGAAATTGAAAGCAAAGTTTAAATGCGATTCATCAGAATTCAGCTTCAAGCGCTGAAACCAGGAGCGGTCAAGCCGGGGTCAACCTGGGGTCAACCTGTGGCCAACCTGGGGTCAACCGTGGGTCAGAGGTCAACCTGGGGTCGACCTGGGGTCAACCTATTGTCCACCTAAGGCCAACATGGGGTAAACGTGGGGTCAACCTGGGGTCAACCTGCACCGCCCTACCCCGACAGACCCGCCGGCCCCTCCACCTCCTTGAACTCGTACATCTCGATCGACTCCCCCAGCGCGGTGTCAAACTCGCCGAGCAGCTTTCCGCCGATTGCTAGGGCCTGTCAGATGATACTTGCCACGTCATCCTCCACATTCTACGCTGTTCAGCACCCAGACTTGACTGCGACTAGGCCGGACACAGTCAGAATCATGACTTGGCTCGACCGGCCGACCGAAAAGACAAATTAGAGTGGTGTCGATACCACATGGTACCTCAATATTCCCGGTCCGGTCGGGCGGACTAATTGCAGGTAAATCCAGGTGCTGAACAGCGTAGTTGTAGACCCTCGTTTTTTGGGTCAAATAGTTTTAGGTGCGTGGCGAGCATGACATGTCAGGCCCTACCGATTGTGCCCGGCATGTGCAGGAAGATGATGTCGTAGTCTTCTCATAGGGCCTGGCGGATCATGCTTGTCACGTCACAGGATGGCACTTAACTCAAGGCACGTGGGTTCAAAATGAGAGGTACGACGTGGCACGGATCATCCGCCAGGCCCTACCTTCCGGCGCATGGTGCTGGATGTCGCCCAGCGCCGACAGCGGCACGCCCACCAGCCAGGGGCGCACCTCGTCCATTTTTCAGCTCAACCTAAGCCGTTTTGTCACTGAGACCACCGCAAAATCTGCTCACATCAGGCCAAAAAGCGGACACTGTGCACAGCTGTCTTTGGGTATGGCACGGGCAGGGACTTACACTTGTCCACTTTTGTGCTCAACGTAAGCGTTTTTTGTGGGATACGCGGTTGAGACGGACAGTGGACGAGTGTAGGTAGTCAGTGAAAACGGGTTCAGGTTGAGCTGAGAAGTGGAGGGTGTAAGCCCCTGCCAGCAGTGCATTGGTCATGCCGTCGCTCTCAAACACGAACGTGTCCGCGTTGCCCTGGTCCGCCGCCAGCTGCCATTGTGTAGCGGCGCAATTTGAAATCGAAAGCCAAACTTGAAAGCAGTTCATGGTATAGTTTCAAGCGCTGAAACCATTGGCGCTTTCAACACAGGTCTTGATACTGTCAACCTGCACCGCCACATCTGACCCTGTATCCGTTTAAGTATGACCCTATATCTGTATGTATATGACCTCATATCCGTGTACATCTGATCCTATATCCGTATACATCCGGGGTCAACCTGGGGTCAACCTGTACCGCCCTACCACTGCAGGAGGTGCGCGTAGAGGCACCCGAAGTGGTGGCTCAGAGTCATGACGCCCGCGTCGGCCAACTTCCCCTCGTCGTCGCGTTTCAGCATCGCGTCCAACCACGACACGTCGCGCAGCAACTCGAGCCCCTTCATATCGGGCATGGCAGATTATGCTTGCCACGTCACAGGCTGGCATTTAACTCAAGGCACGAGGATGCAAATTCAGAGGTATGACGTGGCAGGCATAATCCGCCAGGCCCTACCTTCTCATTGGACCCCAGCTGCGCCGCGCGCAGATCGATGATGTTCTGCATCGCATACACCGCGGTGTCGAAGTTTTTGGGCCACTTCGTGAGGTCCACTCCTGGAGTCGCGCGCACATTTCGTGCCACCGCCGCGCTGCCCTGCAGCTTCACTAGGGTCGCCAAGGGTTAGGGCCTGATAGATGATGCCTACCACGTCATCCTCCATATTGTTAACCGTCGTTTCTTGATTTAAATGGAATCACATGACGTGGCGAGCATTACCTGTCAGGCCCTACCAAGGGTGCCTTCGAGCCTTCCTTGTCCTCCTGACCGAGGGTGATGACGTACGTGGGGGCTGTCCATGCATGGCTCAGCAGCTCGCCCAACGCGGCCTTGGAATCGGTGTTAGAGCCGCCGGGAGCCGCCGCGATTGCCGCCTTGATCTTGGCGTGGCGGGGGCGCAGGAAGTCGGCCACAGCGCCCGGGACCTTTTCTTGCGTGAATCAGGGCCTGACAAGTTGTGCTCGCCACGTCACGTGATTTCGTGTAACTGAAGAAACCAGGGTCTGCAAAGCGGAGGATGACGTGGCAGGCACCATGTGTGAGGCCCTGCCGTGGTGGGGAACTCGCGCAGGAACTTGGATGCGCGCTGGGCGTTCTGAGGGTGCGACTTGCGTGACTTGCGTGACTTGCTGCCGAAGGAAGGCGAGGAGGAGGAGGAGGAGGAGGAGGAGGAGGAGGAGGAGGAGGAGTCTGCTGAGGGGAAGGAGGAGTCGGCTGTGGAGGATGAGGAGGAGGGGGATGGGGAGGAGGAGGAGGAAGAGGAGGAGGAGGGGGAGGAGGATGAGGAGAGGGCGCTGGACATCAAGGCCTCCAAGGTCCCGCCAGGGTCCAAGGCGCGGGCGGGATCAGACTTCGGCTGCGAGTCATCTCCCGTGCCTTCGTCGTCAGCGTCGTCAGCGTCGGACGCTTTCACCGATTCGTCCTTGTCCTTCTCCTGCTCCGGCAACAAAGTGGGGTCTGAAGCTTCGTTGTCGTCGTTGTCCTTGCTGTTCAGGTCGCCGCGCGATACACCTCCCTCCCTTCCCTCCCCTCCTGCCGCGCCCGCCACCGCCGCCTCCCCAGCTCCCGAGCTCATCAGCGCTTCGAGCCCGCCGAGGACGCCCCCCGCCGCGGCACCGAGGCGGCCGCTGCGCGGGTCTGAAGCTACGTTGTCGTTGTTGCTGTATTTGTCGTTGTCGTCGCGCGATGATCCCCCCTCCTTCCCCTCCCCGGCTGTGCCCGCGGACACCTCCCCTGCCGCCGCGACCATCAGCGATTCAAGGCCGCCACGGCCGCCCTCCGCGCTGCGGTTGGCGCCGCCGGACCCACGCTGCTTCGTCGTCGTCATCGTTGTCGACGGCAGAGGCGCCGCGGCACTGTTGCCGGCAGAGGCGAAGTCTAAGGGATCTGCGGCGTCAACCATTCCCTGAAGACGCTCGAGTGCCCTATCGGCGCCCACCTTCGCTACCTCGCCGCCGCCCACCGCGTCGCCGAGGGTGGCGGCGGAGTGTTCACGATTAAGGGCAGACGGGTCGTGGAAGAGAGCGGCTGCGCCCAGCATCAGCAGCACCAGCGTCGCCGCGCCGGAGAGCATAACCCGAACGGTGTAATTGCTGCTGCTGCCTTTTGCATGGCTTTGGGGGATGAGGCCCGCTGTCTCGCCGCTCGCCGCGGCCGGGGCGGGTCTTACCGCCGGGGTACCCGAGGCTAAGGGCATCGTATGTGCGTCCAAGGGGCGGTCCGCAGTGCGACGCCGCGCCGCTAGGGTTGTGCGGAGAACGGGCGGGTGCCGTAACACCCTTTCCCTCCTGAAACCCTAGACCGTAAATAACGAAAAATATAACCCTAAAACTGATAAATCCTAAACCTGGTTGTTAACAAAAATCTTGGGGAGGCGGTCCCCACACGCACCCGTCCACCACTCCACTGCGCGCGAATAAGACCCTTGCCGCGTGCTACGTGCTGGCTCGAACCCGCCTCCGTATCACGGCGTCGCACGCGCGTACAGTTCCGTGCGGGTCGGACCGCCGACAGCATAGAGGCCGGCCTCGCGCCCACGGCAACCCGCAGGCCTGACTCGGCTCCAATCGCAGAAAAATCCGAGTCAGCCAAGGCACCCACGCACCGGACGCACGCTCGAGCTGACTCGGAACCAGCAGGCACGGGGACAGCCACGACCCCGCAAATGTGCCCCGGAAACAAATGTGCCCCGAAGCCCGTGACTGTTTGCGCGCCGCGTCATCCACCACATGTTCATCCGCGTTTATAGAGTTGAACGACATCTGAAATGATGAAAGCAACGACGGCCTGCTGACGTGGCTGGCGAGCGTTTTTTTACTTGCCCATGCCCGCGGCAGCGGCGCTGTCCCCATGTACACGGACCACGCTTCAAGAGTGGGCGTGGGGATTACCGCGCCGGCGAAGGCTCGTGACGGCCACGCGTTGTCGCCGCTCTTCGGGCCGCTCATCGATAAGCTCTCAGACGTCGTGATAAGGGAGGTGCTGCCGCGGGTGGACCCCATCGACCGAGCGCGGCTCAAGGTGGGGTGGTGCTGGGCGCATGTCGAAACCCGTGTTTCGTGTGAAAGCGCCTGTTTTGCGCGCGCTTTTTCCTACAGTTTCCTCCTCCGCCCACCTCACCACCAGCCCAACGCATGTCCCCGCCGGCCGCTTATCCCATACTAGTCAGCTCAACCTCAGCCGTTTTATGCCACTCAACGTATCCCATGAAAAGTGCTTACTATCCCATGAAAAGTGCTTACGTTGAGCCGAAAAGTGGACTAGTGTAGCATGGAAGCCCCTGCCGCCCACCTCGCCTGCTCAACGCCTGGTTCTGTTATCATCCGCCCAACTCCCAAGCCGTCTACGGGTACACTAGCTCTAATGTGATAAAGTAGTTTCAAGTTTTCCTTTCAATTTCAAGGCGGAGGGCGGGGTTGGTTGATGCTAACAAGGTGAGTTCCATGCGGGGGTCCAGTCTTCCGTTCCTTTGACCAAAGTCGGACAGGTGATGCAAGTCACGTCATGTATAATGTAGCTCAACACACGATGGTTGAGAATTTAATGATGCGAGTCACGTCATGTAGACAAACAATATCAACCTGCGGCACTACAACAAGGCGGTGGGGTTCGGCTGCAACGCGGTGGTGTTGGCGTCGGGGCTCCCCACCTGGCAGGAGTGGGTATCGATAACACCTCATCTACAGCAGAACACAGAATTCAGAATGCAGAATGCTGAATGGAGAACGGAGCAAGACTTACCTATGGCCCGGGCTGAGCCGGTCATTCCAAATTATATTACAACCTCGGTCGAGTGGATGTTTGCATTGACCGTCCTGCCTGGCAGCTGCGCCTGCGCCTGGATTACGGCGAGCACGGGTTCCCAACCTGCGCGCACAACGGCCGCGAGGCTCACTGCCTCGGTAAGGCGCTGCAGGTTGACCCGATGCAACAATCCTTGCAAGCGCCTGTGTCTCAGCTCATGAAACCAAAATGCGATGAACTGATTACAAGTTTTGCTTTCAGTTCCAACTTGCGCCCATATGCCTCGGATGTGGAGCATTGCTTGCAGCCTCCGCCTGTGCCGCCACCACCTCCGCCACCGCCTCCGCCTCCGCTTCCGCTTTCGCCTCCGCCTCTGCCACCGCCTCTGCCACCGCCGCCGCCTCCGCCTCCGCCTCTGCCTCCGCCGCCGCCTCCGCCTCTGCCACTGCCTCCGCCTCTTTCTCCGATACGCATATCATCATCCCAACCTCCTGGGTAAGCCCCGAGGTATCGGAGCGCACTAAGTTCCTCGACGGCGCCGACGGCTCCGACGCTGGAAGTTATTACGACGACGACGGGGTCTGCAACGTGGTAGGAAGGTGCAGGCTGACTGTATCAAACCCCGTCTTGAAAGCGCCTACGGTGTCTGCAATCAGCGCTTGATACTGAAATCTCATAAACTGCTATCAACGTTTGCTTTCAATTCCAACTTGCGCCGCCACAACGTGGTTTGTAGCCCTCCGTGCGCGGTAAGGCGGTGCATATTGACCCCATCAAACCCAAGTTGAAAGCGCCTGGAACTAAGCGCTTGAAACTGAAGTATGAAAAATTGGTGTGATGTTTTGCTTTAAAATTCAACTTGCGCCGCTACAGCGCGCGAGCCGTGATGCGTGCGCTGATGAGAGTCGTCCACGATTGGCAGGAGGTTTACGAGGTAGGGCGGCACACGTTGAACCGATGGAACCCATGTTAATAGTGCCTGGAACTCAGCGCTTCAAACTATGATACGATGAATCTCCTTCAAACTTTGCTTTCAAATTCAACTTGCTCCGCTACTATGAGGGGCTCCTGCAGGAGCTTGAGGTGCCGACGGACGATTGCGGTGTGACCATCTATGTAGGGGGGCGGGACGGGGGGCGTGAAGGTGCACCATGGGCAAGGCCTTCCAATTGGCCGATTTCGGTATATCGCCTGGGTGAAATGCCCATACAGAGTTGCGGGCAAAGCGGCAGCGCTCCGCGCGGGAGAGGGGGCGCCAGGTTGAATGCCCATACAGAGTTGCGGGCAAAGCGTCAGCGCTTTTCAGCTTGCCTGCAGCACCTTTAAGCGGTTTCAGGTGGTCGCAGGTGGTCCCAGGGGGGGTGCCGGCTCAAGTTGAGCAGAAAGGAAGATATTAGCAAGGCCCTGACCGTGGGTAAGAAGTAGGACTGGAAAGGTGACGGCGGGTTGTTCGCGCCGCGTGCCCGCCTCGTTCATGGCAGGGGCTAACACACCAGAGCTGGGATGGCGGTTCGGGATTCGGACGGATTCGGTGGAGGGTCGGATTCGGGCGGATGCTTTTGCGGTATTGTAAAGTCTGTATGGGCAGTTTGACCCTACCGAAATGGGTTCCGGATTCGGACGGATTCGGTACAGAGTCGGATTCGGACGGATTCGGACGGATTCCCGGACCCCAAATATGGTAGTCGGCAACCCAGCACCAGAGTGACAAGATATGATGCGGTCATCCTGTCCACAAGATGAAAAGATGATAGTATCGATGTGAAGATGACCTTAATATTACAGTATCGATACGAAAGTTGACGGGATCGATATGGAAGATTACCCTACGATGACAGTGTCGATTTGGAAGATGACAGTATCGATGTGGAAGATGACAGCATCAATAATCTGTAATATTTTCTCGCTCTGCTTACACTCGTCCACTTGTCAGCCCGACGTGAGAACTGATTGAGGGACTTGTTGGCTGGTTTCAGTGAATCTCGGTAACAAGAACGGTTCGGGTAGAGCTGGTTTAGGGGTTCAACTCTAAACCCTAAACCCTGAAACCTAAACCCTTAACCCTGAACCCTAAACTCTAAACCCTAAACACTAAACCCTAAACCTGGTGCAAGCCCCTGCTTCATGGCCGCGGTGGACGAGAACCCGAAGCTCGTCAAACGGCTACGCGCTGCCGGGTGGGAAAAGCGACGTGTGATGCCGCTTGACGACGAGTGCTGGATTGGGGCTACGACTCTGATTCTGACGACTACCCATTCTGAGGAGGCCCAAAATTATGGGAGAGAGAGAGACACGCTTCCGCGTGCATGAAGAGGCACCAGGCTTTCGCCCTGGCCCCCGACCCCCGGTGACAGAGAGAGACGCTTCCGTGTGTGTACGGAGGGACCAGGCTTTCGCCCTGGCCTTCGTGCCCATTGGAGTGGTATCAGTAGCTTTCTAGCTTTGTGCCATTGTGTGCCCATTCGGATGAAACCGTCGACGGGTTGTAGAGCTACACGCAATACCTCCAACCTCCGGATGCGACACAAGTGCTATACACGATGTGTTACGTTCGATGTTCCCCTGTCGGAACACGGGAGCGGACTAGAGCTGTTGTATACTAGTATCGTGTAAAGAAATCATTGTTGTAACAATCCTGACCACTCGTGGCACCACTTTTATTTGCTCACGACAACGTTACTCGCATTGCCCATACTGTAGCGCGACCCGCGAGCCCCGGGCACACCCGCTCGCCCGTGCTGCACTTGGGATTAGGTTTTTTGGTTTAGGGTTTTGGGGTTTGGGATCCGACCGGCGACCTGCTGTCCGGCCAACAGCTTGTCAATTCCGATTTTCGAAGCGTCGCGGTGGCGCGGAATCGAGTGGCCGACTGGCCGCGGAGACAAGGATCAAGAACGAGGGGAACCATGCTTGCACTCCTCAGTTCCTGCGCCCTCGACTGAACTCCCGCGCGCTTCCTTTCTGCGCCGCGTCCTCTCTGCCTCCTCGGTCCCCGAAACCTCGGCAGCTCGGCTCCCAACGAGCACGCAAACACAAAAAACTTTGTCGCTCTTTCCGGAACAATCCACGCACAGGGTGGGGATCTCAGCTCAGATCTTGAACCTGAAAATGTCGGTCAACATTCTCACGTGTTTACTCAACAACAATCGCCAAGTTTGGGGTGCCGTGGGGCGGGCGGAGGAGCGAAGCCGTCTTGCGAGTGCGGCACCGCTGAGCGCGCACACCACACCACGCACCGCACCACACGCGCGATATTCATCTTTGCTTCCGGAACATTCACGGGAGGGGAAGGTGAAGGAGGAGGAGGAGACTCTGGGGCAGCTGCGAGACCGGCAGGTGCTGGCGTCCGCGCCGGCGTCGGTACCAGGCCCGCGCGCCGCCTTCGTGCACATCCAGGTCCAGAACAGAACAAGCGGCAAGGATACGGACGGAGCGGGGGGCGGGGAGGGCGGGGAGGAGGCAACGGGCGAGAGACAGAGAGACGCGTCAGCGTGTATGAGGAGGCACCAGGCTTCCGCCTTGGCCCCCGTGGAGGCAACTGGCGGGGAAGGCAGCGTGGAGGTAAGATTCGTAAGAAGGTGAAGGAGGAGGAGGAGGCGGGTGAGGTGGAGGAGGAGCAAGCGGCGGAGGGGGAGGCGGAGCCGAGCAACCAGCGCGCGCACGCGCCTGGCACCAGCCTCACGGGAGGCAGCGGCACGGTCCGCCCC
>Ga0307489_10002535_pt1 | contig 12203 bp, 13 predicted proteins | sample SB12metaG_FD_202247 | JGI IMG/M metagenome (GOLD analysis project Ga0307489, IMG submission 202247) | Sea-ice brine microbial communities from Beaufort Sea near Barrow, Alaska, United States - SB 1.2 | ecosystem: Environmental > Aquatic > Marine > Coastal | place: USA: Alaska | collected...
ATGTTGCGTGTGTGGGCTGCGGTTGGAGCGCCGTGCATCTTTGGCGTTGCGTGGCGCGCGTCACTCAGGGGGCGATCGCCATATGGGGCACGAGCGAAAGCTACAAAGACGCGGAAAGGCTACAAAACGGTGCAAAATGCACGGGGAGACGCCAACTGCGCACGCGCACAGGAGGGTGGCGGTCGGGGCGAGACGCTGTTTCTTTTGTCGGTACTATCGTCGCGGGATTAGCGTGTGCAGACTGCGCGGCTTGGGTCGCCACGGCGCCGCTGCTCGTTTCTCGCGGCGGCGGCACTAGCACGACGGAGTCAAAACGTGCAGATTAGACGGTCATCCTAGCTCACGCTAAATCTTCCCGACTCGCGTCCGAATCGACGACATTTCCAGGAAGTGCCTGCCGATGGTGACAAACAGTTGAGATTACTTTTGCAACTGCAAAAGAAAACGACAGGTGGCAGTATCAGAAACAGGTAGACCTTCTTTTTGGTGAGAAAGCCTGCGCGGTGTGTCCAAGTGCGCGGTATCTTCGCCGACGCCGACGCCGTTGCGCGCCGTAACGTTCGGTGACGCGCCATTCGATTAGGCGGTGAATGTTCGCGCAACGACGTTACGGACATATAATTTGTGGACGGGTCGCTCCAGAAGCGCCTTGCAAGGCCGCCCGGCGCCGACATAGGCGGTGTCGGCGTACTCTGCGTCTCTGAACTTTATGTCTGTCAGCCCCAGAATACACAATCTTCGTGGCAGCTTCGCCGACGCCGACGCCACTGCGCGTCGTAAAGTTCGGTGACGCGCCATTCGATTAGGCGGTGAATGTTCGCGCAACGACGTTACGGACATATGATTTGCGGACGCGTCGCTCCATAAGCGCCTTGCAAGGCCGCCCGGCGCCGACATAGGTGGTGTCGGCGCATTCGCAGTCTCTCAACTTCCTGTCTTGTCAAACGCCCAGAATACACAATCTTCGCGGCTGTGTATTCTGGGGCTGACAGACAGAAAGTTCAGAGACGCAGAGTACGCCGACACCGCCTATGTCGGCGCCGGGCGGCCTTGCAAGGCGCTTATGGAGCGACGCGTCCGCAAATCATATGTCCGTAACGTCGTTGCGCGAACATTCACCGCCTAATCGAATGGCGCGTCGTCGAACTTTACGGCGCGCAACGGCGTCGGCGTCGGCGAAGATGCCGCGCACTTGGGCACACCGCGCAGGGTTTCTCACCAAAAAGAAGTTCTGCCTGTTTCTGATACTGCCACCTGTCGTTTTCCGCACTTTTGCAGTCGCAAAAGTAATCTCAACTGTTTGTCAGCATCGGCAGGCACTTCCTGGAAATGTCGTCGATTCGGACGCGAGTCGGGAAGATTTAGCGTGAGCCGTCATCCTGAGTTGAAAAAGTTGGACATTCAGGGCTCCCTGATGCGCCCAAAGAAACGTGCGTTGCGGTGTCAATACGGCGTCAAACGACCCAAACTTACTGAGGCGGGGTACTATTAGAGTTGTTCCCGACAATATGGCGGGGTAGTTAGGGTCGGTTCCATATGTTTGTCAAACGGATTGGGGACTCGGAAACAAATTGGACACACAGCGCTCCCAACCTCTTCCCCCTCGCCTGAACCCCCCTGACTGCCCGAACAGACCAGTTGGCGTATATCGAAACAGCCTTCCCGCGCGAGGCGCCCAAATTTACGCCCTTCAAAACGCCCGGGAGCTCTGTTTTGAGTGGCGATTCGGCGACAATGACGCGCGAACATTGGCTTACGAAGTTGCCGCGGTGGCAAAACCGCCACAGACAACCCCTCTTCAAATAGGCACGCGCGTCGATGTGCGGGGAAGAAACGGCAAGGGTGGCCGCCGGCGCGCCTCGGGGCGATGCGCACATTTAGACCGTCGTTTCCCACTCAAATGACTCGAGAAACTGGCAAGCGCCCCAACGGCGCGGCGGTGGCGATACTCGCCGTTTCTTCCCCGCGCATCGACGCGCGTGCCTATTTAAAGGGGGGTTGTCTGTGGTGGTTTTGCCGCCGCCGCAACATCGTACGCCAATGTTCGCGCGTCTTTGTCGCCGAATCGCCACTCAAAACAGAGCTCCCGGGCGTTTTGAAGGGCGTAGATGTTGGCGCCCACGCGCGTCAGGACTGCTTCGAAATTCTTGAGTCATAGACCGTCAAATCTGCGGTCTCCATATACGCCAACTGGTCTATACAATTCTCTTCCGGAATCTTGAGTCTCAAATGGGGGCTGCAAAGTGCCACGGGCCGGGTGTACAGTATGGCCATTTCGAATTTTTTCGGTTCCAGTTTTTCCCATTCCGAAACTGACCCTTAAGTCATCACATTAAAGAAACCGACTGAATGCTGACCTCAAACGCTTTTCCGAAAAAAAGTTTCCGGGTAAGCCACTCGACGCCGCGCGCACGCATAGAATAGCGCGCTATGACGAAGCCAACCGACGCCGCGGCGCACACCGCATTTCAGCTGTCACCGAACACCGTCGCAGGCGGGCGGTGGCGAGAGGACGCACGGCCATGAAGGCCTCGGGGCAGACGTTTTTCGGCGCTCAACACCCTTTTTTTCGCCACGCCGTCGACGGCGTCAGGGCACTCTCTTCACCCCCGGCCACTCCTCACCGCGCCGCGGCCGGCAGAGGCTGTGGCGGCAACGCCGGCGGGGGCCGCGGAGGCGCTGGCAGAGGTGGCCTCGACGGCGGTCGCCGGCTCCTGGTCAACGAGTTTGCGACACGAGCCGCCGGCTGTGGCGACCAGAACTCCTTCCACGGCTGGACTCCGAGTTCACCGCCAGCAGCGGCGAGGCAAGGCGGGGGCGGTGGGGCCGGGAAGAGAGCGTTGCCGGCGACGGCGTCGTCGCCGCCGTCGACGGCGACGGCGATGAGGGGGCAGTGGGGACGGGCGAGGGAGCGCCGGCAGCGTCGGATACACCGACGGGACGGGGCCGCGGAACGGCGACGTGGAGAATTCTTCGGGGTTGCGCTCCAAAAGAGTCCAAAATACGATACAGGAAACATGAATAGCTCAAAGCTTCATAGGGTTGCCACCTGGCAACCATTTTGGAAAACTCGGCGCACAGAGCTCCCCCAGAATGGAGCTTTCTCATTTTATTCTACCCCAAAAATCCCATACTAGTACATCCTCTCGCTCTCGCGTCTCGACGAATCATGAAATATCGGGACGTAACCGGATCCTACGGGACTTAGGCCCCTGTGTCGTAAAAAACAAACCATACGGCAGTTGAAATCACCTGCTTTGTATGGCGCAAGGACGGATATCTGGTATCGACAGCGACATTTCGTCCCATCGCCGACCGGATTCGGCCGCGTGAAAGTAGTTGCCACACTTGGGACCGGCCGACCAAAACACCATTTTCTTTCCGGCACAAGGGCCCGAGTCCCGTAGTCCGCGAGTCGATAATGCTACCAGGCAGGGTCTGCCTATAGGATTCAACCTTACTTACGGTCAAATGCCCGCGCCGTTGATAGGAGTCTCGCCTTGAAAATGCGATATTCGGTTTCAGACGGTCCGCGCGGTCACTGTTCCCGGCTGTCAGTCGCGCACGACGGCCCCAATTCCCGACATTCCCCACTGAAAATGGGCCTACGGGTTTCTGGAGGCGCCCTCGCCGCGCGGCGGTGGTGATATCACATAGGCAGACGCAACTCGAAGGGCACCAACCAACGCGTACACGCCGCGTGGGAGGGGCCGGCTGCCCGTTTCCTCCTTCAAGCCCATTCCCCCCGTGCACGACGCACGATGCGCGAACCTCACCGTCAAACAGTCAGCCGCTTCCCGCTTTACGGGCCCGATGCCATTACGGTGGCCATGTCTTGTGCTTTCCCAGGAGTGTACCCGTGACGACGTGAACTAGGTGTCCCTCGAAGCGTGCGCGCAACCGTGCGCGGTGTCGGGCGCACCCTGCCCGCGTGCGTGGCCCATCTCGGGAGCGCCCCTGCCCGGAAGCACAGGCAAACAGTCACGATTTCAGTTACTCGGAATCCTGCTTTTCCTCCGAGAAAACATAACCAAATTTGTCCGTCCACGGGCTCGATTCACCTCAGGAATCCATGGTCTGAAATGTACGGATGCAAGCAGATCTCGACATTGCGGCCGCGGTCGAACACGCGCTTGCTGGCGCTCGGTACACGGCACGCGTCAAGGGTTCATCCACGGGACATTCGTGTCCCGCGTGTTCCCGACGCCGCCGTGGTACGCTGAGGAGGCCGAATCCACCGGTCGGTTCTGCCTAGATCTACACGATTATCTTTCCACGCACCGGCCCCGTCCGAGAATTCTCTCCCCTCTTGCCTGTGCGTTTTCAGTGTACCCGGTACACGCCAGGCCCCTAGTTTCTCGAAAGTATGCCTGGTACACCGGGCCTCACCTATGTGCGGGAATAGGGGGGCTGGTCTCGGGAGGTGGTGATGGCTGCTGAGCAGCGTCGAGCCGCCCCCCCTCCCGCGATGCCGCGGCGTTGCAGCCGTCACACCAGTGCGAATGCTCGTTTTTTTCTCGTTTTCTACAAAAGAAACGACAATTCGTACGGCGTTCGACACGTGGCGCGCGGCATCGCGGGGTGAGAGGCGGCTCGACGCTGCTCAGCACCCGTCACCACCTCCCAAGACCAGCCTCCCCATTCCCGCACTTAGGTGAGGCCCGGTGTACCAGGCATAATTTCGAGAAACCAGGGGTGCGGAGCGTTGCTCGCCCACAAGCAAACCAGACTGGCGAAAATATTCAGGTGTACCGGTACATGAAAGAATGGGTATTTATTATTCCCGAGACCTACATTCGTCAGTGGCGCCAAATCACCGTAGAACGTTTCACGCTAGAATCGCCAAAAATGGAACAAAACCGCCCAAAATCGCCGAAAATTGCGTCGTGCAGAGCCCGCCGGAACCTCTGCCGGAACACCTTGGGTGCATACTTGACTCGGAACATCATTTAAGGAGTGCACTCGTACACGGTCCGACCCCCTCTTCTTTAAGCGACTGAGTGTAGATCACGTGAAACTTATGTGGTCCAGTTTTGAGGGGATAATAGACCTATTCCGCTACATGAGTCGAAGATATCCTTGGTCTGTAACTCAAGAACGGAAATGACTAATACTATGCGCGCTGTGCGCCGATGACTTGGGTTGCCAGTAGAATGAAAAAGGCTATTTTAGGTGGTGAATCCGCGCGAATGACTCGCGAACAATGACGTACGATGTACCATCGGCGGCAAAACCGCCGCTGACCACCCCCCTTTTTATTTGGCATTCGCGTCGATACGCGGGGGGGAAACGGCGAGTATCGCCGCCGCCGCGTCGTTGTGCCGCTTCCTCGTTTCTTGAGTATACTGTCCCATTTTAACTGTCTGAATGTGTAATTTGCCCCGAGGCGCGCCGTGGGCGATACTCGCCATGCCCCCCCGCGTGTCGACCCGAATGCCTGTAAAAATGGTGGTTGTCTGCGGCGGGTTTGCCGCCGCCGATACTTCGTACATCATTGTTTAAGCGTCATCCTTGCCGATTCACCACTCAAAACAGCCTTTTTCATTCCACTGGTGACCCAAGTCATTGGCACTCGCGCGGGAGGCATAGCGGCATAGGGCTATTCGAGAAACACCCGAAATGGTCGGTCGGCGAGGCCGGCGAGTCCCGGATTCCGGACCTGCACACTGAAACCCCAAGTTTCTTGAACTCAGTGTCTGGTCTGGTGTAGAGGATATGGTATCGAATCCCGTTCGACCAATCAGAACTGTCCACTGCGACAATCCCACCGACCGACTCACCGACAGTCCGACTGGATCGCCATCCTTGAGTAAATAGGACCTCGATTCCGAGGAAATAAAGCTGACATGTCAGGCCGACACCGAGTTCATGCAGCGCGAGCGTGCGGTCGTGACGGGAGAAGTAGTTCGATATGAAGAGAGCTACGACTAAGGACGCACGCGCGGGTCCACCACGCTTCCATACTGCGCACTTAGAGTCTAGGGTTTAGACTGGTCGCACTTAGGTCTAGGGTTTAGACCGGTCGTGCGGACACTGATACAGGTGCACAAACTCAGTCGGCGTAAAGCGTTATGCTGATCTCCTCGGAATCGAGGGTCTGTTTACTCAAGGATCGCGACCCGGTCGGACGTTCGGCGAGTCGGTCGGCGGCCTATACCAAATTCACAGCTCTGATTGGTCGAACGGGATTCGATACCAGGTCTTCGATACCATATCCAACACTGAGTCTAAAGCAGAGGGGTTTGGGACGAGTGGTAGCTCGCAGTGTTGGTGCTGGGGCAAGTGGGGTGGGTGGGTGCGGTAGGTAAGCGGTGTGGTCACAATATCTCATTAAAACAACTAGGGTCGGTGTGAAGCGTCACGCTGCTCTCCTCGAAATCCATCATCGAAGGATGGCGACTGGTCGGACATTCGGCGAGGCGGTCGGTGGGATTCTCGCAATGGACAGCTCGAATTGGTCGAACGTGATTCGACACTGAGTATGATACACCCATTGCGGTAAAGTCTTTGAGTTTGTAGACCGTCGATTCGCCATACATCAACACCATCCTTGGTGGGGCCAAACCCTAACTTAATGCGCGCACGCATTGGCAACAGGACAGGAAAACGGCTACTGCCGCGAGCATGACGGCGGCATGGAGGAGCGCCGCGGCAGCGACGGCGAAACTTCCAGCGTGCCAGGGGCTGAATATCGGTTGTGGGTCCTCTTGCAACAGCGCCAGGCTCGGCGCGACGGCGTCGGCGGCGCGCTTGACGTTTGACAAGCTAACTCTTGAGTCATTCATATGGGAAAGCACAATGCGCGCCGCACACGCCGTGGCGCCAAATCTGCCGCCGCCAACAGACGAGCGTCCTCCCGTGAGGGGTATCAAGCCTCTGGAACACTCGACGTATCGCCGTCGCCGGCGTGGCACTCCGCCCCGCCGCGATGCAGGTTGCGGATCACAGTGGTGTTTTCTTCATTGTCGTGCCTGCGCCCACCAGGAATTTCCGAGTGGGTCAATATGTTGCGAATCGACGATCTATTGGCTCAAAAACTTTCCCGCAATGGGTGTATAGTCCCTCGCCGTGACGGCCGCCGTGATCGAATACACGCTTGCTGGCGCCCGGGCAGGGTGCATTCACGGGATATCCGTGTTCTGCGTGTTCCGACGCCGCCGTGGTACTCCACTTCCGGTACACGCCAGGCTCCTCTCACACAATTTTAATGCTCGGCCACGGGGCCCGTAAGTGCCTGGGAATAGGGGGCCTATCCTCGGAAGGTTGCGGCCGTGGTCACCCTGCGTCGGGCCAGTCCCCCCCCGCGATGCCGCGCGTGATGCAGTCGTCGCGCCGTGCAATTAGTCGTTTTGTTAACGTCATCGACACTAGAAACACAAATTGTACGGCAAAACGGCTGCATCGCGCACGGCATCACGAGGGGGGGTGAACCGACTCAGGGTGACCACGGCCACAACCTCCTAGGATACCTCCCCTATTTCCAGGCATTTCAATGCCCCCGCGGCCGAGCATTACAATACGTGTGCGAGGGGCCTGGCTGGTTTCTGAGTCACTTGCAAACAGTCAGGCGAACAAATCCAACATAAGCTCATCGCGAAATAACGGTTTATCTAAATTTCCGAAGCCTGGTTCATTCTCAGTGTGCGAAATCGCTGTATTGCGGTAAATAATTTGAGTGAACAGACGGTCGATTCGCCATACATCGTCCCTCTCCAAAATCTTTGGCCGGACGCAGGCACGAAAGTGAAGAAAACTCCACTGTCATCCGCACTCTGCATGGCGGCATGGCGGAGCGCCGTGCTGGCGGCGGCGGTACCTTCACTTATACAATGGCATTGATTTACTCACGTGACGACGCTCCTCTGGCTGTGGCGGTAGATTCGGCGTGACGGCGCGCATTGAAGTTTCCCATGTATAGGGTGTAGCTGGCCAAGAATTGCCCGAGAGTTGGCCGGCGGAGCGAGTTGGAACAGTCCAACGCATTCTACGGCGCCTCGCAGAATCCGTGCGAACATGTCGTTGGCGGCGGTGATGGCGCATTCGTTGCGGCGGCGCCGCGATGCGCTACTTCAAGTGCTTTCGTGCTATATCAAGCTCTGCGCTAATTCTCGATTATTGTGTTACCACCAACATTTGCATATGAAGGTGACAGGCGACTACACCGGAAATGCATCATGAGAACGTCGACTCACAGCCGAGCACGAATTCGTGCTCAGCGTGCAAAGGAGACAAAAGGCATGGTGTGGCACGGTGCGTAAACGGCGCGGAACCGGTGCAGTGACAACGATGCGGTACTCATGAGATGAAGCACGGGGCTCCGAAATGGCGCGCGCGACGCGATCGGCGCGCGCGGGATGGTCGGAAAAGCTTCTCTCGAGAGTGTCGTGACGTTCTGCCCAAGAGAAGTCAAGACAACTTTCTGTCGGTGTCGCCGAACGCCGAATGCGTGAGCCACCACTCGGGAAGTTAACTCGTACGTCATAAACGAACCTTTCCTTCAGTTATTAGACCACCAAACTTCGCGTTCCGGAGATCGATCACGTTCCATGTCCTCCTCGATATCACTGAAATCAGTGTTGGCAAGTGATAAGTCACTCTAGAGTCGACGATGTCCTTGAGTTATTAGACCAAGGATTATTATACGCTCACTGGAAGGTCTATCCACTTCTGTGAACCCCAAATTATTTTTTATTTCTGGAATGATGCTGCAAAATGCTCGCCGGCAATCAAATATAAATTGGGGTTCAAGAAGTGGAACTGAGCGCACTGCATGTGGAATGCGTTTTATCAGCTCATTTCTGACGTACGAAGTTAATTCGTGAAACGCCATGCGAGCCGCACACGCCGTCGCGCCTAATGTGGCGCCGCCCTCCGAGGAGCGGATTCCTGCGAGGGACATCAAGACTCTGGCACACTCGAAGTATCGACGCCGTCAGCGCGGCGCTCCGCCATGCCGCCAACAGAATGCGGAACACAGTGGCGTTCTTTTTATCATTTCGTGCCTGCGCCCGGCCCAATTTCGGAGAGGGTCGACATATGGCGAATCGACCGTCTATTAGCTCAAAATCATTACCGCGATGGGTTTATTCCCCTCAAGTGTGGAAAATTCCCCCCTTTCGGGGAATTCTACGAAAATTTCCCGCGTTGGATAGCTAGTAGCTCCACTACGCAGTTTTGCCGTCGGTACTTAGCTCGGATGCAACGTGGTCAATTATATCCCCCCTCTCCAAAACCCTGATCCTGGTACGAACACGTGTGGTCACGAGTCTTGGCAGTGAACACATGAAATTCGCTGGGGTTCGCGGAAATATCTTCTCGATTTGCAACATTCGTTTTCACGATGCCGAGTCGGTGTCGAGTCAAATGTTAAGATTTTCTCACTGAAAATGGAGGACTCCAACCGAACTAAGTACCGAGGGCAAACTGCGCAGTACAAGGTCCGGACCCTTCTTCTTTAAAGTCCGTGTCGGAATCACCGTTGGTTCTCATCTGCTACGAAACCGACGATCCATTAACTCAAGGTTCGCGACCTGGTCGGAGTTTCGACGAGGCGATCTGTGGAATTGTCGAAATGGACAGTTTAAATTGGTCACGTCGATACCACACCGGACACTGAGTTTAATAAACTTGGAGGTCAAATCGCCACACCCTTCGAACTTTCATACGATCGATATCAGTGGTCATTTCTCGGACAGCTTGATGTCGATATTCAAAAAAAGTCTTGCTAATGCAAGACCGAGCTGAGCGGTGTTTGGGTCGCTCGCTTCGCTCTCACGTGCTTCGAGTTGTGTCGTATTCAGAATATAATTGCAGGCTATGGCGGTTTCGTAGAAACGTCTTGTCTCGTTGATAACACCTGGTTCGCCTCGGGAGTCTCGTCTCCTCCCAGACTGTGGATGGTCGGACCTGTCCGTACTCGTATAGTGGTAATTGAATTTAAGAGTGATATTGACAGCCCACCATGAATTCCGCATATTAAGAGTCTTTGTTTGTTGAATAGTTCAGGCGTTTCAGCCCTACGTCTAAACTTATTGTGTCTGTATCGCGTGTTTGCACCTCCGTTGTCCTCCTGTGTTGCGCATTAGTGAACCCATTAGTTAATTTTCCCAACTTTGGTTTCGACTTTGAATATAAAATTCCTGTGTCGTTCGAACAGTCCCCTGTCGAGTGGTTCTGTAAAGATGTCACTACAGTTGAGCAGAGTGTTGACATACTTTAGAGAATAGTTTTTGACGATTTGAACCTGTTCTCTTGCATAATGGTAAGACAATGAGATGTGTTTTGTTCTCTTATTTGTTACAACTTGCTCTGCCATATAGGCAGCGCCTATGTTGTCAATGTGTGTTTGCACTGGAGTTATTTGAGTGTTCATCCTACTTTGTAGGATATTTATGATATACATTCCTTCTTTAAAAGCATAGGTTTGTGTTTTGTATTCTGCCTCGCTCGTAGAGAGTGAAACGTCACCTCATTTTTGACAGAACCATGTTACAGGATTACCATATAGGAATATGATAACCCCTGCTGTGGATCGACCAGTTTCTTTGTCTCCTCCCCCGTCTGCATCAATGAATATTTCCAGAGGCTGCACATCAGGTGTTAGGATGTTCGGTGGAATTGCCGCGAGATGTGGCCGACGCGCGCGACTGACAGCCGCGCACAGTGACCGCGCGGACCGGACCGTCTGAATCCGAATATCGTAATTTCAAAGCGAGATTCCTATCAACGGCGCGGGCATTTGACCGTAAGTGAGGTTGAATCTCATGGGCTGACCCTGCCTCGTACAGTCAGGGCTGCTCCTAAATGCCACCATTCAAGTTCCGAAAATCGGACCTGACCGAACAAGTTGCGTTCAGATGTATGGGCATTCGTGGTCAGGAGATCTGGACGGGGCAGGGCGGGCCCCACCAGCCGATAGAGCACCAGAGAGAGGGTGTAGATTTACACTGGGAGGTGTAGAGGGGGTGTAGAGGGGGGGTTTTCTACTCCGCCGATGTACACTTCGCGTGGTCATCCGCGCGTTCCGCGAAAATCAGAGCCGTCTCCCATCCCCTCTTCTACACCTCGTCTACAAGTCTGACCAAGTGTGACTTATATTCGAACTAACCCTCTCTCCAGGTATCTCGCAGTTTCGCGTGCTATCAAGGCCAGGAGCTAGTGAAAAAGCAGGACAAGCAGGACAAGTGGACAAAACTGAAAAAAAAAACCTGCGGCGCCGCGTCGGAAGCAAACTTTGCGAAGGCTCGGGCAGTGCCGTCACGGTCACCGGTGGGTCACCGGTGGGTCTCCCCACCCGCTAATTTGTGAGATCGGCAGCCGAAGATCTATAGTTTCGACAGCGCGCGCGACCTGTGCTTTCTTGGCTGATCCAACACTCCTTTGCGAACCTTCGTGGCGTACCTCTCCGCGCTCCGCGCTGTTCTTTCATCGGCCTTCATGGCGGGTGGGAACCCCGCGCCGGCGCAAGAAAAAGTCCGCGTTCCACATCGCAGTGTCCATTCTAAAGTGTGCTGTGAGATCATGAAGGACAGCGAGGAAAATGTTAAGTCGGGATACTGCATGCTGTCCAGTGCGCAACAGGCGTTCACGAAGTTCAATTTCTGGAGCGCAGTCGCTTTGTCAAACGGGCGTCGGTGTGGGGTAGTGAGTGTAGAGAGTGCAGAGGGGGTGTAGAGTGTAGGGTGTAGAGGTAGTAGAGAGTGTTGTATCTGTGTTTAGGGTTTAGGGATTAGGGTTTAGGGGTTGGTGTTTAGGATTTAGGGTTTGAAGCCGGCTTTAGCCAGCTTTAGCCTGCTGTAGCCTGCGCCGCCCTTAAACCGCACACCTACGAGGATGCTAGATAGCGCGAGGATGCCACTGAGAGCGCCCGACGATCGCTTTCGCGGCACCGCGACATGGCGGGAGCTGGGTCGCGGTGCCGCTGAAGCGGAGGAGTTTTAGGTTTTTGTGTGATGCGCGTCGAGGATTTAGGATTTAGGGTTTAGGGTTCAGGGTTTAGGGTTTAGGGTTTAGGGTTTAGGGTTTAGGGATTAGGGTTCAGGGTGTAGGGTGTAGGGTGTAGGGTGTAGGGTGTATGTAGGGTGTAGGGTGTAGGGTGTAGGGTGTAGGGTTCAGGGTTTAGGGTTTAGGGTGTAGGGTGTAGGGTGTAGGGTGTAGGGTGTAGGGTGTATGTAGGGTGTAGGGTGTAGGGTGTAGGGTGTAGG
>Ga0307489_10002536_pt1 | contig 12200 bp, 23 predicted proteins | sample SB12metaG_FD_202247 | JGI IMG/M metagenome (GOLD analysis project Ga0307489, IMG submission 202247) | Sea-ice brine microbial communities from Beaufort Sea near Barrow, Alaska, United States - SB 1.2 | ecosystem: Environmental > Aquatic > Marine > Coastal | place: USA: Alaska | collected...
TAGGATGACTGATGGATATTGCTCGCCACGTCATAGGATGACTGATGGACAGTGTTTGCCACGTCATTGGATGACTGATGGACAGTGCTCGCCACGTCATAGGCCACGTCATAGGATGACTGAAGGACAGTGCTCGCCACGTCATAGGCTGACTGATGGACAGTGCTCGCCACGTCATTGGATGACTGATGGACAGTGCTCGCCACGTCATAGGATGACTGATGGACAGTGCTCGCCACGTCATAGGCTGACTGATGGACAGTGCTCGCCACGTCATAGGATGACTAATGTACAGTGCTCGCCACGTCATAGGATGACTGATGGACAGTGTTTGCCACGTCATAGGATGACTGATGGACAGTGCTCGCCACGTCATAGGATGACTGACGGACAGTGCTCGCCACGTCATAGGATGTCATCTTACTCACTAAACGAGGTTCACAGTGCGTTTGATGACGTGGCGAGCACTTTTCATCAGACCCTACCTGGAGGCGGCGCGGAAGAGGGTACGGGATGCCATTGGGGGCAAAGCTAGCGTGGGAGGGGGTGAGCTCGTGTACATGACCAACAATCTTAACAACGTTAACTTCGGCGGCAGCAGCGGGGGCGGGAGCGGGGGCAGTGGCAGCGGCGGGGGCGGTGGCGGGGGCGGGGCCGGGGGCGGGGGTGGGAGCGGTCCCCCCATTGGCACATTCACAACAGGGGGAGCATGGCCCCGGAATGTCAAGGACGCCAAGGGCACAGTGACGACTGGCGGAGGGGAAGGAGTCGACGCGGGCGGGGGGGGAGGCACCACGGCGCAACAGGTGGTGCGCAATGACAATCGCAAGGATCCCAAGGGTGAGCGGGTGTGCGCCCACTGCGGCTCGCCCCACGACCTCAAGATGTGCGCCGGGTAGGGGCTGATGGATAATGCTCGCCACGTCATCGAACGCACTTTGATCCCTCGTTTCTGGAGTTAGACGGCATCCCATGACGAGGCGAGCACTGTCCATCAGGCCCTGGCGCCCGGTGTCGCGCCGTGGCCTACTGCTCCAAGAAGTGTCAGGTAGGGACTGATGGATAATGCTCGCCACGTCACAGGATGCCGTTTAGCTCAAGAAAAGCGGGTTCACAATGCGTTTGGCCACATCATAGGATGCCAGTTTAATCAAGAATCGGGTTCGAAATGCGTTTGATGACGTGGCGAGCACTGTCCATCAGTCCCTGGTTTCAGGGGGAGGCGTGGAGAGATCACAAGGCGGCGTGCAAGGCGGCGGGCAAGAAGGCAGCGGCGTAAGCAACGGACGGTATAACGACGGTGGCGCAAGCGCCGGCGTGAGCGATGGCGTAAGCAGCAGCAGTTACGGCGATGGCGGCGGGGTGTAAGGGAAAACTTGGGAATGAGACGACAAGAACCATCATAGCTGCCAGAGACCACAGACGATAGAAAACCATAGACCTACTAGATGACGAGAAAACACCTTCGAGGTTGGGAGGACTTGAGTACTGGTAGACTGTAGCTCACGACGAACCGTTTCTCTTTTGAATTCTAAAGTCCCAGCTGTCTCATCTACGCTATTCCTATATCTCTATGCTATCTACGCCTCAGCACCGGCTAGCTGGCTATCCCCAATCCCCCATCGTGCCCCGAAACTGAAGCAATCCCCCCTCCTCTGCTCACTCCTCACTCCCGGGGCGCGCCACGAGTTTCTCAATCTCCTCCGGCGACAGGCCGTCGAATGGATCCGCCTCACCCCAGGGGCTGACACTCGTCCACTTTCTGAGGGATACGCTAGTGGTTGAAGCGTTATAGTGCCAGGCGGCTCATGTTGAGCAGAAGAAGTGGACAAGTGGAAGACCCTACCTCATCCGGCGCCGCGAAGTTGCGGCGGCGGTCGGCCAGCAGCACGGGCGCCGCGGCCATGGCCACCCGCGCCTTCTGCGAGGGACTGATGGATGGAGCTCGCCTCGTCATAGGATGCCGTTTAACTCGAAACTAATGGATAGTGCTCGCCACGTCACAGGATGCGATTTGACTCAAGACTGATGGACAGTGCTCGCCACGTCATTGGATGCGATTTGACTGGAGAAACGAGGATTAAAAATGCGTTTGATGACGTGGCGAGCACTATCATGATCCATGAGTTCCCACCTTGACCCGCAGCTCCTCCCGCGCCGCCTCCTCCACCGCCCGCTTCCGACCCTCGTTGTGGTACGCGAATTGCCCGCAATGTAGCGCCGCAAGCTGAAAGTGGAAGCGAATTTGTAAAGCAGATTTTCACATCTTTGTCTCAAGCGCTGATTACAGAGATACAGACACCAGGCGCTTTCAGCATGGGGTGAAGCTGCAGCGCCCCACCGCAGTAGGCGAACACCCCGACCACGGTGACCACGAAGAGAGCGTTGGCCCATCGCGGAATCACCCACGTGTCTTTCGATAGGTCCACCGTGACGTGCGAGAACAGCGGGCTGCTGAACTTCTCCACCACGTCCTGCTCCGCGACCCTCTCCGCCTGTGTCGCGCGGCGGTACGGCGGGGGGGTGCCAGTCAGTCAGCGCCCGGAAGTGGCTTTGGCGGAAATTCGAGAATTAGGCATGTGTCGTGAATGAGAGAAGGTATAGAAATGCTGGGGCAGGGGCAGGGGCGGGGGCCGGGGGCGGGGCCGGCGGCGGGGCCGGAGGCGGGGGCGGGGCGGGGAAGGTTCGGAGGCGGTGGCGGGGGCGGGTGCGGGAGCGGGAGCGGGGGCGGTGGCGGGGGCGGGGGCATTGGGATGCTGAAGGTCCGCTACGGCTTCCGTGTACGCCCTTAGTCGACTGGTGCCCGAGGTTTCGTGGGGCTCGTACCGCGGTACGACGCGCGGCGGCACCGCCGTCATCGGGGGCTGGCTTGGCGACCTTGTCGAGGGCGGCCGAGGACGTCCAGAGCGGGCGGGCGCCGCCGCCGCCGCCCGACGGCGCCGCAGCCACAGTGCGGACAGCTTGCCCCCCCGCCGCGACCGCAATGCCCTGTTTGTAGAGCCGTGGGGCGACCGCCTCGGTGGCTGCACGCGCGGCTCGACGATGCATCATTGACGCTCTATGGGCACACAAACGTCGCTTGCACCGAGCAGAGTACCTCGGTCGCAAGCTTGCGTTGCGTCGTGTGCTGTGTACCGGGAGATGCGCTGGAGGATGTGGCAGCTGCCGGGAGGTGAAAAAGAGGGCACCCCAGTGCTGACGTGGCGATATGCTCGTCACAAGATGCTTGCCCTACCTCTACTAGTGCACACAACTTCACGGCCGCAACGCGCGCTACGCACACTTCATCGGTCGCCGGCACGACGGTCCGAAGTTCTCTGACCTCATAGCTTCGTACTCATTCGCGAGGTTCGGCTGTTCGCGTGGGAAGCGTTCTGGCGTGGGTTGTTCCCCCGCCACGTCACCTGGTAGTACCGACGGCTAGATTGAGATCCGCTCGACTAGCGCCGACTACGACTCGACACCAGCTGCAGCGGAGCTGACGTTGGACGGCGACCGTCTTCTCAGAGCGATGGATAGTCCGCCGATGAGAATCCGGCTGCGCGCCCCCGGCGGGCAGTACACGGTGGAGCTCGCGCCAAGTGCCACCGTCGGTCAGCTCAAGGCTGCCGTGTTCGACAAGACAGGTGTCGCGCCTGAGGCACAGGAGCTCATGACGGGGTTCCCGGTACGTGTGCCCCACTGATCCCGGAGTCCCGAGCATCTGCGTCGCGTCATATGCGTGACCCGCCCTTCGGGTCCTCCGCTTCCCGCTGCCCTCTTGTCTTCCCCCTGATCCCCCGGCCTCGAGTGACCCACCCACACGGTGAAGGCTAGGAGGCGCTTCGCAGTGCCCCCGAAGCCCGGATGATGAACGGCTCGTGCGGCCGCGCCTGCTCTTCTCCCGCCTCCGAGGCACCCTCCCGTCCTCCTCCCCAGCCCGCCGATATCCCACCGACGTCCCCCGCTGGGCTGGCGAACTTCGGGGTACGGGTGCAATTTTTTTTATCGCTTGACCGCGACATCCGGCTGCCGACTGACTTTGCAATCTTCCTTGCGTTCGCTCGACATTCGGCTGCTGACCTTGTTTGCTACTCCGCCTTTCCCCTTTACTGCGCAGCCCAAAGTGCTGGCCCCGGCGGATGGCGACTCGGCCTCCTGCGCGTCCTGCGGCGTCGCCACGGGGGAGACCATCACCGTACGCGAGTTGGCGGGCGCGGCGCCGGCGGCGCCGGCTCCAGCGACGGCGGCGCCGGCTCCCGCGGCGCCGGCGGCTTCTGCTCCGTCGCCGGCCTCGCCAGCTCCAGCCGCCGCAGCTGCCGCTGCCGCCGCCTCCCCGTCAGTCGCCGCCCCTGCGTCAGTCGCGGATGAGGACGAGGAGCTTGCGCGGGCCATCGCCGCGTCCCTGGGAGTCGACCCGTCGAGTCAGCCGGCCAAGGCAGCGCGCACCGACGATGGCAGCGGCAGCGGCAGCGCTGGCGGCAGCGGTATGGTCAATTCGTCAAACACGGCACCGCTAGTACGGTTATTTTACCATACGCGCCGCATCCTACATGTCGGTACGCGCCGCATCGTTCACGTCGGTGTGGTCATTGCATTAAACACAATACAGTAATATGGTTGTTTGACCATACTCGGCGGTGGTGGCGGCGGCGGGGGCGGCGGGGGCGGGGGCTATGAGGACGACGGCACGGTAAGAACTGATGGACAGTACTCGCCACGTCATAGGAGGGACAGTACTCGCAACGTCACATAGGAGGGACAGTACTCGCAACGTCACAGGATGCAGTCTAATTCGAGAAGCGCGGGTTCGAAATACGTGTAATGACGCGGCGAGAACTGTCCAGAGTCCCTGTGTGACGGTGGCGCAGCGGAGGGTGATCGACAGCGACAACGCGTGCTTGTTCAACGCCGTGGGGTACGTGATGGACCGCAGCCTGCGCGAGGCGCCCGCGCTGCGCAAGGTCATCGCCGACGCGGTGGCCGCTGACCCGTTCACGTACAATGACGGGTTCCTCGGGAAGGAAAACGCCGAGTACTGCAAATGGATCTTGGACAAGGCATGAGGGGTTCTTAAAGACATTACTCGACCGAAGTTAAATCTCCTCCTTCTCTTCCTCCTCCTCGTTCTCCTCCTCCCCTTCCTCCTCCTCCTCCGCCTCGTTCTCCTCCTCCTTCTCTTCCTCCCCCTCCTCCTCCTCAGCCTCCTCTTTCTCCTCCTCCTCCTCCTCCTCCTCCTCCTTCTCCTCCTTCTCCTCCTCCTCCTCCTCCTCCTCCTCCTCCTCCTCCGATGCGCATCTGTAGCATTCCAACCTGAAGGTAGTCATGCTCTGATATCGTCTACTGCTTGTTCTGAATGACCCTGCTGCAAGAACCATTGGGGCGGCGCCGTGGAGCTGTCTATTCTGTCCAAGCACTTCGCGCGGGAGATCGCGGCGTACGACATCCAGACGCAGCGCTGCGACGTGTACGGGTCGGGCGAGGCAGGGGTGGTATTCATGACAAGCTCTTCACCGACGGTGATTCTCCTCCTACGCGGGGGGTTATTGATAAAAAGCACTCGACCGATGTTGAATCTCCTCCTCCTCCTCCGCGCGTTTGTGTGAGCGAGGGGGTATGGAGAGCAAGACTCGACCGACTTTGAACCGACGAGCCGAGTCCGCCTGTCTGTATGAGCATTCACCCTGAAGGTAAGTCGTGCTCCAATCTCGGTCGAGTGCTTGTTCTCAATGACCTTACAGCGAGGGGTACGGCGAGCGCACCATGCTGCTGTATGACGGGCTGCACTACGACGCCATGGTGCTGGCGTACGAGGCAGGGACCCACACTCGTCCGCATGTCAGCTCAACCTGAGCTGTTCTCTGTCAATGAAACACTGAAACACTAAAGCGTATATCACACAAGGTGCTTACATTCAGCCGAAAAGTGGACGAGTGTAAGACCCTGGTATGAGGGCGCGCCGCATGATATGGATATCACCATTGTGCCATTGGGCGCAAGCAAGGGCGCGGAGGAGGCGGCAGAGTGCAAGGCGCGGGCCGTGGTAGCGGTAGGGCTTGATGGATATTGCTCGCCACGTCATAGGTTGCGGTTTCATTGAAGAGACGAGGGTTGAAAACAGTGCATTGGATAACATTGCGAGCAATATTCGCCAGGCCTTAAGTGGCGGAGGCGCACGCGGCGCGGCAGTTCACGGACACCGCCAACTTCGCGCTGCGCTGCCTGGTGTGCCAGAAGGGCCTCACGGGGTTGGGCGGTGCAGCTTCACACTGAGTCTCTTGTCTGTGAACCAGTAACTTGGACTAATAATTGTAGTTCTGTAAGTTGGAGTTTGGCGGTTTGGCCAAAATTCATTTGAAGTTTGGTAAAAATCGCCAAACGCCAACTTACTCGCTCTGCAGGTGGTATCACATACTACTGGTAGTAACCTTTACAGACAAGGCGCTAGGTTGTCTCCGGATTGACAGCGCCTCGTCTCAGCGCTTGAAGCTGAAATATGATGAATCGCTTTCCAAACTTTGCTCTCAGTTTCCACTTGCGCCCCTACAACGGGGGAGAAGGAGGCGCTAGAGCACGCCAAGTCGACGGGGCACCAAAACTTCGGTGAATATTAGCTAGTCTTGTATTTGGATTACCTGTAGTATTTGCTACCACCCGTAGCGCCTTGGAGTGTGGTGATTCGGCCAAAAGTCAAACGTGTATTTTGGTAAGTTACCAAACAAACCAGGTACGAGTTACAAAGGTACTACGATCAGACTAGGCACTAGGGCCAAGATATAGTGGGCGGAGGGCGAGAGAAGTGGAGTGCCTCCGTGATCAAGGGGCTATTAGTTCTGTAATTTATTGAACTTCAATGAATTATGTCACTCAGTCACGCCGGCGTCTACCGTCGTATTGCGCCGCAGCATGATTTTTGCGGATTCATTTCTTACCTTGTGCCCGGCGCGCGGCGTACGGTGTAAGAGGAACATTCATTGGCGCGAGGGACGGAAATTCATGAAACGGCTAATTTATTTCATATGTATCGACCACATATAAGTACGTGTGTCGCTAGTCTTGGACCAAAAGTTGTCTTGCAGTGCAGAAGTGATTGGAGGAGGAGGAGGAGGAAGAGGGCGTCAGGGCATTCTCACCGTGTAGCATAGTAGTAAGACGACACCTAAACTAGCCCTCTTCGCTATCTTATAGTGTAGTCACACTCCTTGTCACCAAAGAGAAGAGCGGTTGGCGTCATACGTGGGGGACGGCTCGCTGCCCCACAGGGAGAAGGACCCGCCGCCGCCGCCGCCGCCGCCGCCGCTCCACAAGCCGCCCGCGCCAATGCCTCCGAACCCAGGAGGAGCCGACTTGGTGAGGCCAGGCGCGCCGTTGCCGTTGCCGTTGGCGGAGGAGGTGGTGCTGGTGGCGTCGAAATCGTCTCCCAGGGCGGCGGCGCCGAAGCCGTTGCTGCCCGTGCTCATGCGCCCAACGGAGGAGCCAAGCATGGAGCTCCGCGCTGTGTCGGTGCCGAACTCCGGGCCAGTGGTGAATTCCGGGCCATCGGGTGCCATGTCCAGGCCCATGTCCCACGTGCCGCGCCCCACGTCGGGGGTCATGCAGGAGGGTCATTGAGAACAAGCACCCCAACCGAGATTGGAGCATGACCTATATTCAGTGTGAATGCTCATGCAGACGCGCGGAGGAGGAGGTGGGTATCAACGTCGGTCGAGTGATTGTTCTCAATGGACATACAGACGCTCGGAGGAGGAGGAGGAAATTCGACGTCGGTGATTGTTCTCAATGGACAACATATGTACAGACGCGCGGAGGAGGAGGATGAGGTTCAACGTCGGTGGAGCGGGTGTTCTCAGCAACCCCCCTGCCATGTCGAGGCCCTGCAGCATGCTGGCCACGAGACTCTCCTGCTCGTGCAGCTCCGCGCCGGCGTCCGCCCACGGTATGCTAGTGTGGTCGCCGCCCAGGTAGTCCGCCTCCGTGTAGGGTCATTGAGAACATGCAATCGACGGACATTGGAGCATGACTTTGCGTCAGGGTGAATGCTCATATGGACGCGAGGAGGAGGAAGAGAAGGAGGAAACTGGGTCATTGAGAACAAGTACTCGATATCGGAGCATGACTTGCCTTCAGGGTGTATGCACATGCAGACAGACGCGCGGAGGAGGAAGGGAGATTCAACGTGAGTCGAGTGCTTGCTATCAATATACTCCCTGCCTCGGAGCGCGCCACGGACACGGAAGACCCGGTGGGGCTGGTGGGACCTTACAACAGGGTCGTTGAGAACAAGCACTCGACCGTGATCGGATCATGATTCACCTTGAAGGCGAATGCTCATAACGACGCATGGGGTGCACGGAGGAGGAGGTAATTCAACATCGGTCGAGTGCTCGTGTTCAATACTCCCCTGCCGGACAGGTCTCCCCAGCGGGAGTGGGCCCACGAGGGGGGCTGGGTCGATGGGCGCTTGGGCTGGTTAGGTGGAGGGGGCTGCGGCGGCAGCGGCGGGCACTTCGCCTGCATATTGGCGTTGCCGTTACTAGGCGCCGGAGGCTGCGGCAGCGGCGGGCGGAACGACGACGACGACGGCCACGGGACAGGGACTTACACTCCTTCACCTCCAGAGCTCAGCTCCACCACGTTCAAAACACGTTCATGGATTAAGTTGGGTCATGTGGCCGACAAGACAGCTCAAGTTGAGCTGACATGGGGACGAGTGTCTCGCCCCTGCCACGGGACCTGCTGCTGCTGAAAAACCGCCACAGCGGCGCGGCGTCGCAGACCGTCCGCCCCGGCCTGGGAAGCGCTCCCTGGGAACCTCGGCCTGGGAACCGCCGCACCTGTCGCCGTCGTCGCAGTCGTCGCGGGCTGGGTATTGCCGGAGAACACCGGCGGCGGCGGGTACGGGTTGGATGTCAGGGTGGTACCGGGTGCAGGCTTCGGGATGGAGCTCGGAGTCGATGGAGGCGGGATGGCGGGAAGGCTCGGTGTCTTGGCCTTGAGGCTGGTCTCCAGCGACTCCTCCCTTCGCGCCCCCGCCCCCTTGGAAACCGCTTCCGCCTCCTTCCGCACTAACGCCTCCGCCTCCTTTCTAAGCCTGGCCTCCTCCTCCGTCCGGCGCAGCTCAGCCTTCCGCTCTGCCTCTCGCTTCTCACGCATCCGCGCCTCGTTGTAGCGGCGCAAGTTGAATTTGAAAGCAAAGTTTGAAGGCGGTTCATCAAGATAAAGTTTCAAGCGCTTAGATCCAGGCGGTTTCAACTCGGGTTTGATAGGGTCAAGCTGCAGCGCCCTACCTCGTTGTGCAGGCGCTGCGCCCTCACCTCCTCCCGCTCGCGCTCGACCATCTCCTCCTCGCTCACCGTCGCCGGCGCCATGCCTCGAAACAGGGGCTTACACTCGTCCACTTGTCTGCTCAACTTGAGCGCTTTGTATGGGATAGGGGGTGCGCGTAGGGGTTGTATAGCCCGTGTTAAGGGGGTGTTAGGGGATGTTTAGGGCGTGTAGGGTGTTTTCATGTGTCAGACACGGCTCAAGTTGAGCTGAAAAGTAACGAGTGTAAGCCCCTGCCTCGAAAGGGAGCCTCCTGTCTAGGCGTCGCAGTCGCCGCCGCCGCCGCAGCCGCGGCTGCGGCAACCGCCGCCGCCGCCGCAATCGACGCCTTGCTAATCTTAGACCCCGGTCCAGAGGCAGAGCTCGAGCTCGAAGCCGCGCCGCCGCCCTTTGCCCCGCCGCCCTTCGCAGCGGTCTTGGCCGTGGTCGCCTTCTTTCCGCCGGCGCCGGCGCTGCCTGACGCCACCGCGTGTTGGCCCTCGCAGCAGGGTCATTAAGAACAAGCACTCGCACCAAATCGGAGCATGATCCACCTTCAATGTAAACACTCATACACACGCACGGAGCGTACGGAGGGGGAGGAGAAAGATGTTCATAGGCGGACGAGTGCTTGATATCAATACAAACCCCGCGGGATATACGGAGGAGGTGAATGAGGTTTGATGTCGGTGGAGTGGTTGCTCTCAATAAATAGCCCCCCTGCCTTGTCCTGCCCGGCGCCGATGCCGTTGATAGCCGCGGCGACGGCGTCGTCGTTCGCCCCGCCGCCGCCGCCCCCCATCAATGTGGCGCAGCGCAGCAGTACGCCGACAGGTGCCGCGGCGCAACACCCCTGCTTGTGGTGCCGCACGTTGCAATTCAGAGCAAAAGATCATATGCAATATTACATATTGTAGTATCAAACGCTTGGTTCCAGGCGCCTTCAACACTGGTTTCAGAGTTTGAAGTTGCACCACCCTACGAGGTACGCCAGGGCGTCGCACGGGATGCCGATGAGAAACCACGCTGCCTGCACCGGCGCGAAGGCCGCCGCGATAGCCACCTGCACCCCGATTCCCCATTCCGCCGCCCACGCCGCCGCCGCCGCCCCGACGGGCGTGACACTGCCGCCACTGCTGCCGCTGCCGCTGCCGCCAATGCCGCGGCCTGGCCCGCCCGCGGCGACGCGCCCGTTGACCACCCCCTTGGTGTAGCGGCGCAGGTTAAATTTGGAAGAAATAATTGAAAGCGGTCCATCACATCTTGGTTTCAAGAGCTTCCCGGGCGGTTTCAACTTGGGTTTGACAGGGTCAACCTGCTACCTTGGGTCCGCGGGCCGGCCGGCCGTTCCCCCCAGATTTGAGGCGGAGGCGCCGCATCGCTCCGGCGCAGTACCACCCGGTCACCGTGAGGTACACCCCCGCCTAGGCGTAGGGTCTGAAACCCACTTCCCGCCGCGTCATATGATGCCAATGGATCCAGGAAACGAGGATTTATACTGCGGAGGTTGACGTGGCAGGCTCTTATAGGGTCTGACAGATGATTAACGCCTCGTCATGCAACTCAAGCAACGAGGGTGGTGGATGACGTGTTTAGGGTATAGGGTGTAGGGTATAGGGTTTAGGGTTTAGGGTTTAGGGTTTAGGGTTTAGGGTTCAGGCCCTACCGCGGCTATGAGCACGAGCTCGGCCGCCGACTCGGCGAAGGAGGGGAGGATCGCGGAGCTGAACGGCAGGCCGCCGAAGTAGTCCGACCCAAAGTACGAATAATCGTCCTCGAACTCTGCACCGTACTCGCCGCCGTAATCACCGCTGTATGCAGTGCCGTAATCACCACCATACTCACCGCCGTACCCACCGCCGTATTCACCGCCGTATTCACCGCCAAACTCACCGCCGAACCCTCCGCCGCCGCTGCCCGGCGGGAAGCCGTCGGCGAACAGCTGCCTCGCGCCGCCGCCACCGCTGAAGAGAGTCACGACACCCCCTGTAATACATTTGAATGGTTCGATGGTTCATGGCCCGTACCGGTGTAGACCGACTCGGCACAAACACCAGTGCAAAGAGAAAGGGGTGGGTGACAATATAATCCTACCACCGCTGGCCCCGCCGATGCCGCTTTCGAGCATGTTTAGCATCTCCTCCACCGTTGGGGAGACCCCGTCGCCGCCGTGGCCGTCGCCGCCGCTGTCACCGTCGGCCGCGTCTGCGAAGACGTCTGCGAAGACGCCACCAGCGCCCATCGCCGGGCTACCGGCGCCGGCGCCCCCCTGGCCGGCGCCCCCCTCTCCGCTGTACATCCGCATAATCTGTAGAAACCAAACTAGTTCGCGGAGCTCGCAGTTCAGCCGCTCCTCCGGGGACCCGCCGCCGCCGCCGCCGCCGCCGCCGCCGCCGCCGCCGCCCTCAGCCTCGCCAACGCGGGTCGCCACCTCGCTCCCGCACTGGCGCGATGCCCCACCGAGTCGTGTCTCCATCGTGTAGTGGCATTACATGAAATCGAACGCAAAGTTTGAAAGCAGTTCATCATATCTTAGTTTCGGGGAATAGTTCCGTGCGCTTCCAACACGGGTTTTCACGCTTTCACCATCACCGCCACCGGGGCCAGGGCGAAAGCATGGTGCCTCCACATACACGCGGAACCGTCTCCCTCTCGCAAGTTGCAGCGCCCTACCCAGCGCGGGTGCCCCTCGGCGGTCGGTCGGGGCAGCACGTGCACCGTGGCGCCGTCCACCACCCCCCACCGCCACGCCGCCGAGGCGTGGAAGCTCTCCTCCGTCTACAGCCGCAACTTCAAATTGCAATCAAACTGTGAAAGCAGTTCATCATATGTCGGCCTTAAACCCATACAGACTTTACAGTCTGTAGGCTTGTACTGGACGAGGTGGGTGGTTAATGCGCACATGTGAAGTGCCTTGG
>Ga0307489_10002537_pt1 | contig 12198 bp, 25 predicted proteins | sample SB12metaG_FD_202247 | JGI IMG/M metagenome (GOLD analysis project Ga0307489, IMG submission 202247) | Sea-ice brine microbial communities from Beaufort Sea near Barrow, Alaska, United States - SB 1.2 | ecosystem: Environmental > Aquatic > Marine > Coastal | place: USA: Alaska | collected...
GTCACCGCCTACTGAAAGCTGGATGGATGGAAACGGTTTCCTGGGAGTGAACAACGACGGCACCACTACGGCGCCACTGACAGAATGCGCGCAGAATCCGCGCGTCATGTCCCTCTAATACTGCCGACCGATGGCAGTTGTTCAAAACCTTCAAATAAACAGCTGGGCGCGCGTCTGACTGTTGGTGCCCGCCTGATTTGAGTGGTATGGAGTAGAGACTCGGGCCTGAGAGTGCTTAGCCTCAGGCGTTGTGATACCACGCTCACTTCCCCCCAGGCGTGCGACACACCGCTACCACACTGACACCGCACCACCCCACTCCGACTGTCGCCCCGTGGCTAACAGGTGGCGTACCCTGCGGACGTCGCCAACGTGTCGTTGGTAGGCCTGGCCAGCTGTTGCCCGTCACGTCATGTGAGTCCGTTTAACTCAAGAAACGAGGGTCTGCAATGTGGAGGATCCCGTGGCCTGGCAGACGATGCCAGACACGTCATGTGAGTTCGTTTAACTCAAGAAGCGAGGGTCTACGATGTGAAGGATGATGCGGTGCCTGACAGATGACGCCTGTCGCGTCACCTGCCGCGTTTTGAACCCCCGTTTATTGACTGAACCGGCATCACATGACGTGTCGAGCATCATGTGCCGGACCCTAACCGCTGGCGCATTATGACTTCACGCAAAACGCCGGCGCCAAAAAGTTCGTCACGGTTGTGGCCACGTTTTACACCGGGTGCACCCCGGGGCGCGAGGACTATCCGACATTTACCAAGTACGTGTCGCAACTCCATGCGATGACCACCGACGGCGACCTGCCGGCATGGACTTACACTCGTCCACATCTCTGCTTAACCTGAGCTGTGCTGGTCACTGAAACCAGCAAAGCACCGCACCACATGGGTGAAATAGTGCTGACGCTGAGCTGAAAAGTGGACGAGTGTCAGCCCCTGCCTGCCGGGCAACGTCGCGTTCGTCGCGAGCCTCAAGAACGGCGTGAACGCTGGCGTGGCGAGCGCCTGGGCGCGCATCGACGGCAGGGGCTTACACTCGCTCACTTCAGAGCTCAACTTGAGGACCTTCGGGACACATCGAGCACGTTAGAGCTCAATTTAGCATCTTCGGGACACATCGAGGGATTCATTTGAGTTACTTGGGGGACAGAGTAAACTTAACCTGAGCGGAAAGGGGCAAAGTAAGCTCAAGTTAGCGGAAAGGGGCAAAGTAAGCTCAAGTTGAGCGGAAATGGGAACGAGAGTAAGCCCCTGATCGACGGCAGCGACGTGAGCGTGAGCGGCAGCAATGGCGGGTTCCCGCTACTAGTCGACGACCGTCACCGCGCGCTAGTGTACAAGCTGTTCGATGCCGCGCTGCACCCCGCCTACGCCGTCCTCGACCACTGCATGCGCTACGCCGCCCTGCTCCCCTCCATCGACGTGCAGACCGCGGATAACGGCCTCGTCACAGTAGGGCCGGGCCAGAAGACAACACATCCGAAGTCAATTAAACTCGGTGTTGGCGTAACTTGTTACGCTTATCTCCTCAAAACCGAGGTTCCATTAACTCAGGAACCGCGACCAGTACCGATCTCAACCAGGCGGCGCATCTGATGATTCAGTTGGACTGTTCTGATTGGTCGAACGGACTTCCGTACAGCAACGTCGATACCAGATTCGACACTGAGTATAATGCACAGCGGCCAGACGGCTCGCCTGTGGTGTGTTGAGTGGGTAGCAGCTTATCCTGATGCGCTGCATGATGCTCTCCACGGCATCCAATGAATGATATACCCTCCTTTATTGAGTTAGAATGTCATCCCATGACGTGGCGAGCAATGTCTATGTGGCCCTACGTTATGGTGGTGTCCGACCTGCTAAAAAAAACGTCGGAAGCCTGTCCGACCGAGGCCGCGGCGCCCCCGGCTGCGGAGGTGCGCCCGCAGCGGCCGACCTTGACGTTCACCCCGGTAGGGTGGTGCAGGTTGACCCTATCAAAGCTGTGTTGAAAGTGCCTGGAACTATCCTCTTGAAACTAAGATGTGATGGACCACTTTCAAACACAGCTTCCTCTTGCTTTTAAGACCTCACGGAGCTAAAATAATTAGCTCCGTGAGGGGGTAAATCCGCCAAACTGGATCGGCCAAACTGGATCGGCCGATCACTGCCGAACTGCTCGTCGTAAACCGTCGTTTCTTGAGTCAATTTAGGGTGCCTGGTGAAACTGGATCGGCCCAACTGGCTCCGCCGATCTGGCTCGGTGAAAGGGGGTCGGCCATTCTTAAAAGCAAGAGGACTGCTATCAAATTCAACTTGCGCCGCCACACCCCGGGCGCCGTGCCTGGCGTGAGCACGTCCTGCGTCTCGGCGTTCGGCACCGCGCGTAACGTGAGCCGCCTGGTAGGGCGGTGCAGGTTGACCCTATCAAACCCAAGTTGACAGCGCCTTGAAGTGAGCGCTTAAAACCATGTTCTGATGAACTGCTTTCAAATTTTGCTTTCAAATTGAACTTGCAGCGCTACAGCCGGGCCACGGGAGACTCCGCTGCGTTTGCCCGGCCGCGCACGCTGGCGTTCCACCCCACTTCGGGTGACCTGTGGGCGGGGCCCGCCGCCGTCTGCCGCCTTGCTCATACTGTGCCTGTACACACTCGCCTCCTCCTTCTCCGCCTCCTCCTCGTTCTCCTCCTCGTTCTCCTCCTCGTTCTCCTCCTCCTCCTCCTCCTCCTCCTCCTCCTCCTCCTCCTCCTCCTCCTCCTTCTCCTCCTTCTCCTCCTCCTCGGCAGTACGGCCACTTCAAATGACATGGTAGCATTCAATGTGGTGAATTAATCTTGAGAGCTCCACTCGGTATCGTGCCGTACCTGCGGGTGGGCAACAAAGACAGCAACAGCCTCACCGTGCTGCGCGGCGTGTTCAACCGCTCCGACAGCCCCAGCACCAGTGGCCTGTCGCACAACTTTGACCGCGCGTATTACCACTACATGGCTAATATGTCGGGGCTGGCGTTCGGCGCGCACGGTGCGCTCATGACTTGCCAGGCAGGTCGCTGCACGTTGCACCCCGTGTTGCAAGCGCCTTCTATCAGCACACTTGTAACTAAAATATGACACTGCCTGAAGCTGTAATTCTCGGGCCCTGGCTAATTGATATGGCGTCTTTTGACTCAAGGATTTTGGGTTGATATTTTTAGCAAGGGCCCGTGTATACCTTCAGGCACCTTGTCATATGATACACTGTTTTCTCAAGATTTGCTTTCAATTCACGTTGCGCCGCTACAAGCAGGAGAGCGAGAACACGTACGATGGGATGAAAAAGGCGAACCGGTTCATGGGACCCACCTTGTACGACACAGTGGTGCGGCAGGCCACGGGCAGGGGCTTTCACGCGTCCACTTCTCAGCTCAATCTGAGCCGTTTTTGTCACTGAAACTCCATGGACCACCCAGCGCATCCCACAAAAGGCGCTTTGATAAGCCTCAAACTGTACGAGTGTAAGCCCCCTAGCCGCAGGCCCAGCAGCGGCGGCGGTGGGCGGCGACAGTGGCTGGGCCAAGGGAAGGCACATCTACGTCACGGCGGTAGGGGCTGGTGGGACTGACAGTACCTGCTGATGCCGCACTCCCAGTCACGCCGCCGCTACCGCGCGTGCCGCCTTACCTTTTCAACGATACATTTCAGTGAGAACAACGGAATATCGAGTGTAGTGCTAGCCTATGCCGCGGCGCCGGCTGATCACTAAATCCTAAACCCTAAACCCTAAACCATCAACCCTAAACCTGACCGTACACGGCGGCCGGCGAACCCTGCGACCCCCACACCAACTCCTCCGCCGACGGCGTTGGCGCGGCACCCACGTGCTTCATGACGCACATCGACATGCTACACGCGTCGCCCAACTGCATGGGCGTGGCACACGACCCCGAGCCCCTCACCCCGTTTCAGAACGTGTTCTGGATGTTCGACGGCCTCAACAGCTCCTTGATTCGATACGACTTCGAGCAGCCGCACGGGCCGGGGTCGCTGGCAGGGGCTTACACTCGTTCACATTAGAGCTCAACTTGAGCAAGTCCAGGACACATTCATGACTTCAGCTGGGTAACAAGGTTGGCAGAAGAGGTGAAGTTGAGCTGAAAAGTAAACGAGTGTAAGCCCCTGCGCGCTGGACCACGCACTGGCCAATGTGCGGCGCTACCCGGAGGTCAAGCTGACCCGCGTGCCGGGTGTGCCGGGGCACATGGTAGTGGATCCGGAGACCCGCACGGTGTTCATCGCGGACACCGGCGGCGGTCGGGTTGTGGCCGTCGACGCGGACAGCGGCAGGTATGTGGACGAGGCACGGAACGACCTGGGTAGTGTGGTGCTGACCTTACACCCTAAGAACTAAACCCTATACCCTACACCCCACACCCTAAATCCTGAACCCTGGACTTGCAGGTTGACCCCATCAAACTTAAGTTGAAACCGCCTGAAACAACGCAGTTTAAAGCATGATATGATGGACCGTTTTCATACTTTGCTGCTTTCGAATTCAACTTGCGCCGCTGTACCTGGGCGGCAACTTCACACTGTGGTCCTCGCCGCTGCCCTCCTTCGAGTATACCCTGGTAGGGGGGTGCAGGTTGACCCTATCAAATTCATGTTGAAACCGTCTGGCACTAAGCACTTGAAACTCAACTGTGCTGAACTGCTTTCAAGTTTGCTTTCAACTTCAACCAGCGCCGGTACACCCTGTTCGGGTGCAGCGGACACAAGACGTTCGCCTCGGGCCTGAAGCACCCGTCCGGCATCGCGCTGCACGGCAACACCCTGCTGGTGGGCGAGCACGGCACCGGCAAGATCGTGGCGTTCCACAAGAGCACGGGCGAGCGGCTCGGGGAGGTGGCCACGGGTGCCCAGGACCTCTTCGGCCTGGCAGGGCCCCTTATACACTGCTTATACACCCCTGATACACCCCTTATGCACCCCTTATACACCCTTTACACCCCTTATACACCCCGTATACACCCCGTATACACCCCTTATACACCCCCATACAACCCTTATATTCCCCTTATACACCCCATATACACCCCTTATAAACCCCTTGTACACCCACCCACCACTCACACGGGCGTATATTGCATTTCATCCCCTCTTCCTCCCCCGCGCGTTTGCATGAGCATTCCCCTTTTCAGTTGGAATCATGCTCTGATCTTGGTTCTGGTTTTTGTTCTCAGTGACCCTCCTGCAAGGCAGTGGAACCCACAACTGGAGACCTCTGGTTTGTTGACGGGGCCGAGTCTTCGTCCGTCGGATACCTCCAGGTAGGGTGGTGCAGGTTGAACCGATAGAACCCATGCTGAAAGCCCCTGGAACTGATCCTTTCAAACAAAAGGATACAATGAACCACCTTCAAATTTTGCTTTCAAATTCAACTTGCGCCGCTACATCCAGCGAACCGAGAAATGCGCGGCGGGGACCGAAGTTCCCGACGGACCGCAGATTTCGTTTCCGGCGACCCCGTCGTCGGAGTCCGACCGACCATACTGCACAGCGGCGCAGAGCAGCCTGGGTAGGGTGGTGTGCAGATTGACCCTATGAGATCAAAGTTGAAACCGTTTAGAAGTAAGCACTTGAAACTAAGATGTGTTGTAGCGCTTTCGAAATTTGCTTTCAAATTCACCTTGCGCCGCTACGCCTGGGCTCGGATGTGAAAGCCATCGTCCACAACGACGGATACCTCAACATGACGCCGCTCGGTCGGGCCCCGCTGTTTGCTCCCAATGTACCCGGCACACAGCTCCAGTCCGCTTCCCACATGTGTTTCTGTTTCACCACCTATGCACCCACCTCACCTCTAAGATTCGGTATCATCCACGTCAGCTTGGTCATGTCACCTAACGCAGCACCCAAGGGGGACATTTCTCAACTCGATGTTGGCAAAACTCACGCATGCTTCCAAAGGATGCCGGGCATTCATGTCACCTGACGCGGCATCCAAAGGGAACCACAGGGGACTCTCCTCAACTCAATTTGGCCACAAACTGACGAATGCTTCCAATGGATGCCAGGCATCACCCCCAGGGCCGGGTTATGGGGTGTCGACCGAGTGCATGGCGTGCAGTGATCGCTGCGACAACGACATGCTGCTCATGAGCGGGTTCCTGTGTCACAAGTGCCTGCCGGACAACTGCCGCCGGGGCAGGGGCTTACACTCGTTCACTTTTCATGTCAACCTGAGCCGATTATGACACGAAATACATCCTAAGCACCCCCGTACACCCCCTGCCACCCACTCAACCCCCCTCAAAACAACCCCTGCATGCGCCCCCTATCCCACGCAAAGCGCTTACGTTGAGCCCAAAAGTGGACGAAAGTAAGCCCCTGTGCCCGGGCATCTACGCCACCTCCGCGGGGACCTGCTCTAACATCATCGGCAAGGGGTACAAGTGCGACTGCGACGCGGGCGCCTTCGGGGCAGGGGCTCACACTCCTCCACATCTTTGCTCAACCTGAACCGTTCTTGTCACTGTCACTGCAACCAGCAAAGCAACCCAACACATGGGACAAAAAGTGCTCACGTTGAGCTGAAAAGTGGGCGAGTGTAAGCCCATGCTTCCCCAACACATGGGACAAAAAATGCTCCTGTTGAGCTTAAAAGTGGACGTGTTGAAGCCCCTGCTTCGGGGACCACTGCCAGTACCGCAATGTATCGTTGACGACGTCGTCGGCAGGGACCTACACTCGTTCCGGCTTCAGCCCTATTTGAGCTGTTCTGTTCACCGTGTAACCCAACTCAACTCATGAATGTGTCCTGGAGTTGCTCAAGTTGAGCTCTGACGTGTGAACGAGTGTAAGCCCCTGGTCGTCGGCGTCATCGTCGTCGACGCCAGTGACCATCGGCGCCGACGACGCCGTGTCGTCCTCCGCGCGTTCCGCCGCGGCCCCGGGCTGGGCGCTGTACCTCGCTGCGGCGTGCCTGGTCGCGGCGGCAGCGCTTCACAACGCGGTGTTCGTTCTTTGTAGTCACACGTCGTTCATTGTACAGTAGTTCCGCGGCGCTTCACAACGTGATGTCTCCGGTTGGCACACGTCGTTGATTCTAGTTTGACGACAGCCTATCATATATACTCGCTGCTCGGGATGGCGAGGGATTGGCTGCCATATCTTCGATAGCTGTTTCACAGGGCACACACCAGCTTTAAAAAAAACCTGTTCCTCGATTCTAAAAAAACCTGTATCTCGATTCTTTCGTCTTGTTTGGCTAATTTGCTACTCGACTACTCTAGCATAGGATGGGCTGCGCTGGAGCATGCCCCTCAGATTTGTAATACGCAACATTCCCCAGGAGGTCTGAGAGCCTCCCCCCGGCCCAATGTAAGACCCCGTCCACTCGTCCACTTCTCAGCTCAACCTGAGCCGTTTTCGTCCGTGAACACAAGGTGTTTCGGGAGCACGCTCTTCAGATTTGTAATACGTAACATTCCCTGGGAGGTCTGGGAGCTTGTCTCTCACACCATCATTGGCGGTAGGCACGACCCGAATGGTGTAGCCCCAGTAGTGCCCCGCGCCCCGCGGCTCGGCGGGTGACACCACGCGGCCGGACACCTGGCCGGACACCTGATGCACCGCTGCCCACGCCTGCACCCCCCCGGGCTTCTCCTGCTCCGGCCCGCCCAGAGCCAGCGCGCCCTCCAGCTGTCCCGGCACCCGCCCCTCCGGCTCTGGCCTCCTCAGCCCCAGCGGCTGCCCCGGCGGCGGCAGGTGTACGGTCACCCTCACTCCGAGCCTCACTGCCCGGTCCAGCCGCACAGGTCCTCCAATTAATCCCACGTCGGCGAACCTGGACTTGCCGGCCTTTCTTCCACTACCGCCGCCGCCGCCGCCGCCTTCTCCCCCGCCGCCCCCGCCCCCGCTCCCGCCGCCGCCGCCGCCCCCGCCCCGGCTCCCGCCACCCCCGCCCCCGCCCCCGCTCCCGCCGCCGCCGTCGCCCCCGCCACCCCCGCTACCGCTGCATTCCGGCGGCTCCGGCACCACCACACCCTCCCTGTACTCGCACTCATCGTGCACTCTCAAGTGGTGCGGGGCGTTGAGCCGGGGCACGCCGCCCACCTTGGCGAGGTCCGCGTGCCGCGCGATGAGCGCGCGGCGCAGGTACGGCGGGGTCTCCACGCAGGGCGCCAGACAGATACTCGTATTGCTCACCACTCCAGGTCCTAAGTAGCCGAATAGGATGACATTTGCTCGTTATAACTCAAGAAACGAGGATTCGGATGCGTGTCGATGGCGTGTCGATGGCGTGTCGATGGCGGCTGTCTAGCGTGCTCTACCTCGAGGTACTGGAGCAGCCGCGCGAGGAAGGGCGCGCCCTGCCCGGGCGGCGGCGGCGGCGGCGGCGGCTTCGAAGCGGCGGACGCATCGTCGGAAGCGGCTACGTCCGCTTGCCTCGTGTTGCTGTCGTTAGTCTCGTTGCTACCTTGGCTGCTGAACACCACAACCTGGTCGGCGCGGCATTGCATGGCCGCCGCCGCGACGCGCCACGCGCACAGCGTGGCGTCATGCAGCGACTCGCACCGCTCCGCCACCGCGCCGTGCACCGCGAGGGTCAGCGGCCGCACCGGCGTCGGCAGGTCGCGGTCGCCGCCCTCCCCCATTTCCCCGCCCGTCGCAGCACCGCCGCCGGTACCCGCGCAGTCATATCCCCCCGTCCCCGTCCCCATTCCTTTCCTCGTCCCCTTCCTCGTCCCCGCCGCGGTATCCTGAGCATGGTCGACTTCCATCGTTTTTGACCTCGACGGTGTGGTGGAGGTCCGCAGTGTCCGGCCGATGTGCGAAAGTCGCGGTCCCTGCTGAGGGATATGATGAGCGGATCCTGAGGGACGCCCCCCAAACCGGATCCGCACAGACCCTTCTCCTCGTCCACTACCCGCCGGACACCAACCTCTTGCCTCACTCCATCACACACCGCATATTTGGACATCAGCCGCACAGCAACCAGAAGGCCTCCGGCGCCGCTCGACCCTCGTTTTCTGACGCGACGCAGGCCGGCACGCACTTCTTTCATTCCTGCTGTTGTTCGGCCTAAGTGCACAAGCGAGTGTGTGGGCACCAGTAAGTGTCCTCTGATCAGCCATCACTTTGAACAGCCAATGACATCAAAAGCTTCCCATCACTTCAATACATTCATTAAAGACGGACTAGCACTGCGAAAACCCGCCATTTGACCCCCCCCGCCCGTTGCCGCTCGAAAACGCAAACAAAGATGGCTTGCGAGCACTGCCCCGGAGGATGTGGCAGCATATCATATGATACGAATGCCAAAGTATATCGAATGAGCTCCACGTGGAGGAGACGTATTTGCCTCCCCCGCCGTCCCGCCGTCGCCGTTGTGCAACTGATATTCTGTAGTGCGCGTGCTTGTCGATGGCTACGAACGCGCCAGCGGAGCTGTCCCACCACAAGCGGCCGATCGGACCGCGGCCGCGCGGCCGCGGGACGTACCTTCGTCGATTTAGACTATTGTCTTGAAATGACAAATCCCCTTCCCTCCCAGCAGCACCTTGCTATAGCGGCGCAAGTTGAAATTGAAAGCAAAACGTGAAAGCAGTCTATTACGTTTCAGTTTGAAGCGCGCTAACGAAACCAGGCAATTCCAACATGGCATTCAACCGGTTCCAACTTGCACCGCCCCGCCTTGAGGGTGGCGTCCACACAGCGCACCGCGGCAGGGTTTAGGGTTTAGGGTTTAGGGTTTCGGGCGGCGGCGGCGGCGGCGGCGGCGAAGGCGGCGGCGGCGGCGGCGGCGGCGGCGCCTTACGCCCTCGCCGCGAAGCAGGGCCACATGAAGGCATGCTTGCCACGTCAAAAGGGTGTCATGTCTCACTCAATGCACGAAGGGCTTTACATGCACTGACCCTACCCGGGCGCCGCCGCCGCCGCCGCCGTCATCGCCGTCTCAGGATATGAAGCGGGCGAGGAGCGTGCGGATGTGCGCACGGCGCTCGGCGTCCGTGGCGCCGCCGGGGAGCGAGCCGGACCACAGTGCGGCGTCGTTCTCGCGTCTGCCGCCGCCGACGACAAAGTCGTCGGCGGCGGGCATGGGCTCGTCCTTCTATCCCGGCGGCGGTGGCGGCAGTGGAGGCGGCGGCGGCGGTGTCTTTGAGCGAGCGGCGACTGATGAGGAGTTTGTCCAGGCGGCGGGCGGCGGCTCTCATGCTCTGGGACGGCGATCATCGTTTTCATTGTTCGCATTTAGTCGTTGCGTCGGGCGGCACCGACCAGCACCGTCGCGCCTTGATGACCCAGTGACGCAGGGGGTCTTCCCGGAACACGATATTCTTCCAGCCGCCGCAGCGCCTCCACGTGCCTGAAGTGAGCGGCGACTGAACGATGGCGCGGTATTCGTCCTAATCTGGTTGCGCCCGCACCCATGCCAGGGTCTCGGGGTGGCCATTGGAGGCCCATTCACAACCCTGCTTGCCCCCGCGCCCCCACGGGTACCCGTGCTCCCGCGCCCACTTCAACACCACCAGGTGCCCGCCACGAGCGGCCCCCACACACGTCCACCTGTCCCACGGGCACCCGGCGCTGTGCAGCCACTTCAACACCTCCAGGCGCCCGGCCGCAGCGGCGGCGTAACAACTCACCGAGTCCCACGGGCACCCGGTGTTGTGCAGCCACTTCAACGCTTCCAGATGCCCGCCCTCAGCGGCCGCGCGGCACGTCACAGAGTCGCACGGGCACCCGGTGCTGCGCAGCCGCTTCAACACTTCAAGGCGCCCGCCAAGAGCGGCGAGTGAACAAGCCTCCCTCCAGCACAACCGTAGGTCAGGCCAGAGGGCGGAGCGCCGCGGGCGGAGGAGCTTCTTCTCGTCCCTGGCCCACTGCATCAGCGCGGTCACCGCCACCGCCGCCGCGAACCCGCGCCCCGCCCCCGCTAGCGAGGCGAGGGCCCTCGGCCCCAGCCGCCGCAGCACCTCCGTCTCAAAGAAGCCGTCGGGCAGCTCGAGCAGCCGCAGCAGCAGCGAAAAAGGAGCGTCCTCGCGTTCCGCGGGTTCGTCCGCCAAGGTCGTCATGGCCACCGAGATCTGGCGTGCCGGTAGCGACGCGAGGTGACGACAGCGCCCGAGTCCGCGTCGGCTTCGTTGACGGTGGCAGCGGCGGTCGTGTGGCGCGCAGATACTTGTGTCGATGCTCTGGGAAGGGGGCACTATCTCCCCACTGGGGAGAGAGTCCCCAGCCTCCAGCTTCGATTATCTCGGACTGGACGATGTGATGCTTGAGTCCCACATATATGACTGCCTCGGAAGCAGCTCTCCATCTTCGCGGCTTTCCACCTTCCATAGGTTGCCTCCGGCTGCACGCGGCCCTCCACACCTCGTTGCACCCCCCAGGTAAGCGATACCCCCGGGGCCGGCGGGGGATCCACTCCCGAACCTAACGCGTCCCCAACGCGAACCGGGCGGCGGCGGCGCGCGACCGCGCCCGTTGGTTGGGGGGGTCTTCTCGTGCACGTGGCCGTTTGTTTTGTCAAGTCCCACATTTTCATTTTTTTCGGCCGACTTCTGTTCACGACCCGCCAGAGCAGCGGGAACAACGAGGGGATTACGCGGGCGCGGGCGGCGGTCGAAGCCGTCGCCATCACCAACACTCCCGTCGAATCCCCGCTTCGGTCATTCCACCGCTCGCCGCCGCCACCGCCGCCGCCGTCTCCCCCTTAACAGCAGCTTATAACTTCCCCCCCGCACCCCCACCCACAGTCCCTCACTCCAAGAGAACAAGAGACGCAGCGAGCTCCTCCCCTACACACCCGGTTTAGCCCCCCTCCTCCCACCTCCTAATATCCTCCCTCCTCCCTCCTCCCCTCATCCCTCCTCCCCATCACATCCCTCCTCACTCCCCCATTTTCCCCCTTCTCCGCTGCCCTTTCCCCTCCCCCCCGCCGTCGCCGCAGGTCCTGCCCACAGCGCGCGACACCCCCGCGACCGCGGTTGCACGACCCGCTTAGCCGACCACCGACCACCGACCAGTGACGATGGCTGCCCAGGCCTCCGCCATGGCGTTCCCCTCCGCCGCCCGCGCCGGCCGCGGCCTAGCGTTGTCGACCCGCCGCGCCGCGCCCAACAAGGCGTCCGTCGCGGCCCGCGCCGGGCCCCCGCTGCCGTCCCGCCCGACCAGGTCCGTCCGCTACGACAGCGACAAGCCCAACAAGTCCGGTACCGGTAGGGC
>Ga0307489_10002542_pt1 | contig 12180 bp, 22 predicted proteins | sample SB12metaG_FD_202247 | JGI IMG/M metagenome (GOLD analysis project Ga0307489, IMG submission 202247) | Sea-ice brine microbial communities from Beaufort Sea near Barrow, Alaska, United States - SB 1.2 | ecosystem: Environmental > Aquatic > Marine > Coastal | place: USA: Alaska | collected...
GAGCTGGCCCAACAGGGTGGCGGCGTGGTGGGGGCTGACGCCGCCCAGCGCGCCCCCCGCGTTGTAGCGGCGCAAGTTGAATTTGAAAGCAAAGATTGAAAGCCGTTTATCATGTTTCAGTTTCAAGTGCTCGGTTCCAGGCGCTTTCAACGTGGGTTTAACAGGGTCAACCTGCACCGCCCTACCGCGTCCGCCGCCGCCTCCCGCAGCCGCACGCACACACCCCGCGCCGCCGCCGCGAACCGCGCGTGCAGCGCCTGCACCCAGGGGCTTACACTCGTCCACTTTTCAGCTCAACCTAAGCCGTTTTGGTCACACCTCCCCGTGTCCCCCTGTCTGATAGACTGGGGGGAAATTATGCACCCGACATATCCCACAAAATGTGCTTACGTTGAGCCGAAAAGTGGACGAGTGTAAGCCCCTGCCTGCACCGCCGCATACAGCGCGCCGTCCGACAGGAGCTTATCCAACGCCCAGGGCCTCACAGATTCGGCTCGCCGCGTCAGAGGATGCCGTTTAAATGAAGAAACAAGGGTCGCTCGCTTTCTTCCCCGCAGCCGCTTATGCAGCTTACCTCAGGAGTTAGGTCGCACAGGTATTGACGGATACTCTAACAAATAGAGCGGGCTGAAGATTGTATGGGCAGATGCTCAGGAGCTTAAACCGTGCTTGAGTTCGCTTTGGGCGAGTTGGATTAGGGTTTAGTTATCAAGCAGGACCTACCGGCGGCGCTCTGCGCATGGCGGCGCGGAAGTCGAGCGCGAGTTGCAGCGCGGAGTCGATGGAGCGGCGCAGCGGGGCGTCGCGCGCCGACAGCAGGCACGCCGCGTACACGTCGCCCGCGTGCGACACCAGTGTGTAGCGGCGCAAGCTGAATTTGAAAGCAACATTTGAAGACAGTTTATCATATTTTAGTTTTAAGCGTCCACTTCCAGTCACTTTCAACACAGGTTTCATCGGTTCAAGCTGCACCGCCTCACCAGTGCGGCGCGCAGCTCGTACAGGTCGGTGGGTCGCGGGGCGGCGGCGGTGGCGGCGGCGGGGGCGGGGCCGGCGGTGACCGGTTGGTGCTCCATCTTGGTCCTGTAGCCGCCGTCGGCGTCGATGCCGATGCTGCGGCTGCTGACGTGACTGTGACGACCGGCTGCGGTGGCGGCGCCGGTGGCGGCGGCGGCGGTGGCGCCGGTGGCGGCGGCGGCAGCGGCGCTGGCGCTTGGTCGTGGCGGGGGTTGCCGGAGTCGCGCGGCGAGTGAGGCGGATGCGACGTGGTGCACCTGCCCGCCGATGTGCGCCTCCACCGCCGACACGAAGTGCCGGAACTCGGAAGAGAGCAGAGTGAGGCGGCGGAGGCGGCGGGCGGCCAGGGCCCGAGCCGCGCGCCCCCGTCCCATGCCCGCCCCGCCGCCCAACCCGTCCCTAGGGCCTGCCAGGTATTGCGGAGCCACGTCATCCAACGCATTTAAACCCTCGCTTCTAATGAGACAACTCGCATCCTGTGAGGTGGCGAACACTGATCATGCCCTACCCGCCATCCACCTCACCTTCCCCCCGCGCCGCCGCCGCCGCTGCCGGGCCCGAGCGCCCCCCAGGCCACCCGCCTGCCGCAGAGCCCATGATGTAGCGGCGCAACTTGAATTTGAAAGCAAAAAATGAAACCGGTCCATCCATACTATAGTTTAAAGCGCTTAATTCCAGGCGCTTTGAACATGGCTTTGATAGAGTCAACCTGCACCGCCCTACCATGGCCGCGTCCACGTTGCGCGCCTCGTGCACCCGCACGTGCGCCTCCTGCAGCGCCAGCGCCGCGTGCCGTACCCGCAGCACACTGCGCTGCGCCGCCGCCAACTGCGCCGTCATCCAAGGCCCGTGATCATCATCCACATCCACGTCAGTATGACCCGATTGGTCAGTTCACCTAACAGGATACGACTCAATTCGTTGTACAGATTACCAAGTTCACCACAGAGCGCTGTTTGAGCCAGTCATCAGGCCTCGCAGTTTCCAGGGTACCTCAAATGGTGGTCAACGCGTCTCGAATTTGAGACCTTGAGTAAATAGACTGTCAGATTTGCCATACAATGGTACAATATGGCGATTCGACCGTCTATTTCTCAAGAATTTGCGACCGCCGTTTGACGTACCCTGGAAATTTGCGAAGGGGGGAGGCCTCACCCGAGCTCCTTCCGGCAGCAACAGACTGACGGGCCACTCCAAGCGGTACCCGCCCTCCACAAAGTCTACCATGATGTAGCGGCGCAAGTTGAATTTAAAAGGAAAGCTTGAAAGCAATTCATTATATGTCAGGTTCAAGCGCTTAGTTCCAGGCGCTTTCAGGCGCTTTCAACGGAGGTTTAATAGGGTCAACCTGCACCGCCCTGCCATGAGCGCGCTGTGCTCGCTGAAGGCGGAGTCGGGTGTGGCGCCCGCCGGCAACTCGCCGGGTATGCGCGGCCGCAGCGTCACGCGCCACGCCAGCGGGTCCACAGCGCCGCTGCTCTCCGGACTGTACGGCCGCAACATCATCTTGAAAGTAAAACTTGAAAGCGGCTTATCACATTTGAGTTTCCGGCGCTCAGACCAGGCGCTTTCAAGGATCAACATGGGTTTCACCTTCGTCAACTTGCACCACCCTACTTTGAGTGCGCGTTGCAGTGCGTCGCGCAATCCGTGCCCGCTGATACCGCCGCCGCCGCCGCCGCCGCCGCCGCCGCGTGCGCCCCCCTGCGGCGTGACGCCCCTACGCACCGCCCCCGCCGCCGTCGCCGCCACTGCGTCTGACCGCGCGGCGGCGGCCAAGCCCTCCACCAGCGCGGACGCAAAGTCGCCGGCGCCGCAGGGAAGGGACAACTAAACAATGCAACGACGCTCACCACCTCACGGGATGTCATCCAATGCAAGCAACGAGGGTCTCGTATGTGGAGGACGATGCGGAGAGCGTGCTTCACTCCTGGAACACACAGGATGTCATTTATGACAAAGTGCGTCAAAGTGTTACGAGCAAAGGAAAGCAAAGCATGGACCAATCACAGGCTCGGATCAAATCATTCCGAGCCTGTGATTGGTCCATGCTTTGCTTTGCTTTGCTTTGCTCGGAAAACTTTGACGCACTTTGTCATGTCTCGAGCAACCATGGTTTAACATGTGGAGGATGACGTGGTGAGCGCTGTTGAATGGTGCCTGCCACAGAGGAGGTAGCGTCCGATTGCCGCGGCGTGAGCCTCCACACCCAGGTGGTCCAGCATGGTGGCCACCACGAGGCAGGGGCTTACACTCGTCCACTTTTCAGCTCAACCTAAGCCGTCTTGGTCACACCTCCCCGTGTTCCCCTGTCTAATAGACTGGGGGGAAGTCATGCACACAGCATATCCCACAAAAAATGCTTAAGTTGAGCCGACAAGTGGACGAGTGTAAGCCCCTGCCACGAGGCGCGATACCACGCGGTGCCGGTCCCGCACCACACGCTCCACGCACTCCGTCAGCACCACGGGTAGCGGCACCTCCAGCTCGTTGCCTCCGCCGCCGCCGCCACCGCCGGAGACGACTGCGTGGATGGCGGCGGCGGCGATGGGGGTGGCGTTGTGATCGTCGCGGGCGTCATCGTCCATTCCATTTGTGCTGGTGGAGGCCCCTCCGGCGGCTCCCGACATTGCCACTTGCATCGAGGAAGCTGGGGCGGCGCCGGTGACGGTGTTGGCGGCGGCGGCGGGGACCACTGCGACCACGGCGGTGGCCGTTGGAGTTTCGGCGGGTGCGAACATAGCCAACGCCACATCTGCTGACGCTGAATTTGTGTTGGAGCGAACGCCGGCGGCGGCAACCATGGTGTGGCCCGCAGGCACCACCGAAGAAGCGGCGTCTGCTGACGTAGTGGTGGTGGTGGACGGAACGCCGGCGGCGGGGGGCACGTCGGGGGCGAACAAGGCCAGTGCGTCGTCATCCTCTGTACGCACCGGCGAGGCGGCGGCGTCAGCCTCCGTGATCATCTCGAAGTCATCCTGCTCCTCATCCGCCGCCGCCGCCGCCGCCGCCTCCACTGTCTCCGCCGCCGCCGCCACCTCTGGCTGTTCCTCCATGGCGTACCCCTCGACAGCCGCATCTACCTCCGCCGCCTCCACCGCCTTCACCGCTTCAAACGCTTTCCCTTCCGTCGCAGGTTCCTCCAACACGATGACGTAATCCAGGTCCTCCAGAGTGGGCGACACCGCCGCAGCCGCCGCCGACGCCGGCAACGCCTCCAGCGCCGCCGCAGCCACCGCATCAGAAGCCGCCGCCGCCGCCTCCTCACCCGCATCCAGCACCGCCGCAGCCGCAGCCGCCTCCGAACCATACCGACCCGCGACGCCCCCGCCCTCCGCCGTCTTGGTCCTGCCGACGTCGGCGTAAGGGCTGGTGTACGGCGCGCCCGCCGCCGAGGCCTCCATTTCATTGGCGATCTCTTCGATGGTCAGGGCTTCATCTTCCACCATGCTGTACCGGCGCAGGTTGAAATTCAAAGCGAATTTCGAAAGCAGTTTACCATGTCTAAGTCTCAAGCGCTTAGTTCCAGGCGGTTTGAACTTGGGTTTGATAGGGCAACCTGCACCGCCTCACCATGCGCGCCTCCAGCGCCTGGCGGCGGCGCGAGGCGAGGGCCTGGCGCTGCCGCTGCCACTGCAGCCGCTCGTTCCGCGCGGCTAGCTCGGCGAATCGCTCCGCCGACGCCTGCTGCGCCGCGGCCTTCTCCGCCGCCACCCAGGGGCTTACACTCGCTCCCATTATAGCTCAAGTTGAGCACCTCCGGGACATATCCATGGGTTACGTAGGGTTACATGGGGGCAAGAGGAAGCTCAAGTTGAGCTGATATGTGAACGAGTGTCAGCCCCTGCCGCCACCGCCTCCTTCTGCGCCGCCTGCACTGCCTCCAAGCAGGGGACTACACTCGTCCACTAATCAGCTCAACCTGAGCCGTTTCTGACGCAAAGTACAACCTGAATACCCCCTAATACCCCCTGACACCGGCTCAACACCCCCGAACACCCCCTAAACAATCCCTCAATGGACCCCCTATCCCGCAGAAAGCGCTTACGTTGAGCTGAAAAGTGGACACGAGTGTAAGCCCCTACCTCCAAGGCGGAGCGCTCGGCCGCGATGGCGGCGCCGCGCTCCTGAGCGCGGAGAAACGCGCGCTCCTTTATCTCCCGGAGGTAGGGCCTGGCACATATACAAAAGCTATTTCGCGATCAAAAGCTTGAAAGGCGCCTCAATTTCGAGATCTCGCGCGTTCTTGAAACCCTAAGTTAGCCGATCAAATTGTGACATTTATTACTGGGACATTACCATCCTCTTTTTGCAAGTGTATTTCTCGACTCGTCACAGGACGTCATTTGATTGAAGAAACGAGGGCTCAAATTGCTTGAAATGGGCAGCGGTTACTGACGTGGAGGGCACATCTGCCAGGCCGTACGCGGAGTTGCGCTTGGCCGCGCGCGCGTGCCGCCGCGTCCTTCGCCCCCGCCGCGTCCGCCGCCGCCTCGTGCCGCAGCGTCTGCCGCGCCGTCGACGAGGGCCTGCCAGACACTGCTCGCCACATCAGAGGATGCCGACGGCTCGGCAGAAATTGCTCGCCACGTCATAGGATGCCGTGTGACTGAAGAAACAAGGGTGCAAGATGTGTGTCGATGACGTGGTGAACACGAGTAGGGGTTTAAGGGGCTAGGGTTCAGGGTTTAGGGTTTAGGGTTTAGGTGTTAGGTTTCAGGGTTTAGGGTTAATCCGCAGGCCCGACCGCCGCCGCCGCGCGCCGGGCCTGGCGCCACGCCTCGCTCCGTGCCGCCACCGCAGCCCGCGTGGCCGCCATGACGCGCAGGCTCTCGTCCGCCGCGCGCTCGAGCCGCGCCGTCACCCGCTGCCGCCGAGTCGACGCTGCCGCCAGCTCGCCCATCGTAAACACCATCACCTAGGGCCGGCAATAATAAACCCCTCGCCGCTTCAGAGGATGTCATACAACACATTCAACAACAATCTTAAATGTGGATGATCACGTGGCGGGCAGGGCAATATTTGTGAGGCCCGACCAGCACCCACGGCGCCGCGGACGCCACATCGGGCGCCACCGAAGCAACACCCTCGGACTCCGCCACAATATCCACCGACCCTTTGATGTCATCCGAGTCGCCCGACCCATCCTCGTCGGCGCCCCCGTCACCGTCACCCAGCGCCGCCATGCAGGGGCTTACACTCGTGCACTTTTCAGATCAACGTCAGCGCTTTCTCTGGGATAGGGGGTGCATTTATGGGCTGTTTAGGGGATGTTCAGGGGTCTTAGGGGTTAGCAGTGGGTGTTTAGGGTATGTTTGTTGTCAGAAACGGCTCAGGTTGAGCTGAAAAGTGAACGAGTGTAAGCCCCTGCCGCCATGTAGGCGGCGAAGGGCGCGGTGTGCGGCAGGCGTTGCAGCACCCGCAGCTGCACACCCGCCGCCAGCGCCGTGCGCTCAACCCCCGCCACCAGGGCCGCACTTGTTCCAACATTCCCAGGGTTAAGGGTTTTAGGGTTTAGTATTTAGGGTTTAGGGTCTAAAACCTGAATTTAGAGTTCAGGATTTAGGGTTAACCTTATGTTCATCGGGCCGCATAGTCGCTACTTGCGCTGAGCTGGGGTATGTACATGAGGAAGGCCCTGCCCGCCAGCAGCGGCGGTGGGTTAGCGCCGTCGCCGTCCCGAATCCACGCCGCCTCGGACCACCAAGAAGCGCCGCACATTGCGAGGCGCCCCGGGGGACCGCCTTCCCACGGGGGCAGCGACCCAGCGTCACCCACCTCCTCACCGCCCTCGCCGCCGTCGGCGCCCGCGGCACTCGCGGCACCCGCGTCGGGCCCGGCCCCGGACCCGGCCCCCACGCCCCTCAACACTGCTACCTCCGCCGGCGACATCTCCAGCGCCCCCGCGGCGGAGCCCCACCCCGCCGACGTGGCCACCAGAAACTCCCCGTGCGGATCCTCCACCCAGGGGCTTACACTCGTCCGCTTCTCAGCTCAACCTGAGCCGTTTTGGTCAGTAAACTGATTCAATCACTCAGAATATCCCCCAGAAAGTGCTTACATTGAGTCGAAAAGTGGACGAGTGTAAGCCCCTGCCTCCACCCTCGCGCGGTGCAGCCACGCCCGCAGCTGCGCCAGCATGGGCCGCGAGGCGGCAGCCGCCAGGTACCGCAGCAGTGGTCGGGCGGACGGATCCACCCCGCCGGCGGACAACGCCGAAGTCAACCGCCGCAGAAACCGGACGTCAGAGCCTTCCAACCACTCCCTTCTCTGCTCAACGTCACGGCTTTGCGAGGTCATGCAAGCGGGCGAGCCTGTGATGAAAGGGATCAAGCGCCAGCTGATGAACAAGGGGACGATTGGAAGGCCGCTGGGTTGGTGACTTCCATATTTGGGGTCCAGGAATCCGTCCGAATCCATCCGAATCCGACCCTCTACCGAATCCGTCCGAATCCGGGATCCATTTCTGTAGGGTAAAAATGCCAATACAGACTGCAAAACACAGCAGAATAATTCCCTGCGGGGCTGCTCGGAATCCACCCGAATCCGCCCGAATCCGACCCTCTACCAAATCCGTCCGAATCCGGAAACGCCATCCCAGATTGGAAGGCCCTGCCCGGCGCCAGCCAACAGGCGGCCGTGGTACGCGGCTCCGGCGCCGAGCGCGGAGGTTGGCTCCAGGCACAGTGAGTGCAGCGTGGACAGCTGCACGCGCAGCCGCCGTGTGTGCGCCAGCGCCTCCAGCAGCGTCACCCCGGACGACTGCGCGTCGCCATCGCCGTCGGTACTGTCGCCGGCGGCGGCGCTGGCATTGCCGGTGCGCAGGGCCTGGCCGGTCGTTCCTGTGGTACCTTCATCAGGGCACCTTCAAGCATGAAGCTTGGGTGACGTGAGTACTTTACCGACTTGGGGATGTTACAGCTCGGGCTGAGCGGGAAAGCAAAGCAGCTATTCAGCTTAATTTGAAGCATCTTCGAGGGACTTAAATCGGCTCTGGTACAGCCAGAAACGGAAGCGGTGTGAGGCCCTGCCGTCGGCGGTGTGGTGGCGGCGGCGGACGTAGGGCGCGGACAGCGGCAGGGGCTGCGCGCGCTCGACGGCGCGGCGTGCGGCGGCGGCTGCGGGCAGCGTGTGCAGCGCCGCGGCCTGCGCACGCAGCGCCCCGCGCACCGCCCCCGCCGCCGCCTGCAGCATCAGCCCGGGGCGCACGCGCCCGTCCATCGATGAAACCCCTTGACCGTGACCTTGCCCCTGACTCTGAGCAGCATCTCCGCGGCCCCCGACGCCGCCTCCAAACGCGGAGCACCGCCGCAGAAACACCTCGACGTAGGGGCGCAAGTTGGTAACGAGAGCACAACTTGAAATCAGAATATCGTGTTTTAGCTGCAAGCGGTGAAGCCACGCGCTTTTGACATGGGCTTAAATTTGAACCGCCGCACCTCGAGGTCGGCGCGCTGAGCCGCGGCGTCCGCCAGCGGCGCCAGGGTGGCCGCGATGACGCCGGCGCCGGTGGCGGGCAGCCGCAGCGGCGGCTGCTCGGGGCCGGTGCCCTCCTGCGCCAACGCCGCCGTCGCCGCCGTGCCGCCCGCCAGCGCGCGCCGCGCCACGTGCACTACCTGCTCCTCGGGCCTCCTTCACACCATGGGGTTGTTTGATGCTGACCATGTGAGCGCCCCGGGGCTCGGTGAACGTCAGGGGGATGCAGGGGGGTTAAGGAGTACAGGAAGCGAATCTTGAGGTAGCGACACCTCCCTTTGGGGTGGCGGGTACATTTCAAGGAAAGTAAACTCGTGATTTTGTCCCTGCCTCTTCCTCGACGGCGACCGCCGCGGGCGCCGCTCCGAAGAGCCCCGCGACTGGCCGCAGGTGGCGGTTGTACGCGCGGCCGAACGCCGCCTCGCCGCGGCTCATGAAGGCGCCGCACGCGGGCTTCTTCGCAGGCGCCGCGTCCCATCCCAACACTGCTGCCGCCGTTGCCGTCTCCGCGCAACCCGCCCCACCACCCGCCGCCGCCGCCGCCGCCATCCAGAGCGGTCCCGCGCCCGCGTCATCATCCTTCCCACCCTCCGCCCAGCCACCGCCGCCGCCGCCGACCAGCCGGGCTGTCTGCGCTGGAGGCGGGTTCTCACCTCCACGCATGTCTACATCATCCTCCCCATTTTCATCTCCATGCCATCTGCCCCCGGCCCCAGCCCCGGCCCCGGCGAACGAGTCAAACAGCCCGCCCTCGCCCCACGGGGGAATGGTCAGTGCCACCCCTAGCCCCCCCAGCCCGCCCGCCTCTCTCGCCGCCTGCTAGGGCCTGGCGGATATTGCTCGCCACGTCAAAGAATGTTATCTCTCAAGAAACGAGCGTTCATGATGCGTCAGATGACGTGGAGAGCAATATGTGCCAGGCCCTGCCGGCAGCCGCGTCCGGACCAGCGCACCAAACAACGAATCATCGAGGCGGGACGCAGCGGCAGCCGCCGCCGCGTCGCCGTGGCCGCCGCCGCTGCCCACCAATCCCGACCGCGCAGGGATCGCTCCTCCCGACCCCGCCACCGCCACCGCCGAGGCACCGAGCCCGGATGACGTGGGCCCCGGCGGAGCGAGAGCCAGCCCGCGTGTCTTGGGCGCGAGTGAGCCGGCGTTGGGCATCCCGTCGAGGGCTTGCAGCGCGCCAGCCATTGAGAAGGAGGAAGCGCCGTTGAAACTTGGCGCAGCTTCGAGGATCGACGTCGGGGTGAGCTGCAGCCAGGTGCTGGCGCGCGCCACGCGCCGCGCAGCCGTGGTGTCATACGCGCTGTTGGCGGCGGCGACCGCGCCTCAGGGCCTGACAGAAACCGCTCGCCACGTCGTCCAACGCAATTTTTTAACCCTCGCCGCGTCATACATCGCAATTTGAACCCTCGCTTCTTGAGTCTGATGGCATCATAGGATGTGGCGAGCAGTATCTGGCAGGCCCTACGGCGTCGTCCATGGCGGCGTCGCGGCTGACGCACTCGACGGCGGCGGCGCCGGCGGAGAACGACGCGAAGGAGGCGGAGGTGGACGGTACGGCGGTCGACAGCACGGCCGTGGACCACGGGCTTACACTCGTCCACTTTTCGGCTCAACGTAAACGCTTTCTGTGTGATAAGGGGTGCATCCAGGAGTTGTTTCAGGGGTGTTTAGCAGGTGACAGGGGGTATTGAGGGGTGTTCAGGGTGTACTTTGTGTCAGAAAGCGCATAAGTTGAGTCGAGAAGTGGACGAGTGTAAGTCCCTGCCGTGGACAGGTGCCGCAGGGAGCTGCCCTCCACCGCTGCAGCCGACGCGAAACCACCCCCGCCGCTCCCGCCGCAGTTGCCATTGCCGCCGCCGCTGCCGGCGAGCGCGAGCAATAACGACATGGTCGCGGAGTGCTCAGCGATCCCCACCGCGGCGTCCTGCGTCCACGGCGCGTGCGGCGCCGAGTCGTACTGAAAGACGTGGCGCGTCTTGATGCCTCACGCCAGGGCCCGGCACAAGTGGTTGCTTTCAGCTTCATTTTTATCCATTCGTCCTTCGTACCTCTTGAGTTGTTTCTTTATCCAACTCGACGACTCAAAGAAACTGAAATTGAAGTGCAAAGAGACAGTAGGGCCAGGGCGAAAGCCTGGAAGCCTCTTGTGGTGCCTCGTTATTGAACCCGGGAGCGTCTTTCTCTGCTCTCCGAGCTGAAATAAGAGGTGTAGGATGCGAAGGCCTGCCCGACTCCGCGTCGGCGAGTGTTTGGTCGACGTCGGGGAGTTGGGGCAGGAGGCCGGCGCCGGGCTGCAGCGGCGTGGCGGGCAGGAACGCGGTGTCGCGCGCGGCGAACGCGTCGGCGAGGCCCTCAACGAGGTCGGCCGCGGCGGCGTCGCCGCGCCTGCGTACGGCGAACAGGATGGCTCCGAGCTTCAGGGAGTTGCTCTCGGTGCGCTCGGCGGCAGAGAACTTGGTAACGGTGACGTCCTTGTCCTGGCGAAGCAGCACCTCGAGCGCGCGCCGCGACAGCCGCGAGACCGTGGCGGCGTCCGATCCCTCGGAGCGCTCGAGGTTCCGCCGCCGCCCGCTGCCAAACCCCGCGCCCCCCGCGCCGCTGCCAGCGGTGGCCGTGCCATTGGATGCCTCGACCTCGAGTTGCAGCACCCGCGCGGCGAGCGCCCGCAGCTGCCCCTGTAGGGTCCCCGCGCGATCGGCCACCCCGCGCCGAGGCGGCTGCAAAGCCGTCGACGCCATCACCCCCTATCGCGGGCGCGGCTCTGCGCGTGCGCGCGACGGCGTTACTGGCGTCCTCTCCGCGGGGGAGGCAAGAGTTTGAAAAATCTTGCAAGCGCTGCGCGCCACCCTACGATTTTGGTGGGCACCCGCGCGTTCCGATTGGAAGCTTTTGGAAAGTTCTCGTTGCTTTTGCGCGGGGAAAGTTTGGTAAAGACCGCGGGAAAACGCACACGTGTGTCACCTCGGCACTCGAGCTCGGCACTGTCATTTAGCAAAGCGCGCCAACGCCACCAAAGGCGCCGCCCACAGCTTTCGAGCGCGCGTCATGTCGTCTTCTTCCTTCGCAATCGCCGGAGCTCCGGTGCACTGCCCCTCGGCCGTCGTGCGCGGGCGTGTTTCTTCGAAGAAGCCCCGCAGTGCGTCGTTTCGCCTTCGAAACATTCGAGAGCGGGGGAAGGTGACTGTACCTTCGGCCGCGACCCCCGACACCCCCGCCGCCGCCGCCACCGCCGCCTCCACGTTCCCCATGTCTTCCGCCGCCGCTTCCGCGTACGTCACCGCGCTGTCCGACAAGCTGCAGACCACCGCCGCCGGGGAGCCAATTTACCACACAATCATAGGTGCCCAGCTCCCCCAACAACTACCGAGAAATACATTTGAAACTCATTTGGAACGAGTGCGCCGAAGCCCTCTCTTCAGAATGTAGGCTCGCGAGGGACTGCAGGCCGTTTCGGGGGGAGCCATGTAATCATCGTATCAGGGGAGAGCTGAGCCGAGCTACGACGCTGCTGACACGTCAGTCAGTATCTACAACACGACTCCCATAAATGCAAATAAACTGTTGACCTCCGCTCCGCTCCCCCGCACCGCGCCTGCTCCGCAGAGCCCTTCCGCATCAAGAGCGTGGAGCCGCTGGCGCTTAAGACGCGGGCGGAGCGCGCCTCCATCCTGGCCGCGG
>Ga0307489_10002543_pt1 | contig 12180 bp, 14 predicted proteins | sample SB12metaG_FD_202247 | JGI IMG/M metagenome (GOLD analysis project Ga0307489, IMG submission 202247) | Sea-ice brine microbial communities from Beaufort Sea near Barrow, Alaska, United States - SB 1.2 | ecosystem: Environmental > Aquatic > Marine > Coastal | place: USA: Alaska | collected...
GTCAGGCTCAAGACAAACTCGCGCAGTTCCTGGCTTCCTTCAGCCTGCTGGAGCTGACGCAACTCGACGCTTTCTTCAGCCTGCTGGAGCTCACGTTTCGTCTCGCCCGTGTGCGACCGCTTCCTACAAGGCACATCCTCCTCCTCATCATCCTCCTCCTCCTCCTCCTCCTCCTCCTCCTCCCCCTCCTCCTCCTCCACCGCCTCCACCTCCTCCTTTTCCTCCTCCTCCTCCTCCTCCTCCTCCTCCTCCTCCTCCTCCTCCTCCTCCTCCTCCTCCTTGTCCTCCTCCTCCTCCTCCTCCTCCTCCTCCTCCTCCTCCTCCTCCTCCTCCTCCTCCTCCTCCTCCTCCTCCTCCTCCTCCTCTTCCTCCTCCTCCTTCACCTCCTCCTCCTCCTCCTCCAACTCCACCTCCTCCTCCTCCCCTGCCTCCGCCTCCACATCCACGTCCTCCGCCTCCATCTCCACATCGACCTCGGCATCCACCCCCGCATCCACCACCGCATCCACCCCCGCATCCACCCCGGCATCCACCTCCACCTCCCACGGGGTGTCCACGCGATCGCATGCCGCCGCCAGTCAGGGCCGTACACTCCTTCCATGGAGCGTGACTTAGGTTCTGTGAAAACACCACGAGTGCATAAAGGCCGGTAAGTGGGATAACTTGAGCCGCTTCAGGAAAGTAATGGTTGGCAGTTGTGTGGGGAAACGGATATGAGTGCATAGAGCCTATATCAGGTGGGATAACTTGAGAGGGTACAGGGAACGACGATTAGCAGTTATGCGGACAGGTTGACGGGAGCGCGAACGCGAACGAGTGCAAAGAGCCCTGCCGCCAGGTCGTCCAGGAAGAACAGGCACGGCGCCGGCTCCTGGTCGGTCGGCGCCATGTAGGCCGGCTCCCGATCGGGATGGACGTTGTACTGCCGCTCATACTCTAGCTCATACGCGGCCAGGCCATCAGGGTCTGCAGCCGCCGCCACTGAGTAGCGGCGCAAGTTGAATTTGAAGGCAAAGTTGAAAGCGGTACATCACAGTTTAGTTTCAAACGCTCAGTTCCAGGCGGTTTGAACTCGGGTTCGATAGGGTCAACCTGCACCGCCCTACCACTGCCGCCGCCGACAAACTGTCCACCTCCTCGTCTACAGCCTCATTCTCACGATTCACGTCCTGCGCCGCGTCACCCGCCGCGTCATCATCCAAGTCATCATCCATGTCATCATCCACGTCATCGTCCACGTCATCCCACATCTTCATGAAGTGCACCCCGCACGCGTTGCACAGCGAGTTGGGCCCACTCGGGCCCGCGTGCCAGGGCCCTGCGCCACTTGTATCCATACCAGCTTAACTATATAATGTCCGTCTTGTATTTCAAGTCTAACGATCAAAACCCTACAGTGCCCCCCCCGTGTAGACCCCCAGAGGTTCCTACTCATACGCGCCCAACAGAACGATGCGCGGAAAGTGGTCATAGAGATGCCCGAGAGAGATGCTTACGCGTGTATAAGGAGGCACCGAGCTCACGTCCTGCTCCCCGTGATCGAATCGAGACGCCTGATGGACAGGACGAAGCACGGGAACCCACGAAGAAGAGGGGTGAGCGGGTCACCACGGGGACCGCAAATCCCTAGGCCCTAAGCCCTAAACCCTAAACCCTAACCCCTGATGACCGGTGTCAGGCCCCACCTTGCGCCACTGCGGGGTGGATGACGTGGCACAGCCTTCGCACGCGCGTCCCTCCGCGGCGCCGGCGCTGCGCCGCGCGCTCTGTCGCCGCCGCCGCTCCGCCGTGCTGTAGCGGCGCAAGTTTAATTTGAACGCAGTAGTTGAAAGCAGTATATCAGACTTTAGTTTCAAACCCTGGGTTCCAGGCAGTTTCAACTTGGGTTTAAAAGGGTCAACCTGCACCACCCTACCGTGCGTGCTGCTGCGCGTGCCGCCGCCGGGTAGGGCCTTACCTAAGAGTTTTCCAGGGCACCTCAAATGGCGGTCAACGCCCTTCGAATCGGAAGACACGAGCAATAAGTTGTCAGATTTGCCATACAATGGTACAATATGGCGATTCGACCGTCTATTACTCAAGAATGGGCGACCGCCATTTCAGGTATCCTGGAAAATTGCGAAGTACACGCGTTCCTGGTCCCTGATTCATCTCATGCAAGCATCAGTGAGTGGTTACAGGTCAGATTTCTGGGATAATGCAGTTCACGGCTCGAAATGGAATGAGTGACCAGGCCCGGCCAGCTGCGTGATCCAAGCACCCCCGCCACTGCCCCTCCCGTTGCCCCTCCCGTTGCCCCTCCCGTTGCCCCTCCCGTTGCCCCTCCCGCCGCCTCCGCCGCCGCCGCCCCTTCCGTTGCCCCTCCCGCCGCCGGTTCCGCTGCCACTGCCGCCCCCGCCGCTGCTGGGCGTGGTTGACACACCGGCTGCACTGCCGCCGTTGGTGGCCACTCCCATGGCGCCTCTGCCGCCGCCCCGGCCGCCGCCCCGGCCGCCGCCACTGCTGCTTGCCCGGCCGCCACCCCGGCCCGCCTTCACAAGGTGCGTCAAGTGCGTCCACAGCGCGGCGTCGGCTGTGCAGTCGCCGCCCCTGCCGCGGCCGGGGAGCTCGGATGCGCTGCTGCCGCCGGGGCCGCTGACCGCCGCCGCCGCTCCCCCCCTCGCCGCCACCGCCCCCCCTCTCGCCGCCGCCGCCTCCCCCCTCGCCGCCGCCGCCACTGCCCCTCCCCTCGCCGCCACCCCCCCCCCCCTCGCCGTCACCGCCGCCGCCGCCCACGCCGCAGCCACCGCCGCGTCGAGGCGCCCCCCTTGCAGCCCTGTGGGGAATAACCCTCGGAGAGTCGCCGTCACAGGGGGTCTTACACTCGCACCCTTTCAATTCAAAATTGCGCGTCTCCGAGATCGTGAGCTAGGACATCTTGGGTTAAGCGACTCCAAGATATCTGGTTTGGAAATCTTGACTTTACCAACTTCGAGCTTCCTTAAGTTTGGGTATATTAGAAACAGCGGATGAGCTCAAAGTGCGAAAACTGGAAAGGGAACGAGTATAAGGCCCAGCCACCGCGCCCGTGCCCGGCAGCGCCCGCGGCAGCGCCGGTGGCAGCACCTGTGGCAGCGCCTGTGGCAGCGCTTGCAGCAGCGCTTGCGGCAGCGGCTGCGGCAGCGCCTGCGGCTGCTCACTGACAGCCGTCAACATGTTGCGGGCAGTATCGTCCGCGCGACTCGGCTCAAAGTCTGGGTCCCGCTTCGGAGGACGGCGGGCGGGTGACCACGCACGCGACCGCCCCATCAGCGGCGGCGGCGGTGGTTGCGGCGGCGGCAGTTGCAGCGGCGGCGGTTGCGGTGTGCCGCCACTCACCGCGGCCGCACCCGACGCGTCGGCGCCACAGTCAGCCGCGGCAACATGCATCACCAATGAGTCAGCGCCGGCCGCGACGAGAACCGCACCCGTCACCTCGCTACCACCGCCACTGCCGCCTGTGCCCGCGACCACAATCATCACCCCGCCGACCACACCCAAACCCTTTTTCTTTTTGCGCGCCACGTGAGCCGCCTTGGTGTAGCGGCGCAAGTTGAGTTTGAAAGCAAAATTTGAAAGCAATTTCTCACAATTTGGTTTCAAGCGCTTAGTTCCAGGCGAGCACCCTCACTTGACACAAGAAACGACGGTTTACGACGGACACTTCGGCAGAAACGGCGGATCCAGTTGGCCGACCCAGTTTGGCGGATTTACCCCCTCACGGAGCTAATTATTTTAGCTCCGTGAGGTGTTAAAAGCAAGAGGAAATGTGGGTTTGATAGGGTCAACCTGCACCGCCCTACCTTGGAGTAGGCCTGCTGCAGCTTTCTCGTGCTCTCGTCCAGATCCAGCAGCCGCCGCCAGGGTCTGCCGACTCCTGCTTGTCACGTTAGACATCAAGGTTTAGGGGTATTAGGATTAAGGCATTCGGGTCAAGGGTTCACGGTGCAAGCCACGCTTTTCTGTGTCTTTACCGCCGCCTGGGTCTGCTGACTCCTGCTTGCCACGTTAGAAATCAAGGTTAAGGGTTAGGGTTAAGGCATTCGGGTCTAGGGTTGAGGGTGCAAGCCACGCTTCTCCGTGTCTTTCCGATATGACGAAGTGCCTGAAGCTGTAAATTTCGGGCCCTGGCCAAAAACATGAAACTCAAGGTTCTTGAGTCAAAAGACGCCATATCAATTATACGGCGTGACATGGCGTCTTTTCACTTAAGAATCTTGAGTTGAACGATTTGAGCACCAGCCCGAAACTTCATAGCTTCCGGCACTTTGTCATACTTGGCTAGATGTAGGCCACGTCTGCGCGTTTTTGTAGGTGCCCACTCCGAGTAACGACACCCTTTGCCTGGTCATGGTATATCATTTCACTCGATGTGCGATGGCTCTCACTGCAGTAGAGGTGGTGTGGAGCGCGATCCGTCCGGCCACACCTGACACTCCTCCATCCGCCGTTTCTGCTCCTGCAGCATTGGGCCGAAAGAAATATGTTCGGCGAGTCACTGAGTGTCAATCTGTTTATTGTTTCTTTTACGCCCCAAGGCCCTTCACATGGTGAGCTTAACCAACCCTCTCCGCAATTTCAAGCGAACAGACCTCATACTGTCAAGGTTTATGTCCGTATCGAGGGGCATGAGTGTCATTGGACTTGGGTTCAAAGAGTGATGAGAGAAACAGATACTTCAGAGTGACTGTACAAGGAGGAACCAGGAGGTCCACCCTGGGCCCGCCCACGTGTGTAGGGAAGCCACAGGCTTTCGCCTGGCGCCCCCATGAAGGCGGCAGTTGGCGTGGCGAGCGTGTTTCAAATGTGACCCCACCTCGAGTTCCTCCACGCTCTTCACCAGCTGCGTACCGACCATGCACTTCTGATCACCGCAATGTGGAGAGATGTTGGCCTGCATGTGAGGCCTTCTTCGCAGTTTTCCCGGATACCTCAAATGTCGGTCAACGCGCTTCAATTCGGAAGACTCCAGTATGATATATAGACGGTCAGATTCGCCAGACAAAGGCTCAATATGGCGATTCGACCGTGTACGACTCAAGAGCTGGCGTCCGCAATTTGAGGTGCCCTGGAAAAGTGCGAAGTTTTACTGGTTCCCTTTTCAGCTTGACTCAGAAGAAATCTTCGGTGTACAGGTGCCTATGAGCAAACAGTCAGGGGACGCCGGGTCGGGCCCCGCCTGGACGTTGGTGATGAGACGGTCCAGTGACTTCATCATTTGGGAGGGCCGTTGCACGATCCCGTCGTAGCTCAGCATTAAAGGGTTCTGGGTTTTAGGCTTTAGGCTTTGGGCTTCAGAGTTTAGGGTTTAATGTTTAGGGTCAAGGGTTAATCGTAACTTCACTTAAACCTTCGGGTTACGTACAATGAGTGTTTGTAGCCTAACTTCATGATCTTCATGGTATTAATATCGCAGCTCGACAGAAATGATTTATTTCAAACTTTACATCTTCGAGGTATCGAATTTCGTGGCTCAACTTCAGTCATCAGCGAGGCGTCGTGAGCGGTTCAAGGGGCAAAGCGACTTAACGTTGAGCTGAAAAAAGGGAATCGAATGAGGCCCAGCCTTGCGGAAAGGCCAGCGCTTGATCCAGAACGTAGGGTCATCGACTGATGCTCACAGGTTTAGGGTTTTGGGTTTTGGGTTTTGGGTTTAGGGATTAGGGTGCTCGCCACGTCATATGATGCGAGTCGACTCGAGAAACGCGGGTTTGTATGTGGTGGATGACGTGGCGAGCGTTATGTAGCTGTCCCAACCCGAGCTTGCGGCAGTGGCGCTTGAGCACCGCGGGAGAGGGCCTTACACTGGCACTCTATGAGCAGACAGTCAGGATGTAGGGTTGAGGGTTTAGGGTTGATAGTTTCGGCTTTAGGGTTTTAGGGTTTTGGGTTTTGGGTTTACCGTGTCAGGCCGGAGAGGAGGAGGCAGCAAATGTGGACGGTGGCACTCTATGGGCAAAAAGTGCGAAGTGCGGACACCGCGACCGGCCTTGCAGTGGTGCCGATGTCCAGCTGGCGGGCCGCGGCGTCGATGGGGAGGTGGAAGCACGCGCTGATGGACTCTTGCGTCAACTCGTGCCCGGCACCTCGCGGCAGGGTCTGGCAGGGTTTAGGGTTTTAGGTTTTAGGTTTAGGGTTTAGGATCTAGGGTTTCGGCGCGTGGATGCGTGGTGGCGTCACTTAAGCCACTTAAGCGGCTTCGCACGAGCTACCGCCTTGAGATACATTGAGATGTCCGGGGGCGAAAGAGGTCAACTTAGCGGCTTCGAGGTGTTGTTGTGACGTGGTTTGATATGCTTTGAGTTTTTCAAGGAACGAACCAATATTGAATAGGTATGGCGTCCCGCTGGGCAACAGTTACCGCATACACGGCCCTGCCGCCCGGTCGGCGCTTCACCGCCTGTTTGCGGGGGGCGCCCGGGAGCTCCCCCCCGCTGCCACCACCGCCGCCGCCGTCGCCGCCGCCATCGCCGCCGTCGTCGCCACCGCCGCTGCCGCCGCCGCCGATCGCCACCATCGTCCCATCAGCCATCGCGTCCTCTGCCTCCTCCTCTACCAACTCCTCATCGTCCTCCTGCGTCAACTCGCCATCCTCCTCCTCCTCCAGCTCCTCCTCTACCTCCTCCATCTCGGTGTCTCCGGCATGGTCGTCAGGCGAATCCTCCCTGGCATAGAGCGCATAGTCGAAGTCTGCCTGCTGCGCCCCCCGCGCCGCTGCCTCGTGCCGTGGTGTAGCGGCGCAAGTCGAATTGGATAACAAAGTGTGAAAGCAGTTCATCATATTATAGTTTCAAGCGCTGAAACCTTAGGCGCTTTCAACACGGGTTTTGATACTGTCACCCTGCACCGCCCCACCGTGGCGCCGTCGACGTAGCAGCCGTCGCGGTAGCCTCGGCGGGGGCGGCCACCGCAGAGGCCGCCGGCGCGTGGCGCGCGGCGTCGTCAGCGACGTGCGCCTCCAGTATCCCGGGCCAGACACTCGTGCCTTGTTCAGCTCAACTATGTGTGTTTGCGTTCTATGAGCCTGTTCAGTTGAGAGGTGGTTGAGATGACTTTCCGCCGGCGCCGTGTTAGGTCACGAGGCGGAGCAACCCCGTATGAGCGCCACCAGCGCCGTCGCCAGTGAGTCCAGGGACAACACAGGCGGCGGGGGGGGTGGCGGGGGATGGCGGAGCGCGGAGGGAGGGGGTGGGGGTGGCGGGTTGGGGGGGACGAGGGGCGAGGGAGCGAGTGGCGGTGTGGGGGTGGGTGCCGTGGCGGGGAAGGAGGGTGCAGAGAAAGAGGGAGGTGTAGAGGGAGAGGGAGAGGGAGAGGGAGAGGGAGGTGTAGGGTGGAGGAGCTGGGTGTGGGGTTATGGGTGGCGGGTGGCAGATGGGGTGAAGGGTGAAAGGCCCCGCCTCGAGCCGCGGCGGGGCGGGCGGGGGCAGCCCCGGGGGGGAGCTGCAAGCGCCACGCGCCGTCTCTGGTGGCCGCGGTTGCTCAGACTGCTTGCTCATACGACTACCGTACCTGCGCTGCCAGATAGTGCCCACAACGCCACTCGGGAAGAGCGCTCGTACGAAGGGAGTTGGCGCACGCGGTAGTGTGGCGCCGCCGGCAGCACGGGATCACGCCGCGGGCACGGGCGAGATCCCGGCGATGCGCGCGCCGGCGTGTGCTCACTGTGCGACCGTGGTCTGTGTTTGGTGAGGGAGGGCGAGGGCGCGTAGGATTATGAAACGTCACTCGCCCGACGTGCGTCAGTGCGTGACGTCAGGTATGGTGTCGTTGCTCGCTGGCGCAGCAGATCTGTGGCTGCTTTTGAGATCTACTGGCGTCGTCCGAGAAAACTGTGGATGTTGCCTACTTTCAACGAGGGTGGGTGCCGACTGGCTTGGTCTCTTCCGTTCGCCCTCATCACACCCCAGTCCAATGTTCTCATTCACTCATGCGTCCTGGGGTCGAGTCCGTGAAACGCGGCGCCAAGGCACAGGTGAACACGCTCCACGGGCAGCTCTGGCTCGAGTAGTTCAAACACCCTCTGGCTAGACACGCGTGTTCTTTAAGCATGCATAGCGGCGCAATAGCAGGTACTGGTATGCGCAATAGCAGTTGCTGGTATTGACCACCAGCTAAAATATTAATATCGACTCGTCGCGTCTTACTCCCCGCAGACCGCAAAATACTCGCGGAATATCCCCCCCCTCCCTGCACCTCCGTAATGCTCACAGCCCCGCCGCCGCCTCCGCCTCCTCCTCGGAGATGCCCCCCGGTACAGCGGCGCAAGCTGAAATTGAAAGCAAGACTTGAAAGCAGTTTTATCATATCATAGTTTCAAGCGCTGGAACAATTGGCGCTGTCAAGTTTCAACACGAGTCTTGATACAGTCAACTTGAAAGACTCTACCCCGGTCGTGCCTCCTTCAACTTCCTCCAACCAGTCGTACACTTGCTTCGTGTTGATCGCCGGCCCCTCACTGTAGCGGCGCAAGTTTAAATTGAAAGCAAAAAATGGAAGGACTTCATCATGTTTTAGCGGTAAGCGCCTAGTTCCAGGCGCTTTCAACGCGGGCTCGATACTCGCAGGTTCAACCTGCACCGCCCTACCTTGCTCGACAGCTGCGCCGCTAGTTCCACGAGCTCCTTGTCGTAGCAGCGCAAGCTGAATTTGAAAGCAAATTTCGAAGGGGGTTCGTCATATTATAGTTTCAAGCGCTGAGTTGTGAGTTCTGGGCGCTTTCAACGTGGGTATGATAGTGTCAAGAACCTGCACCGCCCCACCACGTCGTCGGGCAGCACCCAGTTGTTCATCTTCACTTCCGCGAGCAATGGCTCCAGCGCCTCCTTCTGCTTCGTCGAGACCTTTCACGGCGGCATGCGGGTGGCGTGGGAAGGTCTTGCGGGCCCGTCGCCACGCTTCACCATCTGCTTAGGCGCAGGCTTGTTGGCGTTAGTGCCTCTGTTGGTGGTGATGTTGACGATGTTGGCGACCAGTCCCAGAGCTTCCCCGGCAGCTGACGTGCCCGGCGCCGCCGGCGATGTGAGAGCGTGCTGCCGGCTGCTGCCGCCGCGCGCGCCGTACGTGCCGCCCCCCCCCGCTTCCGCCGCTGCCGCCGCCGCCGCCGCCGTTGTCACGGCAGGGGGAATCGTCGCTGTCGCGGTGGCCGCCGTTGCCATCGCCGGGGAGACTGTCGCTGTCGCTGACCTTGCCCTTCCCCGACCCATGCCGCTGCCCTCGAAACCAAGCTGACATCCAAGCCGAAAACCTGGGGGGACATTCACCTTCACCGTCGAGGGGGAGGAACCTTCGCCGTCGCCGCCGATGTAGGAACGGCCGGTGGGACTGGCCGGGGAGCCCGGCCTCTGGTGGCTCCGCTGCGGGCTCGACGAGGGCTTCCTGGCATCCGGCGCATGCAGCGCCGCCAACGCACGCCACTCACGCAACGCACGCGCGGCGACGGCAATCGCGCAGTTCCCCGCCAACAAGGCCACGATAATGCGCAAAATGCGGCGACTGCGGCGCTGGTTCGACTTCTCCACCACGGCTGTCTTCATCTGCTCCTAACACCAGGGTCCACAGCGGATTACACTTCCCCACGTCGCAGGGCGTGGTCGCTTAGCCCGATACACGCGGGTTCAGAATGCGTTCAATCGATACTGTAATCTTGTCATCCTACGGTCAGGATGCCCAAATCATGTCGTGTCACTCTGCGTGGGAGCCCAGCGAGCCCTGCCTGTTGCTTGTCATACTCCGCTTTCAGCGCCACCGCGCCAAAGTCCGTCCGCCAAGGCCATCTCTGTGCCTTCTGCTATGGCCTGATCCTAGTTCTTGTTCCAGCTCAACTCAAGCATCTTCGAGGTGTGAAGTTGAGATCACTTGAGTGGCTTCGGGGTCGAAACACAGCTGAAACGGCTCACGTTAAGATAACTTGAGTGGTCTCAGGGACGAGTACCAGCTATGGCGGCTCAAATAGGCATATCTTGAGTGGTTACAGGGACAAGCACAGCTCTGCCGGTAGGTCCGGACAAGGGCCGGTAAAGTGACCTCATAATGTACCACTTAACAGACTGTAAAGTACTTTAGGGTTTGGGTTTAGGTCTTAGGGCTATTATTTTCACGAGACGACCCCCTTCATACCCCCGTGATACCCCCCTAAAATCATAATATACCCCTCTTAAATGGTAAATTCTGAAGTCACTTTACCGGCCCTTGCTCGGACCTAGCCGGATCAAGTTGGGATGACTTGATTGCGTTTCAGGGATAAAACACAGTGTGGACGTCTCAAGTTGGCATCAACTTGAGTGACTTCACGGACAAAACGCTTCACGGACAAAACGCGGCTTGTGCGGCTTCAGTCGAGTGCCAATGGGGCGCCAATTCAAGCCCCGCCTTCGGTGTCGCCGCCACCGCCGCCTGTGCGCAAGTCTTGACGTAGGGCCTTACTGACAGAAGCCTTTTTCACTCAACTGAACAAAACGGCAGAAATGACGCACGTGTGTTTCTTCATTCGAAATCTTCGATTATGGTGTTCCCACTGCGTTTCGCTCATAAAACTCGTGCATACACGTGGTATTCCTGCAATATTTAAATTAAGAGGCGGCATTCTAGTGTCCATTCAACCCAGTACAGGGGCCCGATCTGTGTAGTACACATGACGCCCCTCCACCAGCCCCACCACCCCGGCCACCAGGAACGAGTACTCCCCCTTCTGCGAGTCGTCCACCATACACATGTAAGGCCGCGGACATCACGCTCGCCACGTCATTCCTTTGCCATTCAATTCAAGAAATGAGGGGTCAAACAGTGGAGGGCGACGCGCGAGCACCGGTACACTATGTGGTGGATGACGTGGCGAGCACCAGTGCAGTATGTGGTGGATGACGTGGCGAGCACCAGTGCAGTATATGGTGGATGACGTGGCGAGCACCGGTACACTATGTGGTGGATGACGTGGCGAGCGCCGGTACACTATGTGGTGGATAACGTGGCGAGCACCGGGTACAGTATACGATGGATGACGCGGCGAGCACCGCCAGTACACTATGTGTCAATTTATTGCCGGACTTGAGGAGTGCGGGACTGTCAGACTGGGTGATGGGCGGTCGGCACTGGCAAGCAGATATATCGATGAAATTGAAACCAACACTTTAAAGCAACTGCCTCGTATTTTAGGTTCGAGCGCTGAAACCAGGCACGTTCAACACGGGCTGAACTTTCTTTAACATGTTGCGCACGCAGCCGCCGCCCCCGCTGCCCCAATACTATAAACTGGTAGCAGCAAGTCATTTATTTGTTCGCGCACTGCATTTGCAATTTACATGAATATGTTCATCCACAAATTCCAAAAGAACGTCCAACACTATCAAATCAGCGCCCTTTATTGTTCCAACGTACATATATGATTGCGGGCCATGATCCCCGCCCCCGCCCCCGCCCCCGCCCTGCTGCGCGCCCCATCAGGCCCCTCGCCCCCCTCAGCCCCCTCAGCCCCATCAGCCCCCTCATCCCCCGCAGCCCTCTCATCCCCCTCAGCTCCCTCAGCTCCCTCAGCCCCCTCCCTCAGCCATGTCGGGGGCTACCCGAGGCAGCCATGATCCCGCGCCCACTGCAGCACCGTGCCCGCCTGAATGGCTGCCTCGCACGTCCTCTGATCCCACGGGCAGTCGTGCTGCCGCGCCCACTTCAGCACCTCCTGCTGCCCGCCTTCAGCGGCGGTGGCACAGGTCGTCTGATCCCACGGCCAGCCGTGCTCCAGCGCCCAATTCAACACATCCAGGTGCCCGCCAAAAGCGGCGGCATATGTCTCCTCATCCCACGGGCAAGGCAAGCGTGCTCCCGCGCCAATTTCAACACCTCCTGGTGCCCGCCCTGCGCGGCGGCTGTGGTCGTCCTCTTGTTCCACTCGCAGCCGTGCTCCCGCGCCCACTGCAACACCGCCAGGTGCCCGCCTAGAGCGGCCGGCGGCGCACGCCTCCGTATCCCACGAGCACCCGTGCTGCCACGCCCACTGCACCACCTCCAGGTTGCCTTTCTGAGCGGCGAGTACGAACGTCCTGTCGGTCCACGGGCACCCGTTCTCGTTCTCCCAAGCCAGCCGCTTGACGACAAACTACTGACATCGAGCGGCACCTCCTCGCTGACGCCCGCGCGCGGGAGGTCGGACGAGGACTCCACCGCCGCCCT
>Ga0307489_10002544_pt1 | contig 12179 bp, 17 predicted proteins | sample SB12metaG_FD_202247 | JGI IMG/M metagenome (GOLD analysis project Ga0307489, IMG submission 202247) | Sea-ice brine microbial communities from Beaufort Sea near Barrow, Alaska, United States - SB 1.2 | ecosystem: Environmental > Aquatic > Marine > Coastal | place: USA: Alaska | collected...
CAGGGAGCCAGTTGAATTTAAACCCTCCAGCATAAATGGCACCGGAGTCGGCCCTTTTTGAAATTGGCCCTGCACGCGCGCCTCAATGGCCGCTGGGGCGCAGTCGCCGCTGGGGCGCGGTGCGAGACACCGCGCTTATGCATGATGTGACCACGGGAAACGCACGTCACTACTGTGTTTGAGTGTGTCTGGCCCTTGCTCCAGCTGTTGCACCGGTGGCACAGACGGCCAAGGGGCTCTCCAGCAAGTCCTCCTCCACTGCCAATGGCAGCACCGGGCTCACCCTGACGACCACTGGACGTCAGCCCCTCGCCGGCATCGCCCGCCGCAACGACCGCATGGCTGGCATGGTCGTCAAAGCCTTCGCCGCCGCGCCGTCGCCCGTCGTCGCCGCCGCTGACGGCGGCGGCAGCGGGTTCGTGTGGAAGGGTGCCAAGATTGTGCCGATGCTCATGTCCATCGCCGTCGGCCTCGTCGTTCACTTCATCATCCCGTGCCCCGTCGGTGTCCTGCCTCAGGCCTGGACACTGCTCGCCATCTTCCTCTCTACCATCACCGGTGAGGCTCGGAATACGATGGGCCCGAACGCTCATCCGCCTGCGAATTCGCACCCACGTCCACAGTTTGAGCCGAGCGGGCGTGAGACCTCTCGACTAAATACCAGCGAGGGCCCCGGCGATACCTTCCTTACATACGTGTCTCGCGTATCGGTTTGTCATCTTACCACACACATCCATTTATTGCGCCGGACCTTCGCTGCTGGTCTGGTCCTCACGCCGCTCCCCGTGGGCGCCTGGGCGTTCCTGGGCCTCACCGTCGCCGTCGTCACTAAGACGTTGACGTTCCAGCAAGCGTTCAGCGCGATGACGAACGACGTCATCTGGCTCATCGTCCTCGCCTTCTTCTTCGCTAAGGGGCAGGGCCCAGGTTGCTCGTAATGCACCTGTTTACATTGGCCTCAGGCCCGGTCTCATCTGACGGATTGTGTATAGCGTACCAGTAAACCTTCGCCACCTCCTCGTCATTCTTCTTATGTTGGGTTTCACCTGATTAGCTGCTAATCGTGTACCTGTACACATTTGCCTTCTGCTTCTCCACAACCTCCTGAGGCCCGGTATCATCTGTCTATTTGTCACATGGCAATGAACATGCCGAGGAGCTCCATTTCATACAATCTGGGCCCTACCGACAGTTTCGTGCAGACCGGTCTGGGTGACCGCGTGGCGACCTTCTTCGTCAAGATCCTCGGCAAGTCCACCCTGGGTCTGTCATACGGCCTCACCATCTCCGAGGCGCTCCTCGCGCCTGCTATGCCCTCCACCACCGCCCGCGCCGGCGGCAGGGCCTTACAACTTGAGCTCCCTGACTGTTGACGCATATTGTACTGTAACAGTACACACCTGCCGCATTCTGCTGCCTAGTTTTACGATTAGTTCCATGACGGCTTGCTCATGCTGCACCGGTACACACTCGCCGCATCCTCCTCCCTGGCCTGACCACTCGTGCCTTGACTGTTTGAACTGAAATAGGGGGGGTTTGTGTCATTGAAATTTGGGATATTCTAATTGGAGCTAGCGGTCAGTTGTAATTAACTTGGGGGTTTTTGGACTGTCTGCTAATAGTGTACACTCGCCTTTCAGCCGAAAGAGGGAACGATTGCAAGGCCCTGGGCGGCGGCGTGTACCTGCCCATCATCAAGTCCCTGGCCAAGAACGCGGGCTCCGAGCCCGGCCCCACCGCCAACAAGCTGGGCGCCTTCCTCATCCAGACCCAGCTGCAGTCCTCGGTAAGGCGCGGTGTATGGTCATTCCACCTGACACGATGCCACCACCAAATATAATCCATTCGACAGCTTAGGCCCAATATTATCCACGCCCACCTGCGTATATAGTCACTCTACCTGACACGATACCACCCATTTCCCCTCCATTCAGTAAGTCAGGCCGAGTGTTATCCTTGTCCACCTCTGTTAATGGGTTAATGGTCACTCTGCCTGACACGAAACCACTCCATGTGACCAGCTAACCGAACAATTACACCTGCATTCGGCACCGGGCCTTGCTCTTAGGGCCACTCGAGCGCCATGTGCATGACGGCGGCGGCGCAGAACCTGCTGTCCCTCAAGCTCGCCGCCTCCCTCGGCATCATCATCGTGTCGCCCTGGCTCACCTGGTTCAAGGCAAGGTCGTTAAGACGCAGTGTGTGACACCAGTATTGATTTATGCCTGACATGCCACCAGCTGCGTTTCAAACCACCCTCTTCACAATTTAAGTGTCAACCAGTGGCATAGCATCCACAGTGTCTAGACCGCCCTCGCTTCTTATTTTGTCAGTGTCAACCTGTGATGTGGCGTGAACCTCATTCACATCTGAAGTCAATGGTCAACCTGTGACGTGGCCCTGGTTGAAGGCGGCGTGCGTCCCCGCCATTGTGGGCCTCGCCGTGACCCCGCTCCTGGTCTACAAACTCTTCCCTCCCGAGATCAAGGACACCCCGGAGGCCCCCGCCGCCGCTGCCGCCAAGCTGAAGGCGCTGGGCCCGCTGTCGCAGGACGAGATCATGGTTTGCGCCACCATGGGCCTGACTGTCATCCTCTGGATCTTCGGTGATGCCATTGGGATGAGCTCTGTGGTGAGGCTTGATGTCTGATGCTCGCCACTTCATCGCTTCATGCACATCATGTGGCTTCCTCGTATTCCCTCGTCCGTTGAGTAAACTGCCACCATATGAGGTCCCTGCTTCGTCCTTTGCATCGGGTGACTATGTATGACGCCGTTACAAGCATACTTCGTTGGCACCTCCTCCGTGTCACCGGCCGTGCTCGATAGCCCTTTGAGTATAGTCCTACCCTGTGACGACGTCGTGATACTTCTTCGCGGGCCCTTACTCCGTGACGGCGGCGATGTTGGGCTTGTCGCTGCAGCTGGCGTCCGGGGTCATCACCTGGCAGAACTGCCTCGAGGAGAAGGGCGCGTGGGACACCCTCATTTGGTTCGCCGTGCTCATCGGCATGAGCTCGCAACTGAACCAGGTAGGGCCTGGGAGATAATGCCTGCCACGTCATGTGAAGTCATTTGAACAATCAGAACGCACCAATCCAAACCAAACCAGAAGGTGCACCTGGTACACTTTGGGAGCAGTCATCCTCTCAATCAAATAATGCGCGAGAATTCAGGAAATTAGTTTCACTCATAAAAAAGAAAAATGGGTTTACAATGTGGAGGATAACATGGCAGGCATTATCTGTCAGTCCCTAGAACCAGATGGGGTTCATCACCTACCTTGCCAACTCTGTGGCCGGTGTGCTGACCTCCATGTCGCTCGGCTGGCAGCAGGCGTTCCTTATACTGCACGCCTGCTACTACGGCGTCCACTACCTGTTCGCCTCGCAGACCGCGCAGGTGAGCCAACAACCCGTGAACTCAATGCAATCAACGTTCGCTATCAAGACTACACGTTACCCTGGTGAACGCATGCAATCAACACTCGGCAACCTGTCAACGCTCGCTATCGAATCTCCGTGTGATCCCCTCTGTCGTGCTCGCTCTAATTCAACACTCGCTCACCTCTCAACCTGTGTGAGCGGGCGACCTTTCAGTTCTCGCTGCCAACGTTCCCTGCGATTCAACTCACGCTTCCACTGGTGCTTCCACTGGTGCAATCCCCGCAGGTTGCCGCGCTGTCCACGGCGTTCATGTCGATGATGATCGTCTCTGGGACACCCCCCATGCTGGCCGGCCTCACCATGGCGTTCCACACCAACCTGTTTGGTGCCATCACGCATTATGCCTCAGGGCAGGGGCCCGGCTGTTACTGCTCTGAGTGTCCCTTCAAAACATTGGTCAACTCTCGTTTCTTGATTTAAACGCTCACCATGTCATTCTACACCAACCTGTTTGGTGCCATTCCGCACTACGCCTCCGGGCAGGGGCCCGGCAGAACAACCCTCGTTTCTTGAGATTGGTGCTGCACGCCAGATCATTTGAGCATTGAAAGCCGGACCATACCTGCGCTAGGTCGAGCCCCTTCACTGTTACCTAGGTTCTGGCTTGCTCAAAATATGATTTTAAAACAAACTTTGGTTCGTTGACTTAAATGCCGCCCGCCTGATGTTTTTGGTAGAGTCTGCCGTTCCCTACCACCGGGCAAGGCGCGGTGTACTTCGGTGCCGGCTTCTACGACCTGCCCACCACATTCCGCCTCGGTAGGGACACACAAAATGCCGCCCGCCTCGTCATCCGAGAGATAAAGAGAGACACGCGAAAGCGTGTATGTTCAGGCACCAGACTTTCGCCTTGGCCCCCGTGTCATCACCCGCACGCCAGCGCGCGGGGACTCGGCTGTGTTATCCGTCGTAACTGTTTCCCTCTCCACGCATTGTAAACCCTCGTTTCTTGAGTTACTTTCTCCCCCCCAAATGTCTTAGGCATCCTGTGATGCGGCGAGCATAATCTCTGCCTGGCCCTACATCTCGGCGGTATCATCGGCATCGCCAACCTGCTCATCTGGGGCGTCATCGGCGGTTGCTGGTGGAAGTTCATCGGTCTCTACTAAGCCGTGGAAAGAATTCTGAAGAGATAATACGTTTAGTTGTTAAAGATGTTTAACCTCTCGAGACTCGCGATATATATTGTATTTATTTGATTCAATTGAAATTTTCTACGTCGGCCCCAGCGGTATCGTCAACCTTCTCATCTGGGGCGTCATCGGCGGTTGCTGGTGGAAGTTCATCGGTCTCTACTGAGACGAGACTGAGACGAGATAACATTTCCTAAGTTGCTATAAGAATTCCTCAGTTGCAATACGTTTAGTTGCTTAATCTCTCTAAACTGCATTGTTTAGTTTATTTGTAATTTAATCTGAGGCTTCCGCATCCCAACAGCCGTCGCACTCCCCACGAGCTATTGTCCGTGCATCGTCCTCCGCGCATCGGCCTCAGCGGCAGCATCGGCATCGCGAACCTCCTCATCTGGGAAGTCATCGGCGGTTGCTGGTGGAAATTCATCGGTCACTGCTCATGCGAGAGACGAATTCCTCAGCTGCTATATATATTTCCTCAGTTGCAATGCGTTTAGTCGTTTGGTCTCTCTAAACGCATTGCAACTGAGATTGATCCTTTTGAAATTATGTTGTAGGCGCTCACATCCTCACATCCGTCGCACGTCGTCCGCGCCGTCCTCCGCACGACATCGAAGCGAGCCACGTCAAATCAAGGCATTCTATTACCACGTCATATCATGGCATCCGATTATGATATCACGTCATGTTCAGGCATCCAAGTGTGACATCACGTCATATTGAGGCACCGAATTTTGACATCGCATCATATTGAGGCATCGAATTGAGATATCACGTCATATTGAGGCATTGTTTTTTTTATATGACGACATCTTGAGGCATAGAATTTGATATCAACCAGGCCAGAGCTACTCGTAAAAGCTTGCTTATTGAGATCATTCATGCATTATTGCGCTCATATAGTTACATTCGGAACTAGGCCTGCGAGCGGCATTCGCCTTTCCTTTCTTTCCGTTTCGATAGAGGTCACGGGGCCTGGGCTCTGACCCACCGCGCCACCTCTACGTGCCCTCGTTCATCTGCTTCGCGTGCACAGGCACCCGCATTCCACGGACAGTCGTGCTCCCGCGCCCACTGCAACACCTCGAGGTGCCCACCCCAAGCGGCGGACGCACACGTCTCTTCATCGCACGGGCAGTGGTGCTCCCGCGCCCACCGTAACACCTCGAGGTGCCCTCCCTCAGCGGCGCGTGCACACGCATCCGCGCCCCAGGGACAATGGTGCTCCCGCGCCCACTTCAACACCTCCACAGCGGCCTCCATGCACGTCCCCTCATCCCACGGACAGTGGTGCTCCCGCGCCCACTTCAACACATCAAGGTGCCCGCCCCCAGCGGCCTTTTCACACGTCAATTCATCCCACTCGCAGCCGTGTTCTCGCGCCCATTGCAACACCTCAAGGTGCCCGCCCCCAGCGGCGTATGCGCACGTGAACTCGTCCCACGGGCAGTTCCGCTCACGCGCCCACTGCAGCACCTCCAGCTGTCCGCTTCGGGCGATCTGCACACACGTCCTGGCCCCCCACGGGCACCCGTTGTCCTTCGCCCAAGCCAACCTCTCGACGGGCCAGACAAAGTCCTCGACTTTCAGCGGCACTGCTCCTCCCGTCCCCGCGCGCGGCAGGTTGTTGGCCAGCACCACCGCCAGCCACGGCTTCCCCACCTGCGCGAGCATGGCGCAGTCCGCGGGGTCCAGCCGCGACAGCACATGCGTCACCAGCACTTCGCGCCACTCCTCGAGCAGGGGGGCGAGCAGCTCGCTGGGGGCATCGTCTTCGCTATCCTCGGTTGCCTCACCGGGGGGATTCCCACCCGACGCACCCACCCCACTGATTCCGCCCGCCCCCTCCGCACCGCCGCCCGCGCCTCCTCCACGTGTCAGAACCCTAGTATCCATCCTTCGTGGCCGTCCGAGATCTGAAATGCGGTTTCTCAGGAAGGCCGCTCTGCGCTCAGCGTGCCGGGTTATCGAGCGCCAACGCCGGCGCCGCCGCCGCAGTGAGGGTATGGGATCAACCCGGCTCGGTGAAGCCAACAACCCGCGTGGTGTGAATGCGCCACTGCGATTGTTGGCGCAGAGGCCCAATCTCCATTCTTCCTTCGTCCCCCCGCCTTCTGGAATTCCCTGCGCAGATCCGGCGGGGGTCAAATAATGACCCCCCAACGGATCTGAGCAGATATACGCCGTTTGACTACAGGTACCACCCGTTTGACCCCCCATGCCCCAACCATATGCCCATGCCCAGGTGTTGCGATAATGTAGCGGCCGGCGTGCCTTACCAGCGCCGCAGCACCGACGACGATGATACGTACCCATTTCAATAAGCAAAGGGTGAGATAACTCAGAATGGGGACTCAAGGCGCAGGGTGTGGTTTAAACCGAGGCACGCATCACGCAGTGTGGCGGAGTGGGGACCTGCTCACACGCGTAGACTCCATCTGACCTTGAGGGTATTTGACAGTTGACACGGGGTACGTGTTTTGGGGGCGTTTAAGGGGTAAGGCGTGACAAGTACTCGTAGGATAGAGCTGAAAGTAGTAGAGGGATGAGAGTAAGCTGCGTGAGGGTGCACATCAATGCACGGCAGGTGTCACTAGTAGGAGTGACACCTGGGAGTGAAACACGCCATAGTAAGGCATTAAGATTGATATCACGTCATATTAAGCCATCGGATTATGATATGTGCTAGAGCTAGAGCAACGAGTGCCCGTTATAGCTTGCTGATGTAAATTGACTTAGTCCCGATCAGAACCACGCCCACAGCGAGTCGGCGATGGCGTTCGTGTGTTCTGACTATCCATTTCGATGGATTCTACAGGGCTTGAGCCCTGATCCACCGAGCCACCTCCACATGCCCTCGATCATCTGCGGCGCTAGCACACTCACGCCCACTGCAACACCCTCAGGTGCCCGCCCGCAGCAGCAAAGTGACACGTCGCCGAATGCCACGGACAATGGTGCTCCCGCGCCCACTGCAACACCTCCAGGTGCCCACCCCCAGCCGCACCGGAGCACGTCTCTGCACTCCACGGGCAGTGATGCTCCCGCGCCCACTTCAACACCTCCAGGTGCCCGCTTTTAGCCGCGAGAGAACACGTCATATCATCCCACTGGCAGTGGTGCTCCCGCGCCCATCTCAGCACCTCCAGGTGCCCGCCCAAAGCCGCGGTGGCACATGTCTGCCAGTTCCACGGGCACCCGTGCCATCGCGCCCACACCAATATATCCAGTTGCCCTCCCAGAGCTGCACCACGACACGTCCACAAATCCCACGGGCAGTGGTGCTCCCGCGCCCACTGCAACACCTCCAGCTGTCCGCTTCGGGCGATTCGCGCACACGTCCCAGCCACCCACGGGCACCCGTTGTCTTTCGCCCAAGCCAACCTCTCGACGGATCCCAGAAAATCCTCGACCTTGAGCCGCACCGCCCCTCCCTTGCCCGCGCGCGGCAGGTTGTTGGCCAGCACCACCGCCAGCCACGGCTTACCCACCTGCGCGAGCAGGGCGCAGTCCGTGGGGTCCAGCCGCGCCAGCACGTGCGTCACCAGCACGTCGCGCCACTCCTCCAGCAGGGGGGGCAGCAGCTCGCTCGGGGTGTCATCATCGCTATAATCAGGCGGCAGAACCCCAGGTGGATGCCCACCCGACGCCCCCGCCCTATTGCTTCCGCTCGGCTTCGCCGCGCCCCCGCCGCCGCCGCCGCCACGTTTCCGAGCCCTAGTCGCCATTGTTCGAGGACTCTGAGATCTGATGTGCGGTTTCAACTGGGGGAGGTCGCTCGGCGCTCAGCGTGCCGGGTTCTCATCACCGATGGCACCTGCACGAGGAGGCGGTTTCTGCCCGGATCGACTGACCCGGAAACCCGCGCGGTGTGGGTGTGAGTGTGGGAACGACCTGCCTCTCTCCGCTCCATCCCGCCCGCGGCGGCGATTCTGGAGTACATTGCGCATATCCGGTGGGGGGTCACCCCCCCCCCCGGCGGATCTGCGCATATTTGCATAGTGGAAAAGGTCGAATGCGTGCGCGCACCCTCTCACCGTTCCAAGGCGCTTCTTCCGCACACCGCCGAAGCGCCGCCGCGCCGCCGCCGCGCCGCGTGCGTCGCCGTGTCGTTCCTTGCCCCCCGGCTCTTCCCTCGCGACGGCGGCGGCGCGCGTCAGACGCAAGCTCTAACCTCCTCGTGAACAGGAGCTTACAGTCCTACTTGTTCAGCAGCACATCGCATTTATAGTCGCTCCCCCGCGTCGCAACGACAGGTCCCTGCTCCGTCCTGGGTGGGTGGAACCCGGCCGGGTGAACACGCCGACTCACCACGGGCGCTCGGTTCATTGGTTGCCCGTCGCATGGCGTCGCGGCAGGAGCGGCGCAAGGCGGAGCGCGATGCCGCCAAGCGCGCGCCGGCTCAGGCGAGGGCCGCGGGAGCTGTGGGAGCCGCGGGAGCTGCCGCCGCTCTCGCCAACTTGAACGTGAACCCGGTGGGCGACTGGACCACGCAAACAGAAGACCCCTTCGTGCTGTTTCGAGCGCAAGGAGACGAGATCGTGGAACAGAGGGCAGCTGCGGGCGACAGGCAGGGGCTTACACTCGTGCACTTCTCAGCTCATCTTGAGCTGTGTCTGTCACAAGGAAACACCCTACACACCATAAACACCCCCTAACACCCCCTTAACACGGGCTACACAACCCCTACGCGCACCCCCTATCCCATACAAAGCGCTCAAGTTGAGCTGAGAAGTGGACGAGTGTAAGCCCCTGGCGACAGGGAGGCGCAGTGGAGCATGGGATACGAGTTAGTGAGCGAGGCGGATAGGCTCGCGGGCGCGACGACTCTAGGCAGGGGCTTACACTCGTTCCCATTTCCGCTCAACTTGAGCTTACCTTGCCCCTTTCCGCCCAACTTAAGCTTACTTCGTCCCCTAGACAACCCAAATTAACCCCTGGATGTGGCCCGAAGGTGCTCAAGTTGAGCTCTAACGTGAGCGAGGTGTCCCGAAGGTCCTCAAGTTGAGCTTTGAAGTGAGCGAGAGTAAGCCCCTGACTCTAGGCGCGGGCGGCAGATCGCCAAAGGCGGATGTAGGGTTTGCACCAGGGGCTTACACGAGTGTAAGCCCCTGGTTTGCACTTGCACCGCACCGCAGTACTACGTTGAAGTGTCTATGTGGTCCTTTGTTTGTCCGGTCAAGCCATTCATTTCTGGTTGCCAACCCTGGGCGGAGGAGGGCACAGCGCTTCTGGAGAAGGCGGCGGGCCAAGGGCACGCGTACGCGATGCTTGCGCTGGGTTTTATTCACCGCAAGGGGAAGGAGCACGAGCAGCACGAGCGAGCGGTGGAGTGGTTCACCAAGGGCGCCGAGGCTGGGTTGCCAGGAGCGATGTTCATGCTCGCGCTCTCTCTCGAGGTGGGGGGCGAGGTGGCGGCGCCGGACTGCCCGGCGGCGGTGGACTGGTACAGGCGCGCGGCAGTCGCCGGAGACTCGGAAGCGGCGGTCAATCTCAGCCTCATGTACAGTGTCGGTTGCGGTTGGGCCTGACAACGAATTCCTGCCGCTACATTTTCAGCCATCGATTCCTGAGTCAAACAATGTAATTTGACTTTGCGAGCAGCATTTGTCAGGCCCTTGGGCGCGGCGTCGCGCGGAGCAAGCGGCGGACGATGATTTGGAGGCGCAAGGGCGCCGAGAACGGGAACGTCGAGGCGTGCTTGGTAATCGCCACGACCATGTACTTCGACCTTCCGTACGCCCGCGAGGTTGGGCATGTCTTGGAGGCCGGCGGGGTCGCCATGCCGGTTGAAGTCATGGATGAGCACGACGTGCCCCCGGCTGTCCTGACCAGCGTGGTATATTGGTTGCGGAAGGGGGGGCATGATCCGATCATCAAGCTGAACAGCATACGTAAAGGGGCGCTGGAGGGGTCTAACTTTTGCCGCAACGAGGGGTGCGAGGTTGTGGGCCTTCTGAAGAACTTCAAGGTTTGCCCGCAGTGTAAGGATGCCCGGTACTGCGGCGCCGCGTGTCAGACAGCCGACTGGACAACGGGTGGGCATAAGGCGACATGTGGCACAACCCGAATGTAAAGTATCTGCCTCCCGCATTATTAGGCTCCGCAGCGCGTAGTCGGCGATGACATGTAAACAGAGCACTTTTGGCATAAGTAAAAGGTATGACACGACCGCGTCCACACCCCAAGGGACCTTCAGGATCCGTTGCGTCTCGCCGTACCCAGACTCCTTTCTCTTCTAAGCCACGCGGCAAACAACGCTCCGAGCTTGCAACGGCGACAGCGGCGGGTGCCGACTGCCGGTTTCGGGGTTCTCGGTTGGGCGGTGCAGGCTGACCCCGGGTCAACGCCTTGAGCCCAACGCACGTATCTTGCCCTCCACCCGTTCCGACCGTTTGACCCCCTAACCATATGCCCATGTCCCCGTGCTGTGTTCATGTAGTGGCCGGCGTCAGTCCACACCGCCGCACCAGCGAGGACACTGAAAGGTAACCATTCCATTAAGCAAAGGGTGTGGTTACTTGTGCTCATGAATGGTACCTCAGGCACTGGGTGTGCTTACTAGAGCTATTCAGGCACGGGCATCACGCATTGTGGCGGAGCAGGGTCCTACTCACGTGTAGACATTTCACTCCGTCTGGCCTGGGGGGTGTTTTAGGGGTGTCCGTGGGTATTCATGGGGCGTGTTGGGGTCAAGCAGCTACTATTTAAAAAAGAGAGCTGAAATACGAGAGAAATGAAAGTGAGCCTCGTGAGGGTGCCTAACAATGCACGGTGAACGCTGCGAGTAGGAGGGACATGAAAGGGAGCCACGTCGTCTTGAAGCATTGAACTTTCGTAACACATCATACTAATGCATCATTTTTGCAAGATCAGAGCTTCTCGTGAAAGCTTGCTTATGCAACTGATTTATACATTGACTTAGTTACATTAGAAATCGGGTACGCGGCGCCGGCGGTCGTATTTCCTTTCTTTCCGTTTCCATGGATTTTACGGTGCCTGATCCCTTATCCACCGCGCCACCTCCGCGTGCCCTTGTGCATCTGCGGCGCTAGCACACAATGTCGCATTCCACGGGCAGCCGTGCGCCCGCGTCCACTTCAGCACTTCCAAGAGCCCGCTTTCAGCGGCGAAGTAAGACGTCACCTCGCCCCACGGACAGTGGCGCTCCTGCGCCCACCGCAATACCTCCAGGTGCCCGCCCCCAGCGGCCCCCGCGCACGTCCCCTCATCCCACGGGCAGTGGTGCTCCCATGCCCACTGCAACACCTCCAGGTGCCCAGCATCAGCGGCGCTCGCGCATGTATCTGAGTTCCACGGACAGTGGTTCTCCCGCGCCCATCTCAGCACCTGTAGGTGCCCGCCCGCAGCGGCGCGTGCACACGTCGCCGCAGTCCACGGGCAGTCATGCACTCGTGCCCACCTCAACACCTCCAGGTGCCCGCGGCGGCGAGGGAACAAGTCGACGGATCCCACGGACACTGGTGTGCCCGCGCCCACTTCAGCACCTCCGGGTGCCCGCCCTCGGCGGCGCGTGAACACGTCGACTCGTCCCAATCGCAGCCGTGCTCCCGCACCCACTGCAGCACCTCCAGCTGTC
>Ga0307489_10002545_pt1 | contig 12175 bp, 18 predicted proteins | sample SB12metaG_FD_202247 | JGI IMG/M metagenome (GOLD analysis project Ga0307489, IMG submission 202247) | Sea-ice brine microbial communities from Beaufort Sea near Barrow, Alaska, United States - SB 1.2 | ecosystem: Environmental > Aquatic > Marine > Coastal | place: USA: Alaska | collected...
CAGAACCTTCTTGTGGGAAATGCCAAAACTTGTGACTGGAGGTGAGGCGGCCCCGGCGCTGGGGAGAGGGCGGGGATGTGGGGTACGGGGAGAAGAGCTCACACCCACTGCAATGCCAAAACAAGAGCGGCGAAAGCAAGCCGCGATGCGACGCACTGGACCGGAAGACGCGACGCGCTTGTTGCAAAAGAAAATCGACGTTTCGATGTTTCTTGCTGCCCGACAGCGACAAGACCTGACAAGACCGGTCTGACTGTTTGCCGATACAGCCAAATTCGAGTGGCCGGATTGCGTTTTGAGTGTCCGCTGACCGGAATCCACTCTGAGCGCGCGCCTCGCAGTACTCAGGACGCGGACGTCAGGAGTGATGCGGCGGTCGAAGGCCACGGTCGAGGCGGTGGACTGGCGGTGGTACCCGTACACCTCAGCGTGCGCGCCATATCGCAAGCGAGGAGGGCGGGGAGAGGGAGGGGTGAGTGACCGGCTGGGTCAAGATGCTCGCCGGGGACCTGCGGCGAAAGGTTCGGGCGGTGGCGGCGGAGGAGGAGAAGCCCCCCAAGCGCAAGGCTGTCGGCACCGCTCGAGGAAAGGGCAGGGGCGGCGGCCCAGGCTTATCAACGGCGGAGGCGGCGGGGCAGATTGCGGCGATGGCGGCAGCGACATCTGGGGAGGGGAGTGCCGAAGCCGCTCACTGGGCGGCGGTGGCGCACACGGCGATGGCGGAGGAGCAGGCGGTCGGGGAGCCGGTGTATGGGCATCGCATCGACGGCTCGTTGGTTCTAAAGTCGGCACGGGAGGCGGCGAAAGCATCGGCACTCTCCTTGGTGAAGTTGCGCAGGGAGCTGAAGCAGCGCGGCATCGACAGCACGGGGGTGAAGGGTGTGCTGGTGGATCGGCTGCAGCCTCATCTGGACAATGAGGAGGCAAGGGTGTCGAAGTTGTGGGAGGTGTCATCGTCGTCGGAGGAGGAGGAGGCGGACGAGGAGGAGGAGGCGGAGGCGGAGGAGAAGGAGGAGGAGGATGAGGAGGAGGATGAAGAGCAGGAGGAGGAGGAGGAGGAGGAGGAGGAGGAGGAGGAAGAGGAGGAAGAGGAGGAGGAGGAGGAAGACGAGGACGAGGAGGAGGAGGAGGCGCAGCACCGGCCGAGCCAACGCCGGCGCCTGGAGGCGCCGCAGCCACCGCACAACGCCCACCTCCGCAACGACTACGGCGGGTGGCGCCCCCCCGCCACCGCCGGCCTCGCCCCTCACGCCGTCGACCGCGTGCCCATCGCGAGCCTCACCCCGGAAACATTCTTCCAGGAGTACGTCGCCGCGCGCCGCCCAGTGGTGCTCACGGTAATGCCTCGCAGATATTGCTCGCCACGTCATAAGATGTCGTTTAACTCGAGGAACAAGGGTTAAAGACACGTATCGATAATGTTGAGGCAATGTCTGCCAGACCCTGGGTGACGGGCGGGCTGGGCGGCACCCAATGGGAGACGGCGGATCAAACCTGGAGCGACGCGTTCCTGAGCGCGGCCGCCGGCGACGCCTCCGTGCGCGTCGAGGTTCGCGGGGTACGGCCGCCCGGATATTGCTCGCCACGTCATATGATGCAACTTGACGCAATAAACGTGGTACAAAATGCGTATCAATGACGTGGCGGACAATATCACACAGTGCGCCAAACCACTTAGACACTTAGCAAGAAGTAGTTCCAAGTCGTCCCGCTCGACCAATCAGAACGCTCCATTTGGACGACTTAGTACTATAAAGTCTCACTATTAAGCGTCTAAGTGGTTTGGCGCACTTTGTCATATATGGCAGGCCCTAACCCGGGGACACCGGCGAGGCGTACGGCGTGGGGCGCTACGACAGGATTCCGTTCAAAGATTTCATGAAGAAGTTCAGCGCGGGTGACGAGCGATGCTACCTCACCGCATCCCCCGCGGCCACTGACGCGCACAACCGCCCTCAGGCGGGGCCGTAATAGTACGAGTGAATTTTTTCAATAATGTTCCGAGCCAGGTACGCACCATAGTTGTTCCGGAGGTTCTACGCCTAGTTCCCAGGTTCCTGGGTTGGTACGGAACATTATATAAAGGGTGCACTCGTACACCAGTTCCCTGGTCAGCTGCATTTGAGCCGTTTCGGGCTTGCGACTAAGGGCAAGTGCCCCCACTTGGTACCTCGAAGGTGCTCCCGTTGAGCTGCCACGGAAGCGAGTGTTACGGCCAGGGAGGAGGATGCGGCGAGTGTGTATGGCTACACTGCTATGCTATCAGCAAACAGGTAGGGAACGAGTGGCCAGGCCAGGGAGGAGGACGCGGCGGGCGTGTACAGGTACATCGTTACATTGTGAGGGCGAACAGCCCAGTTGAGGTGCGACAGAAACGAGTAGCGGCGGCCCCGCCCTCAGGTGGCCGCGCCGCCGGCGTCGCGCCTCCTGACGCGCGACGCCGATGTGGGTGTCCCCTTCCGCCCCGCCCTCACTGGCAACCTGGTAGGGCGGTGCAGGTTAATTCTATGAGACCCACGTTGAAGGCGCCTGGCCCTACGCGCTTGAAACTAAAATACGATTAACCGCTTTCAAACTTTGCTTTCAAATTCTACTTGCGCCGCTACAACCTGGTTCCCGCCAACGTCAACGTGTGGATGGGCAACAGCTCGCACAGCTCCACCTCGGTGAGGCGGTGCAGGTTGACCCTATCAAACCCAGGTTGAAACCGCCTGGAACTAAGCGCTTGAAACTAAGATATGATGCACCGGTTTCAAACTTTGCTTTCAGTTTTACCTTGCGCCGGTACACCTGGGGCCTGCACCACGACCACCACGACAACCTGTACGTGCTGCTCCGAGGCTGCAAACACTTCGAGCTTTACTCGCCGGTAAGGAGACCAGGAACCTCATTTCATCACCCAATGACATAATTGTATCGACACTTGTATCGTGATGCCAGTGGAAGAGGTGCCGGTGGAGGAGGACGAGGTGGATATGATCGGGTGCACCATGATAAAACAGTCAGATGATGCCATACTATAGACTTAGTGCGTGAACCACTTGGACACTTAGCAACAAGTAGTACTAAGTCGTCCTAATGGAGCGTTCTTATTGGTCGAGCGGGCACTTAGTCAGACTAAGTAACACTAAGTCAGACTAAGTGTCTAAGTGGTTTGGCGCACTTTGTCATATAACGGTTCTGCCAGTCAACCATAAAAAGTTACTGCCTGTGAACCATACTGGCCGGGGGAGGCAGGGAGCATGTACACGACGGGGGAGGTGGCGCGCGTGCACCCCAACGGTCGCATCAACTACGCGGGCGCGGGCGGCGCCACGGCGGGCGACGGCGACAACGGGTCCGCCGCGGCGCGCGTGGCAGGGGCTTACACTCGTCCACTCTTCGGCTCAACTTAAGCGCTTTCTGTGGGATAGGGGGTGCATCTAGGGATTGTTTAGGGGGTGTTCAAGAGGTGTCAGGGGGTGCTAAGGAGTATCAGGGGGTGTTTAGGGTGCATTTTGTGTTTCAGAAATGGCTCAGGTTGAGCTGAACAGTGGACGAGTGTAAGCCCCTGGCGCGTGGCGGCGGGCGCGGTGCGGCGCGCCGAGGCGGAGCTCGAGGCGGCGGAGGAGGCAGGGCCGGGTTGACAATGCTATGGGTTTAGGGTTTTGGATTTATGGTTTATCGTCAAGGGTGCCGGGTTGACAATACTAACAACGCTCGCCACTTCATCGCCATTACCACGTTATCATTCATGTACGGCCGTTGTTCATTGCGTTATACGCGATCCTGTGACGTGGCGAGCATTATGTGTGACATTGAGGTGTGCTGGCCCAATGCCAGGCACCAATCAGGCAAAAAAAAATAACAATGCTTCAACTGGTATGCAATTAGAATTTTAAAGTAAAGAGGAGCATCATGTGTGTGGCCCTGAGAGGAGGCGGCGGAGCGCGGCGAGAAGGGCGCCAAGAAGAGGATGCGATTGGCCGAGGCAGGGCCCAAAACCCAAAACCCTAAACCCTAAAAACATTGGAAGCCCCAAACCCTAAGCCCATACCCTTCTTACACTAGTTTCCTCTTCAGCTCAAACTTGGGTCGGGTCGTTCCTGCACCTGCAACCACTCAAGTAACGAGTAACCCCCGTTTCATACATCTGATGTGCTCTGCTTTAGCTTTCACGGGAACCAGTGTACAGACCCGAGGCGGAGGCGGCGTTGGACCGAGCCATGGACGCGGTGATGGACGACCAAGTCGGCGGCAACGACGACGATGATGATGACGACGATGGATTCTTTAGCGGCGCCGGGATGCACGACGACTTTGATGACGTGGAGGACTCGGACTTGGAACAACACAGTAGCGGAGAGGACGACGACAACAATGCCGGGGGGCGGGGGGGGAAGAGTACTAGTACGTCAAACATAGACGGCGAGAGTGCATCAGCCAAACCAAAGCAGGCGAATAGCGGCGGCGGCGGCAAGGAGGAGGCGGATGAGGCGGCGGAGGAGGAGGGCGACCCGCCCAGCTTCAGCCGAGTGGACCGCGCCGCGCCCGACGCCTTCCCGCTGTTCCAGCGCGCGTGGTCCACGGCAGGGCCTGGCGGCCACTCGTTACTCGTTCCCTTTTCATCTCAATTTCAGCTGTCTCGGCTGTGGTCATGTATGTCCCTAACACCACTGGGCTTCACTTTAGCACCTTCGAGGTACCGAATGGCGAGAACCTACCACGTAAACGAGTATGACAAAGTGCGTGAAACTACTTAGACGCTTAGTGAGACTTCGCAGTGCTAAGTCGTCCCGCTCGACCAATCAGAACGCTCCATTTGGACGACTTAGTAATACTTGTTGCCAAGCGTCTAAGTGGTTTCACGCACTTTGTCATATTAGGCCCTGGTCGGCGGCGCGCGTGGAGGCGGAGGTGGCCGCGGGCGAAGTGCTGTACCTGCCCGCGGGGTGGTTCCACGAGGTCACCTCGGTCAATCACCGCGCCAACAAAAGCAAGCACCCTAAGGCGGGGCCACACACGGCGCGGCGCCACATTTCCACCTCAACTGCCAGCCGTCACAGCTGTCAGGCTGATTGAGCTTTGCTTGGCCTGACATGACACGGCGTCCCGTTTCAGCTCAACTGCCAGCTGTCACAGATGTGCTTTTGGTTTCGTCCCTGAAACCAATCAAGTGATCCCCACTGGGTACTCGTTTCTCGAAGATGCCAGCAGGTGAGCTGAACAGGGAACTGGGGCGAGTGTGCGTGCGGCCCTGCCCCAAGGGAAAGAAGTTGTCTCCTAAGGAGGCCAAGGCGACACCTGGCACAGGTGTCACCAATGGCGTGGGTCGGGGAGGCCACCTGGCGCTGAACTACTGGTTCCACCCGCCGGTGGGGGCCCAGGGCGCCGGGGACCACCCGCCCACCTACAACTTCAACACCCCCTACGGCAGCGCGGCGCAGCAAACAAAGTGGGAGGCCGATTGGGCCATGTGGGAGGAGCTGTTCGCTTCATCTTAGAATTAATTTAGGGTGTCGGATGTCGCGGATAAACCATAAATCATGTAGCGCGTAGACGCGAGTAGATGAATAGGGACCTTGTGTATTTCCAGAAGATGTGTCTTCCCTTGTGATTACAACCACCGCCCGAAAACCCTTCGTTCCCAGGCGGCCGCCCCAACCCCAGCCACCACGAACTATCGTAAGCGACAACAATTGCTATTTGATATTGATGTACGATTTGTAGGAATGTGAGAATGCTTAGGCCATCTTGGCGACCTTGGCCTTCTCCGCCGCCTCCTTCTCCTCGTCCGCCGCCTTCTTGATGCGCGGGCCAACCTGCCAGACGTTCATGCGCTCCGTGCGCAGCTTCTGGTAAGCCTGCAAGCAGGGCCCGGTGATAGTTTCCTTTTCAGCTCAACTCAAGTCGCATCTTCCCGTTGTCAAGCCGGGACAACCAGCCCGACAGTTGACACATCCTCGAAGCATCACGACTTGCGTGGGACGACTTGCGTGGTTTCAGGGACGAAACCACAGCCATTGCAGCTCGGGGGGTTCCCGTGGTCGCCTTGTGACTTGTCACATGGCAGCTCGATCCGAGCACCTTCGAGGTACTGAGCCCGGATGACTCGTTTGGTTTCAGGGACGAAGCCACAGCTGACACAGCTGCGACGGCTGACAGTTGAGCGGCAAAGGGGACGAGTGCATCACATCCACGGCTGTGACGGCTGGCAGTTGGGGTGAAAAGGGCACCAGTGCACCAGTGCGTCACAGCTGGCGGTTGTGAGCTGCACAGGGGACCTGTGACGGATGGCAGTTACGCTGCAGAGGGGACCAGAGCACCACAGCCACCAAGGCTGGCACTTGAGCTGCACACAGGACTACGCCACAGCTGCCACATCAGTGGGGTTATAACGTCGAGTGTCCAAGGCCCTGCCTTGAACCCCGCCATCTCCGCCGTGACCGCCATGAACTCGAGCGGCTTCGTGACCTTCTCGATGGGCATCAGCTTGCCCTTGAGCTGGCGCGCCATGCTCAGCTCACCCGCCTCGGAGTCGCCGTGCTTGGGCTTCGCGGTGCGGCGAGGGAACAGGATCAGCGACGCCTTGTACGCCTTCAGGCGCTTGGAGTTCAGCTGTAGAGGCACAGGGAGGAATGGAATCACACTGTCAGTACGTGCACACAACGCAGATGGGGCATCAACGATGAAGCGTGTCTCTCGAGAGTGGACGCGTCCAGTGGTCAGCCCGCCCTCCCGCATGTGCCACGCCCTCGCCACATGCTCCCGGGCGGCGCAGCGCAGCACCTATCCATCGTAGCCCTCCCCACAGCACACTGCCCGCAAATGAGTTCTCCCCAGCGTTGTGCCCGCGAACCCTAAAATCCCGCGAGACGCGAATGCCGGTCCCGGCGCACAGCAGCCCTCTGCACGCACCGCCAGGGACTCCTCGCTGCGGTTCTTGCGGCGGTGGTCGACGGCGATGCCGATGGTGGGCGCCTGCTTCTTGGGGATCCCCGCAACCTTGAGCTCCTCCAGCGTGAAGCCGCGCCCGAGACGCGTCTTGAAGTTGTAGCGGATCGTCTGCGGGCGGACGATGGGGCGCAGCGCGCCGGCGGTCGGGCGCGGGAAGATGGCCTTGGCCTTCTTCTCGCGAGCGATGCGCCGCGACTTCTTGCTGCGATACACATACAGAGGCAGAGGCGTCAGCTTACAGCGGCGGCGTGAGCAGACGCGCGCGCGGAAGGGGATGCACGCGGAAAAAAGTTTAGCTCTTTAGGGCTTACCGGCCGGGCTGGTTGAACCAGGTCCTCACGCGGCAGGGACCGGCGACGCCGTGCCAATCCTTCTTGAAGTGCTGGTGCGGGATCTCATTGTTATGAGCCGGCATCTTGCTAAACCGTGCTGGTGCAGGCTGTAAAGGGTCAGGCTTGTACGGACGCCGCGCCCGTGCCGCATCCCGGCTTCAGTCATTTCTCCATTTCACGGGCTTCGAGCGACATGGTCGGTCAGTCAAATTCGGTCGGTCACCATTCGACCTGCCACGCGCCACGCGCTGGTGGTTAACATTCCTTGGCGGATCTGCGCAGAAAGCGACGAAAATACGTGTTTTGAAGTTTCACTTCCAAGGGTGCCGACGCACATCTCCTCTCCAAACGGCGGCCGAGGGCGACAAGCAGCCCGTGCGCAGGAGAGCCCCGGACTACACCCTACTGTGGCCTATCGCCCTCGCGCCCGTCCTTCCCTGGTCGGCATCGCCCTCAGGTGAGAATGCCCGGCACATCCACACAGCTGGCAAAACTACGCGGATTCAGTTTTCTCGCCCCCACTCGTCGCGTCGCCCTCCTCGTCCTCGTCCTCTCCTCGGCCTCGGCCTCGTCCTCGTCCTCTTCGTCCTCCTCGTCTTCCGTTCCCTTCTCCTCCGCTTCCTCCTCGTCCTCCTCGTCCTCATCCTCCTCCTCTTCCTCCTCCTCCACGAAATCTGAAATTCACGTCCTCCTCCTCCTTTTCGGACAGGCCGTAACCCGCTTACCGCTGGCCGTTGTCGGCGCCTGCAGCGCCATCCTGCTGGGCGCGCACAGCGCGGTGTTTGGTACGGCGGACAAATAGGTACAAGTAGGAACAAGTAGGTGCAGTGGAACAAGTACGAGTAGGTACAAGTAGGGCCACCAAACCAGTGGGCGAGAGAGGAGGAGACGGCACAGGGCCACCACTAGCTCCCAGCAGGAGAGTGGAGGAGAGGTACATCGTACAGGGCCACCATCATCGGGACGGGGGAGGAGCCGGTACAAGAGTAGGAATCGAAACAGGTAAGAGCGACGAGCGAGAACGGACAAGATGTTTTTCGAAGGAGGTGAGGGTGACTTGCGTGCCGCGGAGGAGGCGTCCAACCGGAACCTCCTGGCGCTGCTGCGGTCGCGGCTGGGGCCCGACGCTGTCTTCCGGTGGGGCCTCCACGCGTCGCGGGTCGTGCCCGCAACGTCTACGTATTCGTCTTCAACCCTCGTATCTTGAAGTTACGCGCAATCCTGTGACGCCGCCGCAAGCGTCATCCGGCGGTCCCTGGCTTGCGGGCGTGCCAGCTGGAGGCCATCAGCGCGGTGCTGGGCGGCAAGGACTCGCTCGCGGTGCTGCCCACGGCAGGGCCGCCACTCCTATCCTAAGCCCTAAAGCCCTAAACCCTAAACCCTAACCCTAAACCCTAAACCCCGGGACTCATACTGCACATGTGCACTGTCGTCACCCCCGCCGCCCTGGGTGTTGCCTCGAAGATGCTAGATTGAGGTACCAACGCGCTACACCTTCCTGGGTGCCGTCACTTCTTCCATTTTTTCACGGGCCTTCGAGCGATATGGTCGGTCAAGCAAACTTGCCAGACCGTGCTGGCTGCGCGGCTGTAAATCGCCGTCGCCGCCCTGCATGTTGCCTCGAATATGCTCCAATTGAGGTACCAATAAATCCAGCTCGAGTTGAGGTACCAAGGGACTGGGTTTACATACGGTACCTACAAGATGATCGAGTTGAGCTACCAAGGGAACGTGTACAGCTGTGATTACGGCACCTTGGAGATGCTGGAGTTGAGGCAGCAAGGGAAGCAGCGGGCGGGCCCTGGCGCACGGGTGCGGGCAAGAGCCTGTGCTACATGCTGCCCGCCATCGCGCGCGGCGCCCGCGGGGAGGGCGGCGTCACGGTGGTGGTCACTCCCTTGCTCAGCCTCATGAACGACCAGATGAAGCGCTGCGACGAGCTGGAGGTGGAGGCAGGGGCTTACACTCGTCCACTATTCGGCTCAACGTAAGCACGTTTTGTGGGATACGTTGGGTGCATGCGTTTTCCCCAGTCCATTAGACAGGGGGACAAGGAGAGGTGTGACCAACACGGCTTATGTTGAGCTGAAAAGTGGAGGAGTGTAAGCCCCTGGGTGGGGGCGGCGGCGTGGAGCAGCGCGACGGACGAGCAGCGGCTGGACGCCCTGGAGCGGGACCTGCGCGTGGAGGCGGACGACCCATCGGACCCGGCGGCGGGCGGCGGGCAGGGGCTTACACTCGTCCGCTTTTCAGCTCAACCTGAGCCGTTTCTGACACATAATACTCCCTAGACACCCTGTAATACCCCCTAACACCTCCTAAACACCCCCTATACCCTCTAAATGCACCCCCTATCCCATAAACAGCGCTTAAGTTGAGCTGAAAAGTGAACGAGTGTAAGCCCCTGGCGGCGGGCCGTGCACCGCGCTGCTCTACACCACGCCGGAGTCCCTCCAGTCCAGGCAGGGCGCTTTCTTAGAACACGCACTCGAATCGCAGATGGAGCTCGAAAAGTTTTTGGGCGAATGCTCGCACAGGATATGCGGCTGTTCGTCCATTTGACGTCGTCTGGTGCTTGTTCGCAATGACCCTCCGGTCCAGGCGCCTCCGCGACGCGCTCGAGGTGTGCCACGCCAACGGCTTCCTGCGCTCCGTCGCCGTCGACGAGGCGCACTGCGTCAGCCAATGGGGTATGAGACGAGTACACAACGTCGCCACATCATAATCCGCATTCTACACACTCGTTTCGGGACACAAATCGAACTCCTACGACGTGGTGCACGTCATGTACCTGGCCCTACATGGAGGCCACGATTTCCGCCCCTCGTATCTGGGCCTGAAGGACCTGCGGGACGTGTTCGGCGGGGTGCCGTTCCAGGCGCTGACGGCCACCGCCACGCTCGAGGTGCAAGAGACCATCACCAAGTCCCTCGGCATGACCAGCCCCGTCATCGTGAAGAGCTCCCTCAACCGCCCCAACCTGGCCTACGAGGTGCGCCGCAAGGCAGGGCCTGGCAGATATTGCTCGCCACCTCATCCCACGCATTGTGAACAGATATGTCTTGAATTGGATGGCATCCTATAACGTGGCGAGCAATACCTGCCAGGCTCTAGCGCGAGGAGAAGCTGGGCGGCGACGGTGATCTGTCGTCGGAGCAGCGGGAGGCGGCGGCGGTGGCCGACCTCGTGGCGCTCGCGCGGGCGGAGACGACCGGCGGCGCCGACAGCGAAAGCGGAGGAGGCATCGGCGGCGGCGGTGGCGGCGGCGGCGGAAGCGGAAGCGGCGGCGGCAGCAGCGGCTGCGGCGGCGGCAGCAACAGCAGCGGCGGCGGCGGCGGCACCGGCATCGTGTACGCGCGGCTCCGGGCGGAGTGCGAAAAGCTGGCGGAGCAACTCTCCGACGCCGGCCTCGAGGTGGAGGTGTACCACGCGGGGTGGGGGCACGCAGCCTTCCCCCGCTTTGTCATCAACCCCAATTTGGTTTCTCATTCCTTACGTTACATGGCATCCCATGACATTCCGAGCAATATCCGCCAGGCCCATTGCCCGTCACGTCATACACACGCATTATGATCCCTCGTTTCGATATTTAAGCGGCGTGCAATATATGGCCGGCCCTGATGCGGGGCGGTCGCGCGAGGCGCTGAAGCGGACGCAGGAGGCCTGGTCGGGCGGCGGGCTGCACGCGGTGGTCGCCACCGTGGCGTTCGGCATGGTAGGGCGGTGCAGGTTGACCCTATCAAACCCACGTTGAAAGCGCCTGGAACTAAGCGCTCGAAACCAAAATATGATAAACGGCTTTCATTTTTGCTTCAGTTACGCTTTCAATTTCAAGTTGCGGCGCTACAGCATGGGCATCGACAAGCCCGACGTGCGGTGGGTGGCGCACTGGGGGCCGCCCTCCTCCTTGGAGGGTCTCTATCAGGTGGGGCCCGCCAGACATTACCCGCCACGTCATGCCACGCTTTTTGAACCCTCGTTGTCTATTGATGTGCATGACATTCTATGACGTGGCGAGCAATATCTGCAAAGCCTGTTGCCACATGCCAATCACGTCTCAGACACATTCTTCACCCACGCTTTTTTAGTTAAATGGTTATCTATGACGAGGCGAGAAACATCTGCCCGGCCCTCGTATGAGGAGTCGGGTCGCGCGGGGCGCGACGGGCGACCCGCGCGCTGCGTGCTGTACTGCAGTGACGTGGAGCTGGGTGAGCTGGGCAAGACGGTGCAGGTTGACCCTATGAAACCCAAGTTGAAAGCGCCCATAACAAGCGCTTGAAACTATAATGTGATATTCTGCTTTCAACTTCTGCTTTCAAATTCAACTTGCGCCGCTACAGCTGGGGAAGGTAGAGCCCGGGAGGGGGGGGATAGTGGCCAAGTACGTGAAGAGCACCGGCATGTGCCGCCGCCAGGCGCTGCTGGCGCACTTTGGTGAGAAGCGCGCACGCGGGTGGTGCGGCGGTGTCACCGGCAGGGCCTGCCCGCTCGTCCCCTTCCCACCTCAACTGCCAGCTGTCATGTCCCTGCCCAGGAACCACTGGCAGTCATCTCCACTTAATACATCGAATTTGCGTGTGCCCACTCGTCCCTTTCCCACCCCAATTGCCAGCTGTCATGTCCCTGAAACCGCTGGCAGTCATCTCTACTGAATACCTCGAAGTTGCGTGCTCGTAAGTCAAGCTAGCACGGGAAGGAGTGCCCAGGCCCTGGAGAGCGGGGTGGGCGGGGAGTGGGAGGGGGAGGTTCTGTGCGACGTGTGCCGCGACCCGGAGGGAGTGCGGCGTCAGGCCGCGGCGGCGGACCGCCAGCACGACCGCGCAGTCGAGCGCAAGGTTGACGAGATGAGGGCGGCGGCGGAGGAGGCGGCGGAGGAGGCGGTGGAGGCGGCGGAGGCGGCAGCG
>Ga0307489_10002546_pt1 | contig 12175 bp, 20 predicted proteins | sample SB12metaG_FD_202247 | JGI IMG/M metagenome (GOLD analysis project Ga0307489, IMG submission 202247) | Sea-ice brine microbial communities from Beaufort Sea near Barrow, Alaska, United States - SB 1.2 | ecosystem: Environmental > Aquatic > Marine > Coastal | place: USA: Alaska | collected...
GGTTCACACGGAGGAGGCTCCGGCCATGCTTCGGTCTCCTCGCGAGGAGGAGGAGGGTAGCGCCGGCGCCTGCGGGGACGGCGCGCGGACGCGCGGCGAGACGGGCGCACATGACACTGAGGGGCAGGCCGGGGAGCGGGCGTCGCGGGTGAGTCGCCGGTCGGTTCACCACCCGCGAACTGCGTCCGGGGTCGCGCGACATCGCCGCTTCCCCACCGTCCCCGCGCGTTGCCGTCCCGCCAGCCGTCCCGCTCTTTTCTGACGACCCCTTTTCTTCCGTTTTACATTCCGCGTCGTCTTGCAGGAGGGTTCGCCGGACGGTGGGGCGAGCGAGAGCCCGAGTGAGGGTGCGGGCAGCAACCCCGACGCGGAGGGCGCGGCCCCAAAGCCGGCCGAATCCACCGCGGCGGAGGCAGCAGCGGAGGCGGCGAACCACGAGGTGCGAACCAAACTCACAAAGTATCGAATGCAAAAAAGTATAAAACGGCGACCACCGGATTTCTTTCGGGACCCGTGTCCGCGGCTCGACGCTCTATCCGGCGCCGGCGTCGTCTCATGTAACGCCAGTTGACTCTCGTGTTAGGGCGTCGCAGTACGCCGCGTCGGCTCGGCTAAACCGCGCTGGGTTGGGGCCTTCGGCGGCGGGGTTCGGGTTGGCCTCTGCGCGGGGGACGGCGTATAAGTCGTAAGTCAGTTGGTTACCGTGGCAGCCACGTGTATCGATTCGACGGTCTATTTACCCAAGGATCGATGCATATGACGTCATGGTAGATATTTTGCCTTGAAGGACGTGTATCGCTGACCGTTGGGTGGCGCAAACGACGCTACGTGGGTAGCCCTCTGTGACCGATTCCGCGCCGCCTGGCACGGGTTTGACGCGCGCGCGCTCCCGGGCTGTCGCCGGGAGGTAGCTGTGCGTGCGCGGCGCTCGCTCGCGCGCTCAAACCTCGCGCTGGCGCGCTAGGGTGACTGGGCCGGCGTTCAACAAACCTGGCTTTTGACGAGCTGTGGAACTCTTTTCCTCTCCTGCCATTAGCTGACGTTCTCTACTCCTTCCGTGTCGCGCTCCACAGGATGACGAAGTGATCGTGGTGGTGCCAGGAGTTGGAGTGACGGTGACAGAGGACGCTGCGCCCACCGCCGTCGCTGCGCCTGCCACCGCTGACCCGGTGGCAACCGAGGATGCCCCCGGCGGCGACAGCGCCGGCCAGGAGGAGGACGCTGGCGCCCCAGCGCCGGCGCCGGCGGCGACCGCGCCCGCCCCCGCGACGCAGATGCCGCTGCTGAAGCTGAACCTGAACCACGACGAGATATCCAAGCTCGCCAACACGCAGCAGTGGCTGGACTCCGTCACGGCAGGGCATGCCCTCTCACTCCCTTTCTATGCCCCTACCCGCTCACTCCCTCACTGCCAGCTGTCAACGCACCGGTGTACCTGCACCGTACATACTCGCCGCCACCCCCTCATTGGAACGGCCACTCGTCCCTGCATCTCAACGTGCGTCCCCCAAGCCGTCCTGCGTCGCCTGGTCCACGAATGACGAAGCCGCCCAACTTGACAAAACTAACGGTGCTCACGGTCAAGCGTGCACGGCGACAACAAAAGTTGATCCGATTCGGGAAGTGGTGCAAGACCCTGCATGCCGGGCTCGCTCGATGGGTACAAGCAGAACATCAAGCGGGGCGTGAACCCGTTCCAGAGCGCGTTCCCGCTGGCGCGCAACGAGCGGTTCATGGAGGCGACGCTTATGGCGGACCCAGTGTCGGCGGAAACGTACGCGGCGGTGGAGCGGCAGGGGCTTACTCTCGTCCACTTTTCAGCTCAGCCTGAACCGTTTCTGACATAAAATACACCCTGTACGACCCCTTACACCCCCTCGTACCTCATAGACACCCCGTGAACAACCCCGAAATGCACCCCCTACTCCACAGAAAGCGCTTAAGTTGAACCGAAAAGTGGACGAGCGTAAGCCCCTGTGGAGCGGTCGCTGACAGCAGCGCGGGAGGCGGACCAAGTGGCGGCTCAGGGCGCCGCGGTTTTGGCGGCGCAGCGCGCGGCGGCTGAAGGCACTGCGACGGCGGAGGCGGCGGAGGATGCGGCGGCGGCGGCCGCGGCGGAGAACCGTGTGCCGGCGCAGGCGCGCGCGGCGTGGACGTCGACGCTGACCGAGGACCGCGCGGCAGCGACGACGATGTCTGCAGCGCACCGCCTCTCGGCGGCGGCGGCGGCATCGGCGGCGAAGCCACGGGCGACCTTCCGGCAACTGGAGGGGCAGCACGCTGATGCTGACGCCACCGCTGGTGGGGTGGGGGGCAACCGGGGCAACCACAGCTCGGGGATGCTCAGGCGGCGGTTTTACGACCAGTCGCAGCCGGGGGGCCGGGGGGAAGCTGCTGCTGCGGGGCGGACGGCCACGGCGGCGGCCATGCACGCTGCGACCGGCGCGTTCGCCAGCACCCAGAGCCTGTCGGCGTCGGTGGACACCGCGCCCACCGCGGACACCTTCGCGAGCCGGCGCCGCGCTACGGAGCCCTGCCGCATCGCGCCCAGCAGCAGCGCCGTGTCCGGCGACGGTGACCACGGGCACTTCCAGCGCCCGCCGCGCCTCATCCTCTACCCCGACGGCTCCACCAAGGAGATCGGGGGCCTGGCCATCGCTAGCACACGGGGCGGCGCGACGCCGCCGCGGCATGGGATGTCTGCGGCTGGCTCCGGCCCGGGCCCCAGCAGCTTGGGTGGCGGCGGCGGCGGGGGTGGGGTTGGGGAGCACATGGCGTCGTTTGACTTCTGCACCAACGCCAATGGCGCGGGCGCCGGCACAGCTGGCAGCGGCGGCGCGCTGCACGCCGCCGCGCACGGTCAGCCGCCGCCGCCGATGGCCACCATGATGGAAGCGCAGCACCAGCACCGCCACCAACACCACATCCAGCAGCAGCACCACCTGCACCACCAGAACCACTCCAACTCCCACTCCCACGGGGGCTCTCAGGGGGGGTCTCATGGTGGGGCGGTGCAGCTTGAAACCCGTGTCTGGTGTTTGCCAGCACGGAATAAGACGTCGTTGCTGTGTTTTACTTGTCGCCTGTGTGTGAGGCTCTGTGAACTTACCACGTGCTACTCTAATGCAGGCGCCTGCTTTCAGCGCGTGAGACTACAATGTGATGTACTGCTTTCAAACTTTGCTTTCAAATTCAACTTGCGCCGCTACTTAACGGCACCTTCAGCGGTGCTCACGGCACCTTCAGCGGCGGCAACTCCGGCAGCGGCGGCGGCGGCGGCGCGCACATGTTCCCCGACCCGCAGCAGATGATGCTGGCCATGCAGCATCAACACCAGCAGCAGCAACACCAGCAGCACCAGCTGCAGCAGCAACAGCAGCACCAGGTAAGGACTGATGCATAGTGCTCGCCATGGCATAGGATCTCTGTCATTTAACTCAATAAAATAGTGCACCCGCCACGTCATAGGATGTCTTGTTTAACCCAAAAACTGTCCTCCTGCTCCCCCTTCTCAAGCTCCTTCTCCTCCTCCTTCTCCGCCTCCGCCTCCTCCTCCTCCCCCTCCCCCGCCTCACTCTCCTCCTGCTCCTCATCTGTTTCAGTATTCACCCTCAACTGGTTCAAATTCGTCTCATGACGTGGCCAGCATTATCCATCAGTCCCTAATTTGAGCAAGAGCAGCAGTTGAACCAGCTCAAGCAGCAGCAGCAGCATCAGCAGCTCCAGCTCCAGCAGCAGCAGGTAGAGCCTGGCAGATATTGCCCGCTACGCTATCTTCCTGAAACGCATTTTGAATCCTCCTTAATTGACTCAAATGGCAACCTATGACGTGGCGAGCAACATCCGCCTGTCCCTAGTAGCAGCACCAAGCGCAGCAGCAGCTGCAGCAGCAGCACCCCAACTTCTTTGGTGGTGCCTTCAGCGGCAGCGGCGGCGGGGGCGGCAGCGGCAGCGGCGGCGGGGGCGGCAGCGGCAGCGGCGGGGGCGCGTACGACACCACCGTGTACGACCCCTCCGCGACATCGGCCATGGCCGCGGCCGAGCACTCGTACCTCGCCGCCGCCGCCGCGGTCGCCGCGCAGCAACAACAACAACAGCATCAGCAGCAGAGCAACACCGGCGGGGGCGGGGGCAGCGGCGGCATGGGCATGCCTCCCTTCGCGTGGCCGTTCGGCAGTGGCAGCGGTGGTGGAGGTGGGGCAGGGGGTGGAGGGGACTTCGCCGCGACCGCTGCCGCCACTGCGATGATGCAGGCTTACCTGCACCACCACCAGCAGCAGCAGCAGCAGGACCAACAGCGGCAGCAGCTGCAGCAGCTTCAACACCTTCAGCAACAGCAGCAGCAGCAGGTAGGGACTGATAAATAGTGTTCGCCACGTTATAGGATATCATTTAACTCACGTCATAGGATATCATTTAACTCACGCCATAGGATATCATTTAACTCAAGGAGATAGTGCACCCGTTACATCCTAGGATGCGTTGTTTAAGTCGAGAAACGTTGGCTCAAAAGCAGTGTGATGACGTGGCAAGCACTATCCGTCAGTCCCTGTTTTTAGCAGCAGCAGCAGCACAACGGCGGGAGCATGATGATGGCTTCAATGATGCCACCGCCGCCGCAGCAGCAGCCGGCGGCGGCGCAGATCCCGGCGATTCCCGCGGGCATGGACTCGCAGAAGGCGGCGGCGATGGCGGCGGCGGCGGCGACGGCCATGGCTGCCAACGGCGGGCAGATGCCGTGGCCGCAGCTGGTGTGGCCCGGCACGCAAATGGGGCCGCCTCCGCCGGGTCACTCCGCCAAGGCAGGGGCTTACCCTCGTCCACTTTTCAACGCTCAATTCGAACCGCTCCGTCGTCGTCACAACAGACACCACCCAACTTATCCCTGAAAAGTGCTCAAGTTGAGTTGAGAGGGGGACGAGTGTAAGCCCCTGCTCTGAAAAGTCCTTAAGTTGAGCTGAAAAGTGGATGAACCTCAGCCCCTGCTCTGAAAGTGCTTGAGTTGAGCTGAAAAGTGGATTGGTGTAAGCCCCTGCTCCAAGGCTGTGACCTTCGCTGAGCCCGCCATCTCCGGCGACTCAATGTCCGCCGGCGGTTCGGGGCGCATGACCGAATCCTTCGGCGGCTCCGCGGGCGACTCCAGGGGGCCGGGGACAGCGTCGGGGTCCAAGGGGGGGGGGTGCTCCACTGGCTCAGACGTGGACGAGGGGGGCTGCTTCACAGTGGCGGAGCTCATCATTGGCGGCAAGGAGGGGTTGCAGACCCCAGGGTCACACCCTAGCGGGAAGGCTGCAGTGGGTGGGGGTAAGAAGGGGGGAAGCAAGGGGGGCGGGGCGGCGAAGGGGGGGAAGATGCGCGGGGGTTCGAGCAGCGTCAGCGAGGGGTCGATGCTGAGCATGGGAGGGATGTTTGTGATGGAGAAGGGGGTCAGTGGAGGAAGCGGGGCCAAAGGGGGAGGGATCAAGGGCGCGGCGGTAAAGAGCGCGGCCAAAGCGGCAGCAGCGGCGGCGGAGGCAGCAGCGGCGGAGGCGGCCGCCGCGATTGCGTTCGCGGCGACGGATTGCTTCGCAGGCGCCAAGCCCATCAAGGGCCAGCGCAGCAAACGCGGCGCCGGCGACGCCGCCGCGGGCCCCAACGGCGGCGGCAAGGCCGCCAAGCGCGCCAAGAAACCCTCGGAGATCAGCGATGCCGCCGACTGCCTGCAGTTCCTCAGCGGCCGCTTCTGATGACAGCTGTCGAATCAGAAATTAATCAAGTAACACCAAAAAAGTAAGAAAGTAACACCAATGTTGTATTCATGTATAAACACCGCACCGTGTACAAAGCATAAGCTGGAGCGCTTTCCAGCTTAGTTTTTGCCCTGTTTTGTTTATAGGTAGTACCGCAGAGGTTATAGAGGTGGGGCCGCAGAGCTCGACTGTACAAACGTTTTTCAGTTTAGTTTGACGCGAGGCGCCAAACGCCTCAGGAGCCGCCGATGTTAATAACACATCAATCACAGCTTCTCAAAGAACCAACAGCGTTGCCCCAGCCGGTCGCCGCGAAGCGTATCACTTCAGTATACGCACGATCATCGAACCACAAGGTGCATCGCGCGGTGAGGTGAAACAAAGCCATCAGAATTTGTACGGTGACCGTTATCCACAAGGCATTTTCCAAAAAATATGCGACTAACATTCATAACTCCTCGAGGCCCAATGCACTGACATAAGCATCAAATCAGCCACAATCCACCAAAAGCGGACCATGTTGTGAGTTAGGCGTGTCGCGAGAGGCTGGATATTACATATTTCATATTGTTATTTTTTACGCGCGGCTGCCGAAACGCTGTTTCTCTGCTGAACCGCTGTGTATAATTACGTCTCGTACGTTTATTCATTTTACAACCTAAAAGATGGCATGCTACAAGGTGACGGTCTAGACTTGTGGGCTACATGGTGAATTGTGGGCTACACGGTGAAATATCTTTACTATCTCCCACACGCTACACAGTCTTGGACCTCTGTGGTTTTCGCGCTGTGCTCACTACTTGCACTAATTAGGCTAGTGGCGCTTTTTACACGACAGAGCGCAGGGTGGTCATCAGCGGCACTGCCATGACTGCAGCCATGCAGGAGAGTCATTGAGAACAAGCACTCGAACCGAGGTCGGAGCATGACTAAGTTTCAGGGTGAATGCTCCTATAGATGCGCGGGCTCGGTTCATCGATTCAACGTCGGTCGACGCTGGTTCTCAATATACCCCCTGCCATGACGCCCAAGATGGCTAGGGTTGACAACATGCCCATTATCGTCACGGGTTGCTTGCCCGCTGCCCCCTCGCCCGGCTCAGCCTCCCGCCGCCTCAGCCCCCCCCTCATTTAGGGCCTGCCAGATATCGCTCGTGCCTGCCTCGTCAAAGAATGCCGTTAACATCAAATAACGAGGGTTAAAGAATGCGTGTCGATGACGTGGCGGGCAAGTGGCATGGCAGATGCTGCCCGCCACCGCACAGGGTGTCGTTTAACACAAGATCCGAGGGTTCAAAACGCGTGTCGATCAGGTGTGGAGGGGGCAATATCTGCTGGTCCCTGCCCCAACCCCCCCTGCGCCCCCCAGCTGCCCCGCCCTCGCCATTGCCTGTGCCTCCTCCTAGGGTCTACCCACTCGTTCCTGTTGTGGCTCAACCATGACTGTTTGCTCATAGTGTACCGGCGTAGCCGTAGGCCACTCCTTCCCGTAGTAGCTCCACCTCACCGTTTACTCACAGTGTACCGGTGTACACGTACACACTCGCCGCCTCCACCTCCCTGACCGTATGCTCATAGTGTACCGGTGTCCCGGTACACACTCGCCACCTCATTCTCCCTGACCTGGCCACTCTTAAAGCGCTGGAAAGGCGATGAATGGAAGGCCGTGTAACTGGCAGTGGGTTCAGATCGACAACCAGTCAAGCGCTGGAAAGGGAACGAATAGAGGGCCGTGTAAGTGCCAATAGTTTCAGGGACGTCTGGGCTGCCAGCTGGCGCTGAAAAGGGAACGAATGGAATGCCGTGGCCATGCCTCCAGTGCCTCGGCCGCCGCCTTTTCTTTTTGCTCCTCGACCACCTCCGGGAACACTCGTCGCAAGTCAGGGTCTCACCAATCATCCAGTGGTACCTCAGCTTGAGCATCTCCAGGCAGGCCTAACACTGTGGGGCGGTGCAGGTTGACCCGATGAAACCCACGTTGAAACTGCCTGGATGTAAGCAATTGGAACTAAGATATGACGAACTCCTTTCAAGTTTCGCTTTCAGTTTCAACTTGCGCCGCTACAACACTGGTTCGCCAGATAACTTGAGCATTTTCGAGGCACTAAGCTGGGATGACTTGAGAGTGGGTCCAGGGACAAACCCACATCTGTGACGGCTGGCAGTTGAGCGGGAGAGGGAACGCCGCGTCATTCTGGCCAGGGAGCAGCGTGCAGCGAATGTGTGCGGGTACACTGGTACACTATGAGCAAGCAGTCAGGATGAGCTGAAACAGGGCACGTCGCGCTAGGCCCCACCGGAAGGAGGCGTTTTTCGTGTTGAACGCCATCGATCAGGGCCTTCAACCTCGCTCACTATCCAGCTGAACCTGACTGTTGATCATAGTGTACCAGTGTATCTGCGGATGAGCCTTTTACACTCGTTTACTTTCTAGCTCAACTACCAGCCGTTTTGTCCCTGACCACTCTCAAGTCATTACGCCAATACCTCGAAGATGCTGGCATGTATCTGAGAAGGGAAGACCGTGAAAGGCCTGCGTCCAACTCAAGACCTCGAAGATGCTTACGATATTGGAATAGGGGACGCCGTGTAAGGCCCTACCATGGATGCGGCAGCGAACTTACGCTTGACCTCGCGTGTGGTGTTGACGCTCCCGGTGGTCGGCGTCACGTCGTACATGAACGACACCAGGCCCGGTGGGTAGGGTCCCTCACACATCCCTAATAGACCCCTGATGTTCCTCTGATACACCCCTTATACACTACACCCCTGTACATACCTAATACACCCTAATACACCCCAGATATACCCCAAATACACCCCTCATACACACATAAAACACTCCTGAATGCCACTGAATAGCCCTAACACACGTCTAACACACCCCTGATGCAACCCTAATACAACCCTGATACTACCCTAATACACATGGACGACACCATGCCCAGCCGGTACGAGTAGAGCAGACTGGCACTACACACCGTTAGGTGAAGTGAAGTGTCCATCTGATGTGGACGATTCTGGAGGCAGTCCCGCTCTTTCGGTTATTCGTGGCATCGTATTAGGTGACTTGACCACACTGATGTGCATGATACTGGATGGACCCCCACTCTGAACTCTTTTGGTAAGACGACCGTATTGAGTGCCATCGTCTAATTATAGACTAGTCATGCTCGCCATGTCAGAAGTTGTGGAGTCAGAGCCTTACCGCGAGGATGCTGGAGACGGACCACATGGGGTTCCAGCTCTCAGGGTGGTAGTCAGTCATGCTCAGGCACAGCCGCGTGTTGGGCTGGAACCGCCCGCTGGGCGTCACCATCGTGATGTGGTGACGCAAGGTGCGCTTGAAAGCAAAAATTGTAAGCGGTACATCACACCTTAGTTTCAAGCGCTTGCCTCCAGGCGGTTTGAACGTGGGTGTCATAGGGTCGACCTGCACTGCCCCACCGTGATCGCCGGCGGGCGGAACGGGTACTGGCTGGGGAAGGTCACCTTGCCGTGGTAGATGCCCCCCGCGTATAAGGTCGGCCGAGCAGTGATTTGTTTTGGTCAGGTGCCCACGTGTGTGAGACAACGCTGCGCTGCAGACCAAGCCTGGCGTGCACGCTATGTTGTGGTTGTTGATGCAGTGAGAACGTGGGGGAGGCTCGCCATGGAGGCTCACCACAGGGCCGTTTCTTCTTTGGTGGCGACCAGGGGCTTCTCACACACCCCTCATTCTCCCCTCACACACCCCTCACTCTCCCTTCACACACCCCTCACTCACCCCACACTCTCCCCGCGCTCAACCCTCACTCTCCCCTCAGACACCCCTCACTCACCCCTCATACCCCCCTCACACACCATTCGGGTGTGTCAGGCCCGTTGAGTGATGAATGTGACGGCAATCGGGGGAACGTCAGAGACAGCGGCACCGGCAGCAAATCTGGCGACCGAAACTTTTGGGTGCCCAAAAATGCCAGCCCACCTGCGTAGTCTGTGTCCTCCGCGCCCTCAATGACGTAGTGCCACTCTAGAATGTTGGTGGGCGACGGGCGCGCCCGCACGGACGGCAGTGGCTCCTTCGTCAGCGCCTTGAACTCCTTCTGCAGCCGCTGCACAGCCATTTGGTGACGGAGTTTTCACAAAGTGTCTCTGATTGAGGCAGAGCCTGGCTGTTGTTGTCCGGTTCCTCCGAGTACCGACGAGGGGCGCTTCAGGCAGCCAACAGACTGCCTGATATCCACGGATAGCGTCTGCAGTACCCTCTTTACCAAACACAGCGCTGAGGTGAACGGGTGTCAGAGCAGGGCGTCGTCTTGGGAATAAAATGTTCTGGCCGATCGTTTGTGATTTATGTGAGACGCGCGTGCGGAAGTTCAAAATGAAGGCACCCTTCGTTTGTCCAGAGCCTCATTCCGGCCGCACGCGAGCGCACGATACTTCGGCGGCAGCGGCGTAAAACACCTCGATGTTGCGGCGATGACACAGCGCGCGTCGGAGGAGTGATACAGTCCCGCGTCGGAGCAGCCATGCAGAGGAGATGGGCTGTAACCTACACCAAGGATATCAAGAAAAAGTTCAAGAAGAGCTGGGAGGATGGCGTGCTCGACGTGGACGTTGAGGGCGACAAAGTTGGCAAGCTGTATCGTTCCGACGAAGGCGACGGGGTCCCCACGGGCGAGGCGGTGGCCAAAGGCATCCTCGTAGGGCCTGGCACATTACCAGATAACGCATGCCACGTCATATGAGCGCCCTGACAGTGACCGACGCGTCTGCCCCAAGGGCCTGGCACATATTGCCATTGCTTGCTGCTCGTTTATATGAAAGCCATTGAACCCAAGAAACGCGGTGCAAACTTCAAAGTGCGTTGGATGACGACGACAAATGATGTGGCGCCGGGTAGTATTCGATTGGCCCTTGCGCGTGACCAAGTCGCAGCTGAGCGCGCTGCTGGAGGGCGACGACGTGACCAACTTCGATGGAGTCGATATTCAGATTGGCGACGAGCAGAGGCAGGCTGGAGCGCCCGCCCCTACCGCGGCCGCGGCGGGCCCCGTCCCTTCACGAGCCGCCTGCGCCGTTGGAGCGAACGCGCCCGGCGCAGGTCACGGCGGCGGCGGCGGCGGCGGCGGTGTTACCTGGGGCGGTGCCTGGGGCGGTGGCGCTGGCGGCGGGGCGGTGGGTTCGGCTGCGAATCCTTCGGCCCCGGCCCACCAAGGAGGCACAGCTGGCAAGAGTAGTGTACAACCAGCAGGCCGCTTCCTCAACCCAATGGTAGTGCCGGACCCGTCAGATGTTGCCCGCCACGTCATCGACTCCGGCTTCGACACGCGTTGTGGACCCTCGTTTCTAGGGTTATATGGCATCACATGACGTGGCGCGGTGAGCATAATCTGCCTGGCCCTACCCAACGGTGCGGCAGCCGTTCAAAGCGCCGGGCGTTTTCAAGAAGCCCGCGCCCGCGCCCGCGCCGCCCGCGCCCACGCCGCCGCCGAAGCAGTACCCCACGGAGGAGGAGCTGCGGCAGCAGTACCACGAGGTAGGACGGTGCAGATTGACAGTGTCAAAACCCATGTTGAAAGCGCCTGGAATTAATTGCTTGAAGCTAAAATATGATGAACGGCTTTCAAATTTTGCTTTCAATTTCAACTTGCGCTACTACCACGAGATGGACGCGCCGGGGTCGGAGGAGCGCCCGACGAAGCTTCAGCGGTGCCAGAGCGACGACGCGCCAGCTGTGCAAGCCGGGCCCAAGCCATGGCAACCGCAGCAGCAGCAGCAGCAGCAGAACCAACCAGTCAATCACACGGGTCCCAAGCAATGGCAACCGCAGCAGCAGCAGCAGATGAACCAGCAACACCAGCAGCAGCAGCAGCAGCAGCAGCAGCAGCAGCAGCAGCAGGTGAGAGCCCTATTCACTTCAACGTTACTCCCCATCATCTTTGAGCCCACCCTAGCTGGCGACTGTACTAACATCCTGTAAGCTGGCAACTGTACTAACATCCTATAAATGTGGACCTAGCAGCAGCAGCAGCAGCAGCAGCAGCAACAAGGCACGTACAGCTTCCAGGACGTGTACGGCGAGGAGCACTGCGCGCCGGACGTGCCGTTGGCAGGCCGCCGCAGCAAGTGGGACATGTACGACGGCGTCACCGCCAAGGCAGGGGCTTACACTCGTCCACTTCCCAGCTCAACCTGAGCCATTCTTCATCACTGAAGCCACGGCAAGAGTCCACTTCTCAGCTCAACCTGCGACGGTTTCGTAATTAATGTCTCCCAACGTAGCCCACAGAAAGTGCTCACGTCTAGCCGAAAAGTGGACGTGTGTAGCCCACAAAAAGCGTTTACGTTGAGCTGAAATGTGGACGAGTGTAAGCCCCTGCGCCAAGGTCGAAGCGCCCGCGCCCGCAGCGCCACCGCAACCCAAGTGGAGCATGTATGACACCCCCGTCGCCCAGGTCGCGC
>Ga0307489_10002547_pt1 | contig 12175 bp, 20 predicted proteins | sample SB12metaG_FD_202247 | JGI IMG/M metagenome (GOLD analysis project Ga0307489, IMG submission 202247) | Sea-ice brine microbial communities from Beaufort Sea near Barrow, Alaska, United States - SB 1.2 | ecosystem: Environmental > Aquatic > Marine > Coastal | place: USA: Alaska | collected...
TCCCACGGGCCGCGGCACCGGGTACCGCCGCCGAAGTGACTGCGCGCGGCCGGATTACGATGGCTCGGCGATAGAAGGGCGCCGAGTCTTTTGAGTTCAGGGCGCACAGGCCCGCTGGTACTCGTGTTTTGGCGGCGGTGTGCCCAGCATCAGCCCAAGCAGCAAGCAGCCAAGCTCCAAACTGTCCCGCGCGCCACGCGCTGCTACTGGTCGAGCAAAGCCCATCGCTTCGCCATCCCACCTCCGCTTCCAGCACAACCTCCCCGCTGCACGTTGCAGCCGGCGGTGCGGACACTGTAGCAGAGCTGCCGCGGCGCGGCCACCACCTCGCGCCTCGCCGCGTGCTGTTGACCCTGCGCTGGCGGCGATACGGTCAACTAGCTTGCGATTCACGGCAGGCAACGATAGCAGAGGCGGAGGGGCGGAGGGCACCCAGCCCGCTGCCAGCGCCCCGCGGCTGACGGGCGATGGCGGTGCAGAAGGATCTCGCCGAGAAGGCACATAGCCTGTTCCGAGCGGCGAAGTTCGAGGAAGCGGCGGCGGCCCTGGGCGAGATAGGTGGCGCGGGGGGGGGCGCGAGCGGGGAGGAGGCAGGTGCCTACACTCGCTCACTTCAGAGCTCAACTTCAGGACCTTCCGGAACACATCGCTCACGTTAGGGCTCAACTTGAGCACCTTCGGGACACATCCACGGGTTAATTTGGGTTACACGGCGGACAAAGTAAGCTTCAGTTGAGCGGAAAGGGTCAAAGTAAGCTCAAGTTGAGCTGCGAAGTGGACGAGTGTAAGCCCCTGAGAGGAGGACCCCAAGGTGCTGCACAACCATGCGGTGCTGGAGTTCCATCGCGGCGGCGGCGCCGACCCGCGCGCCCTGCTCCACGCGCTGCTGCGAGCCAAGGCGGCGGCGGACGAGGACGCGCGGGGTCGGGAGGGGGCGACGCACGAGGGAGGCCTGGAGGGCGACGGCAGCGGCGCCCAGGGCTCGGGTGGGGGTGGGGGCAGGGGCTTACACTCGTTCCGATTTCAGCTCAACTTGAGCTCTTCTGTCCACCCACCGTGTAACCCAACTTAACTCATGAATGTGTCCTGGAGTTGCTCAAGTTTGAGCTATAACGTGGTTTAAGCCCCTGGGTGGGGGCGGGGCCGGGGGCGTGGGTGTGTGTGGGGGCGGGGGCGGGGTTGCGGAGGCGGACTCCCAGGAACAGTACGACACGTACGTGCTACGGCTGAACAGCGCGGTGGCACTGCAGGAGCTGCAACACGCGCGGCAGTCGGTGCCCATCCTGGAGGAGCTGTTCGCCTCGATCGAGGATGCGGCGGTGGACGACGGCGCGGCGCTGCGCGTCTGCATGCTGCTGCTGCGGGGGCTGCTGGAGGCAGGGGCTTACACTCGTCCACTTTTCAGCTCAACTTGAGCGCTTTGCGCGGGATAGGGGGTGCGCGTAGGGGCTGTGTAGCCCGTGTTAAGGGGGTGTTAGAGGGTGTGTAGGGTGTGTAGGGTATTTTCTGGTGACAGACACGGCTCAAGTTGAGCTGAGAAGTGGACGAGTTTGAGCCCCTGGGTGGAGGCGCGGCAGGCGGGGCGCGCGGCGCGGGTGGTGGCGCACGTCGAGCACGCGTTCGCGGGGTTCCTCCACCAGGGGGGAGACGGCGGCGGCGGCGACGGGGCGGGGCGCCGCCGCCAACCTCCGAGGTCGGGCTGTGCAGGTTGACCCAATCAAAATCAGTCTTGAAAGGCCCCATGGCTTCAGCTCTTGAAGCTAGAACATGATGAACCGCTTTCAAGAATTGCTTTCAAATTCAACCTGCGTTGCTACACCGAGGACGTCCGACACCTCCGACGACGAAGGCGGCGGCGCTGATGACGAGGAGGGCAAGACGGGGGTGGACGACGCGGAGGCGGTCACCGCCACCGCCGCGCCGCCCACGGTGGGGCTAGGGCTCACTCATCCACGCCACGCCACGGGCGCCATCGCCACGCCGTCCATTGCATTTGCCCACACTCCTTTCTTGAGTTAAATGCGGGCTTAATACGTGGCGAGCGTTCCTCACCCGGCCCTACTCCGCGGAGGCCACGAAGTGGAACATGCCTGTGACTCCGGCAGGGGCTTACACTCGTCCACTTTTCGGCTCAACTTAAGCGCATTCTGTGGGACAGGGGTGCATTTAGGGGTTGTTTAGGGCTTGTTTAGGAGGTGTCAGGGGGTATCAAGCAGTATCAGGGGGTGTTCAGGGTATATTTTGCGTCAGAAATGGCTCAGGTTGAGCTGAAAACTGAGCGAGTTCAAGCCCCTGGACTCCGGCCATGCTCCGCTTGTGGATTCATCTGAGCCGCTCGCGCCTGCACCTGCTCACCGGCAGGGGCTTACACTCGTTCACTTCTCAGCTCAACTTTAGCCGTATCTGTCACAAGAAACCACCCTACACACCCTATACACCCCTTAACCCTGCATTAACTCGGGCTACACAATCCCTAGGCGCACCCCCTATCCCATACAAAGCGCTCAAGTTGAGCTGAAAGGTGGACGAGTGTGAGCCCCTGCTGACCGGCCACACGCGCGCCTCCCAGCGGGAACTCGCCGCGGCGCTCCACATCGCCTCCGCGCCGCCGCCGTCGCCCTTCTCGCCCGACGCCAACGGTTCCAGCACTGGGCCGCTACGGAATCCGAATACCGCGAGCGTGTGCGAAGCGCAGTTTCTGAAGGCCCGCGTGGAGGCGCTTGAGAACAATCACGGCGCGGCCATCGACCTTCTCGTCGCCGCGGTGAGGCGGTGCAGAGAGCCCCTATCAAACCCACGTTGAAACCGCCTGGAACTAAACTCTTGAAACCAGAATGTGACGAACCGCTGTCAAACTTTGCTTTCAGTTTCAACTTGCGCCGCTACACGGCGGTGAGCGGCGCCGACGCGACCGACGCCGCCGCTCTCGCGCCGTCCTTCCTGTCCAACATGGGCCACGTCCACCACCACATGGTAGGGCGGTGCAGGTTGACCCTATCAAACCCACGTTGAAAGCGCCTGGAATTAAGCTCTTAAAACTGAATATGACAAACCGCTTTCTAAATTTGCTTTCAAATTCAACTTGCGCCGCTACAGCATGGGCCAGCACGCGTCCGCCGCGCTGCTGTTCCACCGCGCGCTGGACGCCGCAGCGAACCACACGCCCCGAGGTTGGGCGGTGCAGGTTGATCCTATCAAACCCACGTTGAAACCGCCTGGAATTAAGCGTTTGAAACTGAAACGTGGTGAATTGCTATCAAGTTTTGCTTTCAAATCCATCTTGCGCCGCTTCACCGAGGTGTCCAAGCTCCCGCGTCGACGTTCCGAGTCGTCTCACGAGATCGGTGCCCGCATATCCTGTACGCCGCCGGCAGGGGCTTACACTCGTCCACTTTTCATCTCAACCTAAGCCGTTTTGGTCACACCTCCCCGTGCGCCCCTGTCCAATAGACTGGCCGAAAATTATGCACCCGACCTATCCCACAAAATGTGCTTACGTTGAGCCGAATAGTGGACGAGTGTAAGCCCCTGGCCGCCGGGCTGCAGCACCTCATCCTGGGCGCACACGCCGCCGCCGCGCGCTACTTCCACCAGGCGGCCAAGTGGCAGGGGCTTACACTCGTCCACTTTTCGGCTCAACTTAAGCGCATTGTGTCGGATAGGGGTGCATTCAGAGATTGTTTTGGGGGTGTTTAGGAGGTGTCAAAGGGGTATTAAGGAGTATCAGGGGGTTTTCAGGGTGTATTGTGCGTCAGAAACGGCTCAGGTTGAGCTAAGAAGTGGACGAGTGTAAGCCCCTGCCAAGTGGCGGGCCCACCGCCCCGCGCTGTGGCTGCGGCTTGCGGAGTGCGCAGTAGGCAGGGGCATACACTCGTCCACTTTTCAGCTCAACCTGAGCCGTTTCTAACACAAATACACCCTAAACACCCCCTGATACCCATCAACACCCCTCGACTCCCAATCAACCCCTCGACGCACCCCCTATGCCATCGAAAGCGCTTACGTTGAGCCGGAAAGTGGACGAGTGTAAGCCCCTGGCCGTCGGCCACCTGCACGCCGTGTCGCCGCCGCACTCGAGGCTGTCGACGACCGGGCGCGGGCCTTCGGGCGCCGACACGGCGCGGGCGGGGGATGGTGCCTCCGCCGCCGCGGATGACGGGACGGACGGGTTGACGGGCGAGTACGCGGTGATGTGCCTGGACAACGCGGGTGTGCTCCTCGAACGGGAAGAGTCGCTGCCCGCGACTGGGCGGGAGTCTCCTGCAGTGGAGGAGGTAGGGCCGAGTACATGACGCTCACATGACGCTCGCTGCGTCATCCACCACAAAAACACCCTGCTCCTTCTTATGCTGAGCCACACGGCATCCTATGACGCGATGAGCGTCGCTGCCATCTGGCCCTAGCAGGAGAAGGAGGAGCGCGACTGGGAGGAGCGGGACGCCGTGCGCGCCGCCGTGTCCGCCAACCGCGCATACATGCAGCTGCTGCTGGGCAGGGGCTTACACTCGTCCACGTTTCGTCCCAACGTAAGCGCTTGCTGCGGGATAGGGAGTGCGTTTAGGGGTTGTTTAGAGGGAATGGAAAGGGTGTTAGGGGGGTACCAGGGGTCTAGGGTGCACTTTGTGTCAGAAACGGCTTAAGTTGAGCTGATAATTGGACGAGTGTAAGCCCCTGGTGCTGGGGCGGCCGCGCGCCGCGCTGCGGGACGCGGAGGACCTCTTGCGGGTGGGGGGCGCGGCGGGTGTTGGTGCGTCGCCGTCGTCGAGGGCGGCGCACGCGCTGCTGGCGCGGTGTTACGCCGCGGAGGCAGGGGCTTACACTCGTCCACTTCTCAGCCCAACCTGAGCCGTTTCTGACACAAAATACACCGTAAATCCCCCCGTGATACCCCCTGACACCACCCACACACCCCCTAAACAACCCCTGAGCGCGGCCCCTATCCCACGGGAAGCGCTCACGTTGAGCCGAAAAGTGGACGAGTGTAAGCCCCTGCGCGGAGGCGCTGTGCGTGTTGGGGCGCCCCGCGGATGCCGCCGAACACGTCGCCGCGTGCCTCATGGAGCGCGAACAAGCCGCCACCGCCACCGCGGCGCCGGCGGCGGCAGCGGCGGCGGCGGCGGCGGCAGCAGCGGCGGCGGAGCAACCGCCGGGGCGGACGTTACCGGCCGAAGTCTCCGTGGACGACGCCGCAGATGGCGCGGGCGGAGGAGGCACACCGGCGAGCGCACCAGCACCATGGGGGGCGGCGGACGTGAGCGAGGCAACCGGAGGCGGAGGGCGTTGCGGGAACCCGGCCGTGGCGGGCGGCGCGGGCGACGCCGTGCTATATACCAACCTGGTAAGGCGGTGCAGGTTGACCCTATCAAACCCACGTTGAAAGCGCCTGGAACTAAGCGCTTGAAACTGAAATATGTGGAACCGTTTTCAAATTTTGCTTTCAAATTCAACTTGCGCCGCTACGACCTGGCGCGGGTGTGCATCGCGCGGGCAGGGGTTTACACTCGTACACGCTAGAGCTCAACTTGAGCAACTCCAGGACGCATTCATGAGTTAAGTTGGGTCATACGGTGGACAGAAGAGCTCAAGTTGAGCTGAAATGGGAACGAGTGTAAGCCCCTGCGCGCGGGGTGACCTGGCGGCGGCGGCGCACTGCGCGCGTCGCGCACACGCGGCGGCGCCGTCGCTGCCCGAGGCAGGGGCTTACACTCGTTCACTTTTCAGCTCAACCTGAGCCGTTTTCCGACACAAAATACACCCTACATACCCCCGGATACCCCCTAACACCGCGTTAACACCCCCTCAACAACCCCCAAGTGCACCCCCTTATCCCGCAGAAAGCGCTCACGTTGAGCTGAAAGGTGGACGAGTGTAAGCCCCTGGCTTGAGGCGGTGTTGCTGCTGGTGTACGTGGCGCTGGCCGAGGGTGACGACGCGGGCGCGGCGGGTCTGCTGGCGGGTCACAGGCCACAACCCGCCCAGGCGCCGTGAGGTCATAGCACGTTAGTGTGGTGTAGGTGCCTTATTATTCGAGAGAATCCAAAGACTCGGCCGATATAGGCGCTTTGCGGTGGCCGCTGCGAGCAAATAATAGGACACGCTCAACAGATCAGGCACCAGGCACCTGCCTCATATCTGCCCTCACGTGCGTGATGCGACTTGTGTACCGGTAGTCCCGTCAATCGGAGCGCACCTACAGAGTCTCCGGCCTTCCACAACACGTAAGCGCGCTAGCGCGGCCTTCACAAACGTGTCAATGCGAATGTGGCTCTCGAAAGTAGATCAGCGGCGGCAATAACTCAATCCCAAAATCAGAGGCTTAAACGAGCCAAATCGTATGAGCATTCATTTCACATCTCATTATCTCAGCTCGATTGTCGATGACGTTTTTCATTTTAGGGCACCCAAGACCGACGCAATGCGATAGCACATCGCATCGCGGCTCACCGACCTCTGGCCCGCATAGCGGCGACACCGCTTCGACGTATCCTGTTCTGCGCTCGCTCGCGAGTACACAATGTCCGCTGCGGCGGCCGTATCCGCCGCCCGCCGCCTGCCTCTGCGCACCTGCCTCGGCTGGTGTTCCTCGACGCAGGCATCGGCTGGTGTTCGGCACCCCGTGCACCTGCACCGCCGCCGCCCGGGTCCCGCGGTGCTCGCATCCGCCGTCCGCCCCGCGAGCGCTGCCGCCGCCGCCGCGGGTGCACCCTCCGGCACCCCCCGGAAGCATCGGCTGGTTTTCCTGGGCACCCCCGAGGTGTCCGCCACGGCGCTGGAGGCGCTATTTGACGCTGCCGCTGCGCCCGGCGCTGCGTTCGAGCTTCATGCGGTGGTCAGCCAGCCGGGGAAGCCGCGGGGGCGGTCGCAGTCGAGCGCTCCCGCGGCGTCGCCCGTCGCGGAGGCAGCGCTCCGCCGCGGGCTGGACGCCGAGCGCGTGCTGTGCCCCGCCAAGGCGAACGAGGGCGAGTTCCTGGCGGCGTTGGCGGCGATGGAGCCCGACCTGATGGCAGGGGCTTACACTCGTTCCCATTTCCGCTCAACTTGAGCTTACTTTACCCCTTTCCGCTCAACTTAAGCTTACTTTGTTCCCCATATGACCCAAATTAACCCGTGGAAATGTCCCAAAGGTGGTCAAGTTGAGCTCTAACGTGAGCGATGTGTTCCGAAGGTCCTCAAGTTGAGCTCTGAAGTGAGCGAGTGTAAGCCCCTGGCTGGTGGTGACGGCGGCGTACGGCAACTTCCTCCCGCAGCGCTTCCTTGACCTGCCGCGTCTGGGCACCCTCAACATCCACCCGTCGCTGCTGCCGCAGTTCCGCGGCGCCGCGCCCGTGCAGCGCGCGCTGGAGGCGGGCGCCACCGTCACCGGCGTCACCGTGGCGTACACGGTGCTGGCCATGGACGCGGGACCGGTGGTGGCGCGGTGTGAGCGCCAGCTGGCGGCAGTGGCTTACACTCGTCCACTTTTCGGCTCAGCTTAAGCGCATTCTGTGGGATAGGGGTGAATTTAGGGGTTGTTTTGGGGGTGTTCAGGAGGTGTCCGGCGGACTTAAGGAGCAACAGGGGTGTTTAGGTTGAACTTTGTTTCAGAAACGGCTCAGGTTGAGCTGAGAAGTGGACGAGTGTAAGCCCCTGGCTGGCGGGGGACGAGAAGCAGCCGGAGCTCTTGGCGGAGCTGTTCGGCACGGGCGCGCGGCTGCTGCTGGACGCGTTGCCGGCAGGGACTTACACTCGTTTCCGTTAGAGCTCAACTTGAGCAGCTCCAGGACACATTCATGAGTTAAGTTGGGTTGTACGGTGGACAGAAGAGCTCAAGTTGAGCTGAATTGCGAACGAGTGTAAAGCCCCTGGCTGCCGGCGGTGTGGGCGGGGGAGCTGAGTGCCGCGCCCGGCGGGGGCGCCACGCCGCAGGAGGACCTTGGGGCGGTCACCCACGCTGCCAAGGTGGGGACCAGGGGCTTACACTCGTCCACTTTTCGGCTCAACGTAAGCGCTTTCTGTTGGATGGGGGTCCATCTAGGGGTTGTTCAGGGGGTGTTTAAGAGGTGTGTAAAGGATTTTTATGGATATTAGGGGATGTATAGGGTGTATTTTGTGTCGGAAATGGCTCAGGTTGAGCTGAGAAGTGGACGAGTGTAAGCCTCTGGTGGGGACGGGAACGAGGCAACGACGGGGGACCGACCGCCCGCCGCATCATCCACCGCCACACGTCACGCCCTCGCTTTATATATCAAACGCCATCCTTCGAGTGAGTGACGCGGCGCGGCGAGCGGCATGTCCCCGGACCCTGCGGCGCGGTGGCGCCGGAGGAGGCGTACCTGGACTTCAGCTGCGGCGCGGCGCAGCTGCACAACAAGGCAGGCCCAGGCCGAATATGCATTTCTTATTACCCAAATTCCCCGTGCTTCATTCCCCAAATTCAGCCCATTATGCTCGGATTATGCCCAGTCATGCCCATGCCCAAATATGTGCCCAGGAGTTGCCTATTATGCCAGAAGTAATGCCGGCATATTCGGCTTGGCCCTACAACAAGGTGCGGGGTTTCGCCGGGTGGCCGGGGACCAAGGCGCGCTTCGTGGTGCGCCGGGACAGCGAGGGGGAGGACGCGGCGGGGGGTCGCCAAATCGAGCTCAAAATTATCACCACGCGCGTGGGGGTGGACGAGCCATCGGCGGGCGGGGGGGTCGGGGGGGGCGGGGCGGGGCCCGGCGCGGGGGTGGTGGAGCTGCGGAAGGACTGCCTGCGGGTGCCGTGCGCGGGCGGGGGCGGGGGCTGGCTGGAGGCAGGGGCTTACACTCGTCCACCTCACAGCTCAACATGAGCCGTGTCTGACACAATAAAACACCCAGCACACCCTATACACCCCCTATTCCCCCCTTAACACGGGCTACACAACCCCTACGCGCACCCCCCAATCCCATAGAAAGCGCTTTAAGTTGAGCCGAGAAGTAGACGAGTGTAAGCCCCTGACTGGAGGTCACGGAACTGCAGCCTCCGGGGAAGAAGCCCATGCGCGCCGGGGACTACGCCAATGGCCTCAAGGGGAGCACGCTGCACGTCGCGTGATGCACGCCGCAACACACGCAGTATTAAACGCAGCCGATTTGGTTGTTACAGTATGCGGGGTCTAACAATATAGGTCTAATAACAGAGACAATAGGACTAACAGTTATTAGTTATTAGTCCTATTGTTTCTCCCCACTGCGTGCGCGCGAGCGCTCGCTCGTCAGTCCGAGTCCTGGTCGTCGTCGGAGCCCCCCCCCCGCCCGGCGCCGCCCCCGCCGTGGTGTAGCGGCGCAAGTTGAATTTGAAAGCGACACTTGAAAGCAGTATATCACACTATGGTTTCAAGAGCTTGATCCCAGACGGTTTCAACTTGGGTTTCATAGGGTCAACCTGCACCAGCCTACCGTGCCGGAGCGCGCGGAAGTGCTTGTGCGGGAAGCTGCGGCCGCACTGCTTGCACGGCTCCGGGCCCAGGTGTAGCGGCGCAAGTAGAATTTGAAAGCAGAAGTTGAAAGCAGTGTATCGCACTTTAGTTTCAAGCGCCGAGTTCCAGGAGGTTTCAACTTGGGTTTCAAGGGGTCAACCTGCACTGTCCTACCCAGGCCGTCGTAATCGACGCCGTCCTCCCCGCCATCCCCGCCGTCCTCCAGGGGCTTACACTTGTCCACTTTTCAGCTCAACTTGAGCGCTTTGTATGGGATAGGGGGTGCGCGCAGGGGTTGTGTAGCCCGTGTTAAGGGGGTATTAGGGTGTGTTTAGGGTGTGTAGGGTGTTTGCTTGTGTCAGACACGGCTCAAGTTGAGCTGAGAAGTGGACAAGTGTTAGCCCCTGCCGTCCTCCCCGTCCTCCCCGCCACCCCCGCCGTCCCGTCCCCGTGCCGGGCCCTCCTCGTCGCTGCTGCACATTCCCCCGCCCCCCGCGTCGCCCCCGCCCCGCTTGCGCGGCGGCGGCGCCAGCGGGTGCCCCGGCAGCATGTCCGCCGCCGCGAGCCAGCGCACCACTTGCCAGGGGCTTACACTCGTCCAATCTTGAGCTCAACTTAAGCGCCTTCTGTGTGACAGGGGGTGCAGTTAGGGGTTGTTTCGGGGGTGTTTAGGAGGTGGCTGGGGGTATCAGGGGTGTGTAGGGTGTGCTTTTGTGTCAGAAACGACTCAAGTTGAGCTGAATAGTGGACGAGTGTAAGCCCCCGCCACTTGCTCGTCGTCGAAGCCCTGATCGCCGCCGAAGGCGTCCAGCCCCGCGGCAGGGGCTTACACACGGCCACTGTTCAGCTCAACTTGAGCGCTTTGTATGGGATAGGGGGTGCGCGTAGGGGTTGTGTAGCCAGTGTTAATGGGGTGTTAGGGGGTGTTTAGGGTGTGTAGGGTGTTTTTGTGTGTCAGACACGGCTCAAGTTGAGCTGAGAAGTGGACGAGTGTAAGCCCCTACCCCGCGGTCCACCGCCCCAGCGCCCGCCGTCGGAACGTGACCAGCGCGGGCAGCGACGTGGCGCCCAGCGCGGCCAGCGTGGGCGAGGGAAGACCGCTGCGTATACGGACGAAGCGCGTGCGCGGGTGCGCGGGCGCCAGCGCGTCCAGCGCCTCGTCGATGCGCGTGCTCTCCTCGCTGCCATCCAACGTGAAGTGCGCCACCAGCCGCGATGGCCCGTCCTTGATGAGCCCTGGTAAGTCCGTCTCGCGCGACGCCACGTAGCCCGCGTGTGCGCTCTCCGCCGCCGACCGCGCCTGCGCCGCCTTCATCTCCCGGATGCGCCGCTCCTGGATCTCGCGCAGGGCGGGGTCCGCCGTCATCCGCGCGTCTTCAAAATCGTCCTCCTCCTCGTCTGTTAGCAGGTCGTCGCTGTCCTCGTCATTGCCGGCGGCCCGCTCGGGCAGCGGCGGCATCACGACCACGCTCGCTGGATTGCTCGCGGCGCGCACTGCCATGGCGCGCCGCACCGGGTCGGCTTTGGTGACGATGGCTCGGAGGCGCCTGGCCTCCGCGCGATCCTTCTCGTCCTTGTCGCAGCAGCTCCCCGGGCGCGGGGCGTCCGTGTCCCCGGCGGCGTCCAGCGCGTCGTCCACCCATGACGAGCAGCGGTTGCCGGCGCCGTGATCGTGGTCGTGCGCGGGGGCGGCGGGGGCGGCGGCTGGCATCGGCATCGTGCGCCGCCGTGAGGTTCGCCCGGTGGTGTGGGACGAAGTGAGGACGCATTCTTCAGCAGTTGAACGAGCGCGCGCTTTCTGACTGATTTTTGCGATTGATAGCGCGACAATTTCCAACATTTTCTGGCGAAGCTCTCGGCACCAACGTCTCAGCACATTGCCGCGCGCACCGCCGCATGCGCCTTAGCGCGGCGGTTTCGTCGTCCTCGCCGCCACCGACACAAAGCGGCCGGCTCGCTCCTCTTCCCCGCCGCGGCCGCGGGGCGTCGTCTACCAGGGGGGCGAGCGCTGGGCCTATGCACCACGCTCCATCAGCGCCGACACCACAGCCATTCGCTCTCGAGCTGCGTGACCTGCTCGTGAGAGTACCGCAGGGCGACGACATCGCTCGTGTCACCCTGACCGTGGCGCCTGGTGCGGTGACATTCGTGCAAGGTCAGCGTTCGCCCGGCTAACCGGCCGTCACACGGCTGCTCCTCGACGGCACCCCAGAATTTGGTTGTCAACTTTTTGGGGGGAATATTCCAATGCAGCGTCCGCGTGTTATAGGTGCCTTCGAGCGCACCGAAGGCCTCTCTTGGGCGTGCGCGTACCTGCTTGGTCGCCGTGGCGCGTGTCGCAGGACGGACTGCAGCCTATGCCGTCGGGGGTCCTCCCACCATGTCGGGGGAGAGCCGAGTGGAGCGACGGCACTGCGATGCTGACTTGGACGTGCCAAGCCATTGCAAGGCACCACTCGGCATCACTCGCGCCCGCCACTACGAGTAGGAGGCGTGCTTGACGCACAGGATCCGCTCGCCATACCCCTCAGGCACTGCTGACGGCCTTCGGTCCCAGGGCCTACACTGCACAGCACTGCACCCCACGCGCCTGACACCTCGGTCCCGGGTCCCGCCCGCGCGCAGGCCCCAGTGGTAGCGGCAAGTCACTGCTGCTCCTCACCATCGCCGGCACGGGCTTACACTCGTCCACTTTTCAACTCAACCTGAGCTGTTTCTGACACAAAACACTCCCTCAACACCCCCTCCTAT